>ENA-OQDT01001804-OQDT01001804.1-human-gut-metagenome-genome-assembly--contig:-NODE-1804-length-11908-cov-2.517274_pt1 | contig 11908 bp, 13 predicted proteins | sample MGYA00242786_ERZ504617 | MGnify/ENA primary metagenome ERZ504617 (study PRJEB26092, sample SAMD00036337) | human gut metagenome | host: Homo sapiens | study: EMG produced TPA metagenomics assembly of... | reverse complement strand
TATCAACACATCGGATACACCGGACACGTTGACTTTACAAGTAGAAGTAGACGGCGTTCCCTGCGTGTGCTGAATTGGTGCGGTAGGTGTAATTTTGTGCCAAGGGCGGTGTTGAGCCTCAGTCAGAAAACGTATGGCGTCAGGCTGACACATACAACGTACCGAGAATGGCGTTCATTAACAAGATGGACATCATGGGCGCTGATTTCTACAACGCAGTAGAGCAGATTAAAACAAGATTAGGTAAAAACGCAATTTGTCTTCAGCTTCCGATCGGAAAAGAAGACGAGTTCAAAGGAATCATCGATCTTTTTGAAATGAAAGCTTACATCTACAACGATGACAAGGGAGATGACATCTCCATCGAAGAGATTCCGGAAGCAATGAAAGATGACGCAGAGCTGTATCATACAGAACTCGTAGAGAAGATCTGCGAGCTGGATGACGAGCTTATGATGATGTACCTTGAAGGTGAAGAGCCGTCGATAGACGAGCTGAAGAAAGTGCTGAGAAAAGCGACATGCGAATGTACTGCTGTTCCGGTATGTTGCGGTACAGCTTACAAGAACAAAGGTGTTCAGAAGCTTCTTGACGCAGTAATCGAATTCATGCCGTCACCGCTTGACGTTCCGGCTATTCAGGGTGTAGATATGGACGGAAATGATACAGTGAGACATTCTTCTGATGAAGAGCCGTTCTCAGCGCTTGTATTCAAGATCATGTCTGACCCGTTTGTAGGTAAACTTGCTTACTTCAGAGTTTACTCGGGAACAGTGAATTCCGGATCTTATGTGCTCAACGCTACAAAAGGTAAAAAAGAGCGTGTTGGACGTATCCTTCAGATGCATGCCAACAAGCGTGAAGAGCTGGATAAAGTATATTCAGGAGATATCGCTGCAGCAATCGGATTCAAGTTCTCTACAACAGGAGATACAATCTGTGATGAGCAGCATCCTGTAATTCTTGAGTCCATGGAATTCCCGGAGCCGGTTATCGAGCTTGCTATCGAGCCTAAGACAAAGGCTTCTCAGGGAAAACTTGGAGAATCTCTTGCAAAACTTGCAGAAGAAGACCCGACATTCCGTGCTCATACAAATCAGGAAACTGGACAGACAATCATCGCTGGTATGGGTGAGCTTCACCTTGAGATCATCGTTGACAGACTTCTTCGTGAGTTCAAAGTTGAGGCTAACGTAGGTGCACCTCAGGTTGCTTACAAAGAGTCCATCACAAAACCGGTTGATGTTGACAGCAAGTATGCGAAACAGTCAGGTGGACGTGGACAGTACGGACACTGTAAAGTTAAATTCGAGCCAATGGATGTCAACGGTGAGGAGACATACAAGTTCGAGTCTACTGTAGTCGGAGGAGCTATTCCGAAGGAATACATCCCGGCAGTAGGTGAAGGTATTGAGGAAGCTATGAAATCTGGTATCCTTGGAGGATTCCCGGTAGTTGGTGTTCATGCTAACGTATACGACGGATCTTACCATGAAGTCGATTCCAGTGAGATGGCATTCCACATCGCCGGATCTCTTGCATTCAAGGATGCAATGAAGCAGGGATCACCTGTACTTCTTGAGCCTATCATGAAGGTAGAGGTTACAATGCCTGAAGAATATATGGGAGATATCATCGGAGACCTGAACTCACGTCGTGGACGTATCGAAGGTATGGATGATCTCGGTGGCGGAAAGATCGTACGTGCGTACGTTCCTCTGTCAGAAATGTTTGGATACTCTACAGACCTTCGTTCCAGAACTCAGGGACGTGGTAACTACTCAATGTTCTTCGAGAAATACGAGCCAGTACCGAAGTCTGTACAGGAGAAGGTATTATCCAATAAAAATGCCTAAAATATTATAAAAGGCTTGAAAATCGGCTAAGTTTGAAATATAATCAAACTTAGCCAGGTTTAAAATCGAAACCAAAACTAGGTTGCCCCATATCGGGCTATATTTTTAAGGAGGATATTCAAAATGGCAAAGGCTAAATTTGAAAGAACAAAACCGCATTGTAATATCGGTACTATCGGTCACGTTGACCACGGTAAAACAACTCTTACAGCTGCTATCACAAAAGTACTTTCTCACAGAGTAGAAGGTAACGCATCTGTAGATTTCGAGAACATCGATAAAGCTCCGGAAGAGAGAGAGCGTGGTATCACAATTTCTACAGCTCACGTTGAGTATGAGACAGCTAACCGTCACTACGCACACGTTGACTGCCCAGGACATGCTGACTACGTTAAGAACATGATCACAGGAGCTGCTCAGATGGACGGAGCTATCCTTGTTGTAGCTGCTACTGACGGAGTTATGGCTCAGACTAAAGAGCATATTCTTCTGTCCCGTCAGGTTAACGTACCATACATCGTTGTATTCATGAACAAATGTGATATGGTTGACGATGAAGAGCTTCTTGAACTCGTAGAGATGGAGATCCGTGAAGTACTTAGCGAGTATGACTTCCCAGGAGATGACACACCGATCATCCACGGGATCAGCTCTTAAGGCTCTTGAAGATCCAGACGGAGAGTGGGGAGACAAGATCATGGAACTCATGGACGCTGTTGACACATGGATCCAACACCAGAGCGTGCTACAGATAAGCCATTCCTGATGCCAGTAGAGGACGTATCTCTATCACAGGACGTGGAACAGTTGCAACTGGTAGAGTAGAGCGTGGAACACTTCACGTATCTGACGAAGTTGAAATCATCGGTATCCATGATGATGTTAAGAAGACTGTTGTAACAGGAATCGAGATGTTCCGTAAGCTTCTTGATGAGGCTCAGGCTGGAGATAACATCGGAGCACTTCTTCGTGGTATCCAGAGAACAGAGATCGAAAGAGGTCAGGTTCTTATCAAACCGGGTACAGTAAACTGCCATAAGAAATTCACATGCCAGGTTTACGTACTGACAAAAGACGAAGGTGGACGTCATACTCCATTCTTCAACAACTACCGTCCACAGTTCTACTTCAGAACAACAGACGTAACAGGTGTTTGCGAACTTCCGGCTGGTATCGAGATGTGTATGCCTGGAGATAACGTAGAGATGACAGTTGAACTGATTCATCCGGTAGCTATGGAAGAAGGTCTTCGTTTCGCTATCCGTGAGGGTGGACGTACAGTAGGATCAGGTACTGTAGCTAAGATCATCGAGTAATCATAATCTGAATATAGATTTGATATAGCGATATGACCCGCAGAGTGTTTGCTCTGCGGGTTTTTGTAATTTCGGAAAAATATTTACGAAAATATTGACATTTAAAAAGACAACTGCTATATTACAAATAGAACAGAACTAAAGATACCCCGGAAATTTCTCCGGGGTGGTTTTATATCAAAGAGATAATTTGTGTAAATAATGATTTTTAGTAGAATGGAACAAGAATAAAATCAGTGATCTTGAATTTGTAATTGTGGGAGGGAATGGAAAATGTCAGTAAAAAGAGATTATTATGAAGTGCTCGGTCTATCAAAAGGAGCAGATGCCGGCTCGATAAAAAAGGCTTACAGAAAGCTGGCGAAGAAATATCATCCTGATACGAATCAAGGCGATAAACAGGCGGAGAAGAAGTTTAAAGAAGTGACGGAGGCGTATACGGTACTGAGCGACCCGGAGAAGAAAAAGATGTACGATCAGTTTGGCCATGCGGCATTTGATCAGGGAGCATCGGCTGATCCGTTTGGCAAAGATACATCAGGCAATCCGTTTTCGGGAGGTTCTTATCACAGAGCTTATACGAACGGAAACGGCGGATATCAGGAGTACCATTTTGAAAGCGGAAATATGGATGATATGTTCGGAGATATGTTTGGAGATATTTCGGCCGCGGAATGCATGGAAGCAAAGGGGAAGAGGATTTTCGCGGATTTCATGGATTTCGCGGATATGAGCGGCAGAGGGATGCAAAAGGAGAAGACCTGCACGCGGAGATAGCGGTAACGTTTTGAGGAAGCTGTCATTTGGATGTGATAAAACGTTTACCTTTAAAGATCCGAATAGTCAGGGCGTTTCTAAGAGTTTGCAGGTTCATATTCCTGCGGGGATTGATACGGGTAAGAGTATCCGTCTGCGCGGAAAAGGAATGCCAGGGGTGAACGGCGGAGAGAACGGAGATCTGGTTTTTAAAAGTAAATGTGGGAGTAAAAGCAGGCTACGAACGGAAAGGCAGCGATGTTTATACGACAGATTTTTGTTCCGTATACGACGGCAGTGTTTGGCGGAGAAACGAAAGTGCAGACGCTGTACGGGGATGTTTTATGTAAGATCGCAAAGGGAATGCAGTCGGGGACGAAGATCCGCCTGAAAGGAAAAGGAATCGTCTCGATGAAAAATCCGGAAGTGAGAGGCGATCAATACGTAACAGTCCAGATTGCAGTACCGAAATATCTGAATCCCGAAGCTGAGCAAAAGCTTCGTGAATTTGAAAATGTATGCGCGGGAAGAAGCTCGGAACGCAGAAAAAGCGCATGATTAGAAACCTCTGTTTTGCATATACTGAATACAGTGTAACTAAGCATTGTGAATAAGTATGGCATACAGAGGTTTTTATGTGGAAAAAAACAAAGGAAATGAAATGGAAAACTGCAAAATTATTGTGGGGCGATTTATTTTATGATATTGCGGGGGCGGTATTGTTTGCGGCAGGGGTATATACGTTTGCGGGAAACGCCGATTTTGCTCCCGGCGGAATTACGGGAATATCTCTATTGCTGAATCATGTTTTCGGGATTCCGGTCGGAACACTTACTCTTTTTATAAATCTGCCCCTTATCGTGATCAGTTATCGTACACTGGGGAAACGTTTTTCTTTTGAAAACGGCGAAATCAATGGTGATCACAACATTTTTTCTTGATGTCGTTTTTCCGGTGTTTCCGATGTATGAAGGACAGAGGATGATGGCTGCGCTTTGTTCCGGAGCGCTGATGGGAGCCGGGATGGTTATGTTCTATATGCGGGGCTCTTCTTCGGGAGGTCTTGATTTTGTCATCATGCCGATCAAGAAAAAGCGCCCTCATCTATCTGTCGGGAAAATTACGATGATCATTGATCTTGGGATCATTCTTCTGGGATGGCCTGTATTCGGAGATGTAGATGCGGCCCTTTATGGATTGGTCTCTACATTTGCATCGGTTGTTGTGATTGACAAAGTGTTGTATGGACTCGGAGCAGGAACGCTGGCCTTTGTTGTAACCGAAAAGGGAGATGAAGTGGCGGCAAAGATCGCAGAGCTGACAAAGAGAGGGGTAACGTCTGTCAAAGCGACGGGAACATACACGGGAAAGAAAAAGAATGTCTTGCTTTGTGCATGCAGCAAATCTGAGGCATTTCTCGTGAAATGTGCGGCGGAAGAAGCGGATGAGAATATGTTTTTAATGTTTATGGAGACGAGTGAAGTGTTTGGAGAAGGGTTTCGGAGCAGTTCGGATTGAAGCGTTTGTTTCTGGCAGGGAGAAAAATGCGTTTGTGGCGGGTTGAAAAAACATTTTCATGCAGTAAAATGGAATCCATAATCTGTCTGAAAACGCAGTTTTTGTAAGTGCGGAGAGATTGAGAAGAATTAAGGTGAAATAAAACCGGGAAAGGCGGTCTGCCTATGAATATGATACATGCGGAAAAGCTTGTATATGAATATGATAAACGTGATGAGGAAGGAAATGTGATCGGAACAAACCGCGCCATTGACAGGGGTTGATATTGATGTGCCGCAAGGTTCCTTTTGTGGCGGTTCTCGGTCATAACGGTTCGGGAAAGTCTACTCTTGCAAAGCATATGAATGCAATATTGATCCCGACAGGCGGTACTGTATGGGTGGACGGACAGGATACGAAAGATCCGGAGAATCTGTGGGACGTGCGAAAGAGTGCGGGAATGGTATTTCAAAATCCTGACAACCAGATCATCGGAACTGTCGTAGAAGAAGATGTTGGTTTCGGACCTGAAAATATAGGGATACCGACAGATGAGATATGGGAAAGAGTAGGGGAAAGTCTGCGTCTTGTCGGGATGACGGAATATCGGGCGTCCTCTCCGAATAAACTTTCCGGCGGTCAGAAGCAGCGTGTGGCGATCGCAGGAGTGATCGCGATGGAGCCGAAGTGTATTGTTTTGGATGAACCGACTGCCATGCTTGATCCGAACGGGCGCAAGGAGGTGCTTCAGGCGGTTGCGCGTTTGAGAAAAGAGAAGAACGTAACGGTCATTCTTATCACTCATTATATGGAAGAAGTGATCGATGCGGATCAGGTGTTTGTTATGGACAGCGGTCATATTGTAATGCACGGGACGCCGAGAGAAATTTTCGGCCGTGCAGATGAGCTGAAATCATACAGGATGGATGTTCCGCAAGTTACGATGCTTGCGGAGGAACTTAGAAAACGTGGTCTTGATATTCCGAAAGGAATTCTAAGAAGGGAAGAGTTGGTGGAAAGCGTTATGTCGATTGCGTTAGAGCATGTAAATTATATATACAGTCCCGGCACGGCTTATGAGAAACGTGCGCTCAATGATATCAGTTTGGAGATCGGGCAGGGGCAGTTTGTCGGGATCATCGGTCATACCGGATCAGGAAAATCTACGCTGATTCAGCATTTAAACGGACTTATGAAGGCGACTTCCGGGGATATTCTGTACGATGGACAAAGCATTTATGCGGAAGGGTACGACATGAGAAAACTGCGCAGTCAGGTAGGTCTTGTGTTTCAGTATCCTGAGCATCAGTTGTTTGAAGTCGATGTGATAAGTGATGTTTGTTTCGGCCCGAAGAATCAGGGATTGTCGGAGGAAGAGAGTGAGAAAAATGCGAGGGAAGCTCTGGAATTAGTCGGATTTCCCGAAAAGTATTATAAGCAGTCTCCGTTTGAGCTTTCGGGAGGACAGAAGAGGCGTGTGGCGATTGCGGGAGTGTTGGCTATGAAGCCGAAAGTGCTTATTTTGGATGAGCCGACGGCGGGACTTGATCCGAAAGGGAGAGACGAGATTCTTGACCAGATTGCAAAACTGCATAAAGAGACAGGGATGACGGTCGTTCTTGTGTCGCACAGTATGGAAGATGTGGCGCGGTATGTAGACCGTATCATTGTGATGAATAAGGGGGAAAAGATGCTGGATAGTACTCCGAAAGAAGTGTTCCGGCATTATAAAGAGTTGGAGGAGGTCGGACTTGCGGCGCCTCAGGTTACTTATGTGATGCATGACTTGAAAGACCGCGGATTTGATGTGTCGCCTGATGCGACAACGATTGAAGAAGCTGCGGATGAGATAATGAGGAGTTTTATATGATCAGAGATATTACGATCGGGCAGTATTACCCGGTAAAAAGCCGGATACATAGTTTAGACCCACGGGTGAAGATTATCTGCACGCTTTTATTTCTTGTCTCTTTGTTTGTTCAGAGTTCTTTCCTTGGGTATGTAATTGCGACATTGTTTCTCGGAATGGTAATCTATATGTCGAAAGTCCCTCTGAAATATATTGTAAAAGGGTTAAAACCGATCGTGATCCTTCTGATGTTTACGGTCGTTATGAATCTGTTTTTGACAAGAGGCGGCGAAACGCTGCTGCATTTTTGGATTTTTACGATTACGGAAGAAGGCGTTCGTACTTCGGTGTTTATGGCGCTTCGCTTAATGTATCTTGTGGCGGGATCGTCTCTTATGACGTTTACGACATCTCCCAACGGATTGATGGACGGAATGGAAAAACTGCTGAATCCTTTGAACAAGCTTCATCTTCCGGTTCATGAGGTTGCGATGATCATGTCGATCGCGCTTCGCTTTATTCCGATTCTTTTGGAGGAGACGGATAAGATCATGAAAGCGCAGATCGCCAGAGGAGCAGATTTTGAGAGCGGGAATATTATTCAGAGGGCAAAGGCGATGATCCCGATTCTTGTACCGTTGTTTGTTTCTGCTTTCCGCCGGGCAAACGATCTTGCAATGGCGATGGAAGCGCGCTGCTATCACGGAGGAGAGGGAAGGACGAGGATGAAGCCGCTGAAATATAACGGAAGAGACAAAGCGGCGTATCTGATTACGATTCTCTATGCAGCGGGAGTGTTTGCGGTCGGAAAATTCGTGCCGTTTCAGTTGTGGATTTTCTAAAAGCAGCCTGGTGACGGAGGAGAATACAGAGTATCTGGCGGACTTCGGTTTCAGTTGTGGATTCTCCAAAGGCAGCCCGATGCGGAGGCTGAAAAAGTATTTGGCATGACAGGTCTGTGCAGGTCTGCTTTTCCGGGGATAGACGGCGAAGAAGGAAAAGACACGGTGGAAAGTTGAAAACGCATATGATCTGACAGAATAAAGGGGAACGAATAAAAATATGAGACGGATTAAATTAACTGTCGCCTACGACGGAACAGATTATTGCGGGTGGCAGATACAGCCAAACGGGATTACGGTAGAGGAAGTTTTAAATAAAGCGCTGTCCGATCTGACAAAAGAAACTGTGAAGGTGATCGGTGCAAGCCGAACGGACGCAGGCGTTCATGCGCGGGGGAATGTGGCTGTCTTTGATACAAAGTCGCCGATTCCGCCGGAGAGGATTGCGTATGCAGTCAACGCGCTTCTTCCCGATGATATCGTAGTTGTGCGGTCGGAAGAAGTCGGATGTGACTGGCACCCCAGATATCAAAACTCGATAAAAACGTATGAATATACAATAGTAAACCGTGAAATGCCGGATCCGCTCAGAAGAAGAGACTCGTGGTTCGTTTCTTTTCCGCTGGATATTGATGATATGAAAAAGGCGGCGAGGTATTTTATCGGCGAACATGATTTCAAAACATTTTGCAGCGTTCATACCGGTGTAAAAACAACGGTGCGCAGGATCGACAGTCTGGATGTTGAAAAAAAGGGAGAACGAATAAAAATACGCATCAGCGGAAACGGGTTTTTGTATAATATGGTTCGGATCATTGCGGGAACGCTTGTAGAAGTCGGACGGGGTGCATTTGCTCCTTCAGAAGTAAAAGAGATGCTTGAGCAAAAAGAAAGAGGCAGAGCGGGAGCTACTGCGTCGCCGCAAGGTCTTGTCCTTTTAGGAATCGTGTATGACGGGCAGGCTGATACAGAAAGAGGACAGATACAGAAAGATACAGACAGCAGCCGGATGCGGGAAGATGCGGACGGCAGATAGATACAGAAAGATACAGGCATAGACAGGTAGGAAGAGCGTTCTTTCTGCTTGACTTTTATAAGGCAGATTGTTAGACTTAAATGTAGCGATAGGAGGGCGAAAGATATGAAAATTTATGAAACAGAGAATTATGAAGAAATGAGTAGAAAAGCGGCAAATATTCTTTCCGCACAGGTAATTTTGAAACCGGATTGTGTACTCGGTCTTGCAACGGGATCTACACCGATCGGAACATACGATAAACTTGTAGAGTGGTATGAAAAAGGTGATCTTGATTTCTCGGAAGTAAAGACAGTGAATCTGGATGAATACAGAGGTCTGACTCGTGATAACGATCAGAGCTACTACTATTTTATGCATGAGCATTTGTTTGACCGTGTGAATATCGATCCTGAGAATACAAATGTTCCGAACGGTACAGAGCCGGATGCCGACAAAGAATGTGAAAGATACGAAAAACTGATCGAATCAATGGGAGGCGTTGATATTCAGCTTCTCGGTCTGGGACACAACGGACATATCGGATTTAACGAGCCGGACAGCGCTTTTGCACAGACAACACACTGTGTTGATCTGACGGAGAGTACGATTGAAGCGAATAAGAGATTTTTCGCATCTGCCGATGACGTGCCGCGTCAGGCGTATACGATGGGTATCGGAACGATCATGCGTGCGAAGAAAATCTTGCTTATTGTAAACGGAGAGGCAAAAGCCGACATCGTTGCAAAGGCATTTTTCGGACCGGTAACTCCGGAAGTTCCGGCATCGATTCTTCAGCTTCATAACGATGTTGTGATCGTCGGAGACAAAGCGGCTCTGTCGAAGATTCCGAGATAAGGCTGCGCGGCGATGTCGTATTTACTTGAAGTATGTGCCGACAGTGTAAGATCTGCGGTTGAGGCGCAGGCGGGCGGAGCGGATCGCATAGAATTGTGTTCGGGTCTTGTGATCGGAGGTCTGTCTCCGTCGGTCGCGATGTTTGAACAGGTAAAGAAAAATGTCGATATTCCTGTAAGAGTGCTGCTTCGTCCGAGATTCGGAGATTTCTGTTATGACGGATATGAATTCGAGACGCTGAAGGAAGAAGTCTGTCTGTTTAGAGAGGCGGGAGCCGACGGTGTTGTTATCGGTATTTTAAAACCGGACGGAAGGCTTGATACAGATAGGATGAAGGAACTTGTCGAATGTGCAAAGTCCGAAAGTAAAAGTGGGAAACGCCCATGTGCGGTCACTTTTCACAGAGCTTTTGATGTGTGCCGGAGTCCGTATGAAGCGCTGAGGCAGTGTATAGAGCTGGGAATTGATACAATTCTTACGAGCGGGCAGAAAGACAGCGCATGGAATGGCAGGGAACTTTTAAAAGAACTTGTGAGGGAAGCTGCCGGGGAGATTGAGATTCTTGCAGGAGCCGGGATAAGTCCTGAAGTAATCGGAAAACTGGCAGACTATGCAGGCGTGACGTCTTTTCATATGTCGGGCAAAAAAGTGACTGACAGTAAGATGGAGTTTCGCAGAGAAGACGTGCCGATGGGAATACCGGGTTTTCCTGAATTTGACATTTGGCAGACGGATGCCGGGCTGGTCGGGAATGCAAAGCGGATATTGATTGATTTACAAGAAGAGTCGTTAAAAAATGACCGGTGAAGAATTTGTGGCTGATCAATATGTAGTCGGCTCTTGACAAAAGAAGAAGTGTAAGCTAAGATATGCTTCATATTATATAGGCTTTGAAGGGAAGAAGTAACAGGTGAACGTGATGACAGAAAGCAGCCGGTTGATGAGAGGCGCGTGAGACGAATCTGTGAATACATCCCGGAGCTTCGCACTGAAAAGAAGTCTGTCCTGCGGTACAGGAGAAACCATTACCGCGGATGTAAAATGGCAGATGATGAGTAGGCTGTGACGGAGTGGTATACGTTATCGTACCGGAATGAGACTGAAAGCGCCGATGTTCGGCGATTCGGTGAATTAAGGTGGTACCACGGAAATATCCGTCCTTATTGCGTGAGCGATAAGGGCGGTTTTTTTGTATAGGCAACGAGCCAAAGTCCGGGCTTGCCCGAGACCTTGGCGACTGCTTACAATCCCGGAATGTGCCTTTTGGCACTTCCGGTGATTTAGAAACATTTGATATTTTACAGAGAATAAGGAGAAAGAAAATTGGGAATTTACGAGGAACTTCAGGCAAGAGGTTTGATTGCGCAGGTGACGGATGAAGAACGAATCCGCGATTTAGTAAACAGTGGAAAGGCTGTATTTTATATTGGATTTGATCCTACGGCAGATAGTCTTCATGTAGGACATTTTATGGCGCTGTGTCTTATGAAACGTTTACAGGAAGCGGGAAATAAGCCGATCGCATTGATCGGAGGCGGAACGGGATATATCGGAGATCCGTCAGGAAGAACAGATATGAGAAGCATGATGACGCCGGAGCAGATCTGTCATAACTGCGATTGCTTTAAAGAGCAGATGAGCAAGTTTATTGATTTCTCAGAAGGAAAAGCGCTTATGGTAAATAATGCGGACTGGCTTCTTGATCTGAATTATGTAGAAGTGCTTCGTGAGATCGGACCGCATTTTTCGGTAAACCGTATGCTTACGGCAGAGTGTTATAAGCAGAGGATGGAAAAAGGATTAAGTTTCCTTGAGTTTAACTACATGACATGCAGGCTTATGATTTCTATGCAATGTTCCAGAAATACGGATGTAATATGCAATTCGGCGGGCGACGATCAGTGGAGCAACATGCTTGC
>ENA-OQDT01001803-OQDT01001803.1-human-gut-metagenome-genome-assembly--contig:-NODE-1803-length-11909-cov-1.332287_pt1 | contig 11909 bp, 20 predicted proteins | sample MGYA00242786_ERZ504617 | MGnify/ENA primary metagenome ERZ504617 (study PRJEB26092, sample SAMD00036337) | human gut metagenome | host: Homo sapiens | study: EMG produced TPA metagenomics assembly of... | reverse complement strand
TTCGACTTGAGTCAGCATGAGAAGTTTTCCGGTAAAAGATCCAATATTTCGATCCGGAGTTGAACCAGAGTTACACTCCGTATGTGAATCGAGACCTCGATCGGTGTAGACCGTGTGTTCTTGAGCATCATGGCGGGTTCTTACTGCGAGGAGACGTTGGCGAATGGCGAGAGCCGTGTGGTATTGAAGTTGCCCGCAGCCTTGGCTCCGATCAAATTGGCCGTATTGCCATTGGTGAAGAAAGATGGCCTGCCCGGGAAAGCTGAGGAGATTATAAATATGTTGCGTTTCGACTTCCGTTGCCAATACGACGAGAAGGATTCTATTGGTAAGCGTTATCGCCGTCAGGATGCGATCGGTACCCCGTATTGTATTACGGTAGACCATGACACCTTGAAGGATAACTGCGTAACGATCCGTTTCCGTGACACGATGGAGCAAGAGCGCATAAGCATCGATAAGCTTCACGATATTATCACGGAGAAGGTGAGCATGAAGAATTTATTGAAAAAGGTAATAGAGTAAACGAATGAAGAAGTACTGGCATATTGCGTTGATGTTGTTTTGCGTGCTCATGATCACCTCTTGTGGGGATGATGATGAGGCACTAGAGGTGGATGAGGTTTGGAAGGTCCAGAATGAGGAGGCTTTTCAAGCCCAGATGCTGGTTCCGGGTTTCGAGCAATTGAGTTCTCAAAGTAATGCCGGATTTATCCTTTACAAGGTCTTGAAGACTGGGGAGAGTAAGGAGCCGATTTATTATACGAGCAAGGTGGAATGTTATTATAAAGGGACGTTTATTGATGGGACGGTTTTTGATGATAAATCGTTTGAGGCTGGTGCCCCTGCCGAGCTTACTGTTTCTGATATGGTAGATGGTTTTGCTACAGCGTTACAGAATATGCACCCAGGAGATCGTTGGGAGATTTGGATTCCTCAACAGATGGGATACGGTGCGGCTGGAAGGAGTGCTTCGGGAAGTGTCATAATAAAGCCTTATACGACTTTGATCTTTGATTTGGAAGTTACAAGGATTGTCAAAGAGTAGGTTCTTTCATTAAGAATAATTACGGCCGCCTCTTTTTAGGGGTGGCCGTTTTTATAATTATATGTAAATCTAGGGAAGCAAATCCCCTATAAACAATTAAAGCCTGTCTCACGACAAGCCCTAACCAAACTTTGTTAACCTTAAATCTAATACTATTATGAAAAAACCACGATGCAAAGATACGTTCGTCAAGACCATTTGTCAAGTCTTTTGCAACTAATATATGTTAAGTAACATATCGATGCTTGCCAAAAAGTGTTACACAACATAAAACTCTATATATTACAATCAAAATCTTCTAATTTTAACGATGATTAGGTCCCTTTTATAGGACTGCTAAAGGGAAAGACGTTCTTTGAGTAGCTTATAGCCAGCGCTACTGGCACGAAGATAGGTTCCATCCTTTAATCGTACTTGATAGGTTTCTTTTCCGAATAGTTCTACTCGCAATATCTGTTCCGTATTAACGATATAAGAGCGATGTATACGAACGAACTCCGGAGAAGGAAGGCTTCGCTCGAAATACTTCATGGTTTGCTCCTTTACGTGCTGACCGGGAAGTAGTGAATAAGGTCACATAGTCGCCACATGCTTGTAAATAGAATATCTCTTTTATCGGGATGATATGAATACGTGTCCCGTCTTTTACGGATATACGATCTAGAATCTTCCTCCGGAACAGTAGTCTGGGGAGGTGCCGTCTTTCCTCCATTTGTCTCGACGATACGGTTCCTGCCTCACTCTTTCTTTCCCGGCTGGCATACCATTGGGATAGAATGATCCATGCCATTAGGCCGAACAGGAATCGGAAAAGGAATCGTGATCGAGAATTCCTCCCAATCTTCCAATCCGAATAATTTGTAGCAAGATCGAGCATCCGGCTATGCAAGCGATTTGTACGAGTACGGCGAAAGCCACTCGTGCTTGCATGATATGTAACGTACATTGTACATACCAAAGATAGAATATCCCGCTACGGCGAACAATGCGATGGAAAGTAAGCTATCGACCAAAGTGATGCTCAACGGAAGATCGCCATAAAGAGTTAATAATGCGCATTGGATCGCTATGGCTAAAAGTAATAATAGGCTTCCCCTGCCCTTTATGTAATATGGATGTTGTAATAGGATGTTCTTGCATGATGAGTTTAGTCTCTTAGTTCAAGGCCGCTGAACGACAAGTCTCCACATATATACAACGTGTGCGTCATGTCGGTTGTTTCTGTCAGGTCCCTCATATCTTGGCATCCAGCCAAGAAGGAATCAACCTTTAGACGAACCAGCCATCCTTTAGGGACATATATTACTACGCCGCTGAAGGAGCTATCTATGCTTTATGATGGTTTCATCAGCCTCTAATGTTGCTTTTTTTAAGATCGAGGATCACGTTGCCGAAAGATACGTCTATGTCAGCCCCCCTTGAATACGGGGTCCAGTACGATGTGCCTTACCGAGTTGAAAGTGGTGTCACCGATACGAAACCGTTATCTGTCTCGTAGTTGATCTCATCGTTAGGCTTTCGGTGCCCGAAAGGGGGATGGTTAAAAGGACGTTTATGCTTTTTCGTGCGGATAGAATCTTTCCGCTTCAGCATGATGACCAATCCTAACAGGATTAATCCTAACGGCCAATATACACGTAAGAAATCGTTCGTGATCCAATTTAACTGCGGGAAAAGGAAATAGACTCCCACGCCCACGAGGAGCATACCTCCTACCGGATTACGGTGGAAAATCGTAAAGATGCCCGACACGACAAGCAGCATCGGCCAAGATACAAGCAAGTCAAATAAGGATGGATCTATCATTCCTAGATTCCGCAGTAAAAATAATATACCGACAATGATAAATAAGGTAGCGATCAGATACCCGTTTGTCCTCTTCTCTTTAAAATCGATGTCATAATCTTTCATATCCATAAGTTCCATTTTTTTGTTTTTTATCAAATGTACGGGTTCGTCATTCTATACACAAGTAAATACCGCTGATTTCTATACGAGTATCGGTAAATAACCGAATAATCCCGATTAAAAAAGCCTTTAGTTTGTAAGAAACGTGAATTTGACACCAAAACTTGATAAAAAAACTAGTTTGATAAGATTAGTTGATAATTAAGGAATATCTTTGTCTTTACAACTGCAATAGAGGAATGTAGGGAATGATACGAAATATTATAAATTTAAAGGCAATAATACTTTATTTTGGATTGATTTTATGCTTGATAGCCGGTATGCTGACTCCGGCTTATGGGAGTTTTTCATATCCGGTCAAGGATGAATCGTATGTATTGGTAATAAATTCATATGTGGATGGCGAACGCTGGTCTGGTAATTTATTAAACATGATCTCGAAGTTCGCTACCCCGGAGGAGTACACCCTCCGGATAGATCATATGAGCGTGATGTTGGTTGATACGCCAGAGAAATTAAAAGAGAAGCAAGAGGCCTTCTTTGAAGTTAATAAGAAGAAGCCGGATGGAATTATCTACTTAGGCGTAAATGGATGGGCTTTTATGCGGGATAAGATCCGGGAGAAATGGGGGGATATTCCCACTCTGGTCTGTTCGGAAACGGGTGAAATGGCAGAAGATGAATGTTATTTTAATCAGCGGCATTCCTCTGATAGGGTGATCCCTTTACAAGAGGCGGTTAAGGGGTATAACGCTACGGGCTTGGTTATCCCTTATTATGTTAAAGGTTCGATCGACTTGGTTAAGGAATTAATCCCGGGTTTGAGACGTCTGATTTTCATATCCGACAGACGTTATGTTTCCACATGGCTTCGGGATGAGATGGAGAAACATATGGAAACTTCTTTCCCTGATGGGGAAAGTGGATTTTTATACGGAGGGTTCTTGCTCCATGGATAGTTTAATGGCGGTTCTGTCGGAGAAAGACCCACATCGAGCGACGGCCGTGATGTATTACTCGTGGATTACCGAGAAGCCTTTCTTGAATCACTCGTTATTATATAGTACTTTGTATCAAGGTATAAACGGCATTTCTAGGCATCCTGTTTTTTCTTTATATGATATGGGCGTGGAAGAAGGATATACGATTGGTGGATATTATAATAGTGCTAAAACGATTGAGACTGCTCTAATCCCCTTGCTACAACAAGTTTATAACGGTGAAGATATGGGCAAGATCCCGGTTTCGACGGTAAATGATCCTCATAAATACTTGAATTATGCTTCGTTGATAAGTGCGATATCTAATGAAGATAATTTCCCGCGTGATGCGATCTATTTGAATGCGCCTCCCTCTTTCTTGGAAAAATATTGGATGCAGCTGTTAGGCTTTCTGATATTCTTTTCTGGTAGTAGTGTTTTTAGCGGGGCATTATGTGTATCGTTCTAAACAAAAGATGAAGGAAGTAGAGTTGAGGTTGTTGTCCCGTTACCGTGATTTATTTAATAATATGCCGTTACCTTATATACGGCAGCGGCTGATTCGGGAAGGTACGCAAATCGATGTGCAGGTTTTAGATGTGAACCATGCTTTCGAGGAGAAAATCGCTCCTAAAGATTTTGTGGTAAATAAGCGTGGAAAAGAGATCGCAAATTTGATTGGCGGGAGTTATCCTTTGCTCCTATCGGCAGTGCCTACGGTTTTAGAGAGTGGAAAATCCTTCACTTATGAGTATTATTTTGAGCCGACAGGGCTTTACTATACGATTATCATCATGCCTACCTCGGAAGAGAATGTAGTTGACGCGTTTTTTATTGATATTACGGATATCCATAAATTCCAGACGCATTTGAAAGCCATGAATCATAAGCTGGCCATGGCGCTAGAGGCGGCAGATCTTTTGCCGTGGCGATATAATCTGGCTGAAGGGAAGATTATCTATGAGTCGAAAGTACATCCGGAAGATAATATAGAGACTGCCGAGATACATACCCATGAGGTTTCGTTGGAGGAATATTTCAGCAAGATACACCCGTCTTTCAGGGCTTGCGTGGAAAAAGGCTTTCGATGATTTGTGTAATGGGAAAAATAAAGAAAGTACGAAAAAGAATATTGTCTGGAGCGGTTGATTCCGGGAGAAGATCGCCATGAGTGGGAGGAGATACAGGTAATGGCCGAATATGATGCTTCCGGTAAACCGAAAGCGTTGATCGGGTCTACGATATCTATTACCGAGCGTAAGCAATTGGAACATGACCTTCGAATGGCTAGGGATAAGGCGGAGGAGTCGAATAAATTGAAATCAGCGTTTTTAGCAAATATGAGCCATGATATCCGTACCCCGATGAATGTCATTACCAATATGGCTAAAATGGTACTGGAAGAACCGGAAAATAAAACGCAGGTACTAGATTATATGAATAAAATCTGCTCAATGAGTACGTTTTTAAATGGGGGTTATCAGTGATATTCTGGATGTGTCCAAAATGGAAAGCGGAAAACTGCAATTAAGGAAAGAACCATATTCGTGTATTGAACTGCACGATGCAGTCTGCGCCATGATGGAACCTCTGTGCCGGGAAAAAAAATATTACTTTCTATACGAATCTAAATCCGCAGAATGACATTATTTTTACGGATAGGACAAAGCTAAACCGTATATTTTTCAATCTGCTCGGTAATGCGGTCAAGTTCACGCCTGGCGGGCGGAAAGGTTTCGTTTCTGCATAAAAATATTGTGCAGTAAAGACGGTTTTCTTGAATGGGAATACAGTGATTACCGATACCGGAAGCGGCATGAGTAAAGAATTCCAGCGAAAAATGTATCAGCCGTTTGAACAGGAGAACCAGCTTGTGACAGACAGTCTTGCAGGTGTCGGGTTGGGTCTTGCCATTGTTAAGATGAATACAGAAGCCTTTGGCGGTACAATTGCAGTAGAGAGTGAGCCGGGGGAAAGGTACGGCATTTACAATTCATTTAAAAAGCACCGTATATGAGCGGGGAAGATTATCATATGCATTATACAGCGTCAAAGCTGCAGACAGACCTTGCGGGAAAGAAAATTTTACTCGTTGAAGATCATAAACTGAACATGGAAATTGCAAAGAAGATTCTGGAAAAGAAACAGATGAAGGTAACATGTGCATATAATGGTGCAGAAGCTGTGGCGTTGTTTGAAAAAAATGCCGGAGTATACGTTTGATGCAGTGATTATGGATATCCGTATGCCGGTGATGAACGGACTGGAAGCGGCGGCGGCAATCCGTGCCGGTGCAAAAGCAGATGCTAAGACCATACCGATTATTGCGATGTCTGCCAATGCTTTTGCAGAGGATATGGAGAAGAGCCGGCGGGCGGGCATGAACCGCCACGTTGCCAAACCGGTAGAACCGGAGAGGCTGTTTGGTGTGCTTTCTGAAAATTTTTTCGGACTAATATAAGATTAAAGTGCAGGAGAGTGAGGCTATGGCAGGAATTTTTGAAGATATTCAGTTTCAAAAGACGGATTTAAATACTGTAAAAGAATTAAAAGAAGACTGCTGGAGAAAAGCACAGGGTGAGGATTTAGAGGCATTTCTGGGATTTTACTTAAAAAAGAAACCCGCACGCAGCTGGCAGATTGCAGCCTGGGCGGCACTGTTTGTATTTTTAATATCTTCCGGTGAACTGGGGTTTGAACGGCTTTGCAAAAATGAGTCCGTCTTACAATCCGGTGCCGATGACAATCGGTGTCATTGCAGGGGGACTGCTGTATCTGTTTTTTGCATGTATGCGCCAGATTCAAAGCCGCAGAGAGCTGTTACGGATAAAGAGCAGCGTTTATGTGACAGATGCCATTGCCTACGGCGGTGGCGGAAATGTACAGGTGATGGTCAATCACAAGCGGATTGCGTTTGATATGTATGCGTTTGACGAAACTGTAAGCCCGACAGAACAGGTGCATAAACCCGACGGAACATATGAAGGGTTCCGGGTATTATTATATGCAGTCATACAGGACAATTCCTGTAGGATGAAAGCGGTGCTTTGGAAAGTGCAGGCGTGCGTTACTATGCATCACAGTGCAGGAAATTTGAAAAAAGGAGCGGACAGGTAGTGTGAAAAATCACACTGATGTGCTGATTTTTCACACAGCATTTTGTGCCGCAGGCGTCACAAAATAGCTTTTATCGCAGAGCCAAATCTGACATTTGGCTCGCGGTTCCTCCGGCATTAAAATGCCTGCGGAATACGTGAGTAGCAGGGAAGGAGACATCCGATGATCAATATTTTTAAGACAGAGCAGTCGGTTATCCGCACAATTGATGCATTTGAAGACGGCGCATGGGTACAGATGGTTGATCCGAGTGTACAGGAATTGAATAAAGTTTCGGAAGCATATGATATTGAAGTCAGTGACCTTGCGACTGCATTGGATGAGGAAGAAAGTTCACGTATCAGTCTGGAAGACGGCTATACCTTGATTTTAGTGGATATTCCGTCCCCGGAAGTCCGCCATGAAAAGAAAATGTATACAACAATTCCACTCGGTATCCTGATTAAGCAGAATGCGATTATTACAATCTGCAAAGAGGATACACCGGTGTTACAGTATTTTATCCGTAACAAAGTACGGGAGTTCAGTACTAAGAAAAAAGATGCGTTTTATTTATCAGCTGCTGCTGCGCTCAGCAGCGCTGTATCAGGCGTATCTGCGTGGAATTGATAAGAAACGTATTGAAATAGAAGAACGCATTGACGGCGATACACAGGATGTTGATATCATTGAACTGCATGAACTGGAATCCACACTGGTATACTTTGCAACGTCCCTGCGTTCAAACAGTATTGTACTGGAACGTCTGCGCCGGTACAAAAGACTGGAACAGTACCCGGAAGATATGGAACTGCTTGAAGATGTTATGGTCGAGTACCAGCAGGCGATAGAGATGACCGCTATTTACAGGGATATTATTGATGGTACAAGGGAACTGTTATCATCAGTGGTTGATAACAGGCTGAATAATGTTATGAAATATCTGACGTCGATTACGATTGTCATGGCGATACCGACAATTATTTCCGGCATTTACGGAATGAATGTATCGGTATGCGGTATGCCGCTGGCATCGTCACCGTATGGGTTTGGCATTATCTGCGTGCTGATACTGCTTATCTGTGTAGCAGCGTTGTGGATTTTAAAAAGGAAGAAAATGTTATGAGTCAGGAATTAGAACAGGAAACGGCAAAAAATGAAGATTCAGACGGTTATTTTCGATTTGGACGGTACACTGTTAAATACGATTGAAGATTTAACGGATAGTGTCAATGCAGTCTGTACGCAGTATGGCTATCCGGTATATCCGGTTGAAACAATAAAAAGTTATGTTGGAAACGGTATCAGAAAGCTGATTGAGCGTGCAATTCCGCAGGGGGCAGAGAATCCACAGTACGAAGGAGTTTATGAATCATTCTGTGCATATTATCAGAAGCATTGCTGTGTTAAGACAAGGCCGTATGACGGAATTTTAACCATGCTTGATACGTTAAAGGCGCAGGGGATTGCAGTCGGTATTGTATCCAATAAGAATCACAACGCGGTTGTGGAATTAAGGGATACCTTTTTTAAAGATGTGATACCGGCAGCAATCGGACAGAGTGATACCACAAGAAAAAAGCCTGCACCGGATACGGTGTATGAAGCGATGAAACAGCTTGGCGCGCAAAAGGAAACAACCGTTTATATCGGGGATTCCGAAGTGGATAAGCAGACCGCAGATAATGCGGGGCTGCCGTGTATTCTGGTCAGCTGGGGTTTCAGGGAACGTACAGCATTGGAAAAGCTGGGAGCATGGGGAATTGCAGATACTCCTCAGCAGATTCTTGAAAAAATAGTATAAAGTGAAAACAGGTAGTGGAGAAGAAGATGAAATCAATATTAGTGATTGGAGTAGGAAAGTTTGGACATCATCTGGTAAATAAGCTTTTGGAGCTGGATAATGAAGTTATGATTATAGATTCCAATGAAGACCATATCCGGGATATGTTTACAAAAGTAAACAGTGCCAGGGTGGGGGACTGTACCAATGTTGAAGTTTTAAAAAGCCTTGGAATCCGTAATTTCGACGTGATTATTGTCTGTATTGCAGAAGATTTCCAGAATAGTCTGGAAGTGACAAATCTTGTAAAAGAGCTGGGCGGCAGACATGTTATCAGTATGGCAAGCCGCGATATTCAGGCGAAAGTTCCTGTTGAAAAACGGTGCGGACGAGGTACTGTATCCGGCACGTGACGTGGCATATAATCTTGCTGAAAAATGCAGCGCAAATCATGTATTTGATTATATCAAAATGACCGATGAGTATTCCATTTATGAAATACCGATTATTGAAAGCTGGGCAGGAAAGACAATCCGTGAAGTAAATGTCAGGGCAGAATATAATGTTAATATTATTGCGATAGTATCCGGCGGGGAAACGCTTATTATGCCGTCTGCCGAATATGAATTTCAAAAAGGAGATCACATTAAAGCGCTTGGCAAAAAAGAATGTATTGATAAAATAGTGAAAGAAATTCATTAAAAAAGCTGTCTGGGAATGCCCATCAACATTCTCAGACAGCTTTTTTAGTACGCCTTGCGGCACACGTCAATTATTTATAAATTTCCTGCCAGCGGGATACCATCTCTAAAGCATCAGACTCGGAAGAAACTTTTGTTACAATGACACCGTCAAGATAAATTTCATATACTGGAAATTTTTTCTGACTGTCACCATGACAGACCTCTACTTTGTTATACTTTACACGTTCCATCAGGGTAAAAACCTCCTCAAAGTAAATTAATGTAGCTGCTGTGATTCCGGACTTAACAACATCTAGAAGTTTAGCATATTAGAAAACAAAATGAAAGTCACAAAATGCAAATGGTACTAAAGGATTATTTGTGAAAAAATAGAAAGGTAAACGTAAGAAAAATGAAGCTGATTCATTGTGCAGACATTCATCTGGACTCGGCGCTCGCTACCAGTCTTACAAGGCAGGAAGCACGGCGGCGCAACGATGAGCTGTTTGAAACATTTATAAAAATGATGGACTATGCACAGCGGGAGAAGGTGCGTGCAGTCCTTGTAGCAGGAGATTTATTTGACAGTGAAAACGGGCGGGAAGTCGTGAGAAAAAGGATACTCGAAGCAGTGGCGGCACATCCTCAGGTGGATTTTTTAGTGCTTTCCGGCAACCATGATGGGGAATCGGCTTTTTAACACAGCCCCAGACAGTGGTTTCAATATGACCGTGAATGGGAATTCACTGCCAAAGAATCTTAAATTGTTTCCGGGAAGCAGGAAAGGCATACCGTTACGGAAATGTGGTGATTACAGGCTTAAACAGTTTAAAACTGCCGTCAAATCTGCATTTAAAACCGGAAGATACCAATATTGTCATGATGCACGGACAGATTGACCGGTTCGGCAGTTTTGCCGGGAGAAATATAGATTATCTGGCACTGGGGCATATCCACAAATATAAAAAGGGAAGCATTGACAAGCCGCGGGTATACTGTTACAGTGGCTGTCTGGAGGCACGTGGTTTTGATGAAATGTGGGGAAAAGGGATTTGTCCTGCTGGATACCGCAGCGGCAGTAAGCGGCAGTGCAGTAAGCGGCACAGAAAACATCGCGGCAGAAAGCCCGGAATGTGGCACGGCGCGTAAGATAGCAGCTCGTTTTGTGCCATTTGCCAAAAGAAAGGCGTGGGAAATTACAGTGGACTGTACGGATATTGTGACGACACCGCAGTTATATGAAACGGTAAAAACGCAGATTGCAAAGAGGGCATTGGAAGAACAGACAGAGCCGGCAGACAGCCAGGATATGATACGGGTGGTTCTTACCGGTGCAAAGCAGTCACAGGCGGCATATGATATGGATTATATCAAAAATATCTGGAACAGGAGTATTACCTTGTGCGGCTTAAAGATGAAACCGCCAGTGTGCGGGAAGAGAGCGGATTTGAGGCGTATCTGGAAAAATATATCATGGACAGTGATGAAACCGAGGATATGAAGCAGGAGATACTGGCATGTGTAAAAGCAGCGCTGTCGCAGAACTGAAATAAATTCGGTTCTCGATTCCTCCGGAAAGGCGAAGAAGATGAAGATTCAGGAGTGTTATGTGGAAAATTTTGGCGGGCTGAGTGGGTATCATTTCTGCCCGGAAGAACCGTTGGAGTATCTGTGTGCGCCAAACGGCAGCGGTAAAACGACATTTGCAGCATTTGTGTGCGCCATGTTTTACGGGCTTGGTTCAGCAAGAACCCGTAAAAATTTTAGAAGAAGTACCGCGTAAAAAAGTATAAGCCGTGGCAGCAGGGAACATGGGGCGGATGGATTCGTTTTGCAGCAGACACAAAGCAGTACCGGATTGAACGAACCTTTTCGGAAAAGGAGCGGGAGGATACTTTTACGCTGATTGATTTAGATACCGGAATGGTATCACAGGATTACACGGAAAATATCGGGGAAGAACTGTTTGGCATGACAAAAGCGACGTATCAGGCAACAGCATTTATGAGCTGGAATCATATGCGGGTAGAAGTCAATGAAAATATGCGTATCGGCTTTTTTGACGGCACGCAGGATACGGGATTGTTAAAAAGCAAACAGGCAGCCGCCGCAATTGAAGCGGAGTACAGGGAATACAAAAAAACGGGAAAACGCGGGGAGCTTGCGCAGGTTACGGAAGAATTAAACCGTCTTTCCATGCAGGAGTGGGAGACTTGAAAGGCAGATGAAGCAGTTGTCAGAGCAGAAAATGCCAATATCTTTACAGACGGAAAATACAGGGGAGTTTTGTCGAGTTGCACGGCGGGGTGATAACGGTGGACAGTGTGGAAGGAAAAGGAACAGTGTTTACGGTGGATATTCCTATGGAGATAGTGGAGGAGCAGTCTGTAGATCGGATACAGGAACCGCAC
>ENA-OQDT01001802-OQDT01001802.1-human-gut-metagenome-genome-assembly--contig:-NODE-1802-length-11917-cov-3.113232_pt1 | contig 11917 bp, 7 predicted proteins | sample MGYA00242786_ERZ504617 | MGnify/ENA primary metagenome ERZ504617 (study PRJEB26092, sample SAMD00036337) | human gut metagenome | host: Homo sapiens | study: EMG produced TPA metagenomics assembly of... | reverse complement strand
CGCCGCGCGCAAGGCCAACGTCGCCATCGATGCGCCGTGCTCCGGCAACGGCTCGTGCGGCAAGTGCCGCGTGGAAGCTCGTCTCCGGCGAGCTGACCGGCCCCGCAGACGGCCCATATCTCCGACGAGGAGTATGCAGACGGCTGGCGCCTTTCGTGCTGCATGCACGCGCGTCCGACGCCGTGGTGCTCGTGCCGGATATTGCCTCGGCCTACCGCAGCCGCATGAAGACGGCCGACCTGTCCAGCGGCGAGGAGATCCGTATCTTCGAGGAGCTGCTCGCGGGCGTCCAAGGTGCAGGCATCAGCCTCGGCAACGGCTTCCGCGCCGTCGACCTTCAGCTCGATGAGCCGACGCTTGACGACACCATGCCCGATAACGAGCGCCTGACCCGCGCGCTCGAGGCGCAGGACGGCATCGACTCCGTCCGTCTGCCGTGGTACGCCATGCGCCGCCTGCCGAAAGCCCTGCGCGACAACGCCTTTGCCGTGCGCGTCCTCGGCGAGCTGCAGAACGGTATTTTCACCGTTTTCGACGTGACCGGCCAGAACGACACCCTCCCGCTGTGCGGCGTCGGCATCGACATCGGCACCACGACGGTCTCCGCCGTGCTGTTCGACATGAAGGACGGCCGTCTGCTGTCCAAGGCGTCCGGCGGCAACGGCCAGATCCGCTACGGCGCAGACGTCATCAACCGCATCATCGAGCAGGGCAAGCCCGGCGGCCGCAAAAAGCTGCAGGACGCCATCCTCAAGGAGACGCTCGTCCCCCTGCTGCAGACCCTGTGCAAGGATGCCAAGCTGCCGCCTGCGCGCATCGTGCGCCTGTGCGTCGCGAGCAACACGACGATGAACCACCTGTTCGTCGGCGTGGATGCCGACCCCGTCCGCATGGAGCCGTATATCCCCGCCTTCTTCCACTGGGACGGCCTGCGCGTGCACGACCTCGGCCTGCCCGCCCATCCGGACGCCGCCATCCGCCTTGCGCCGAACATCGGCTCTTATGTCGGCGGCGATATCACCGCCGGTACGTTCGCCAGCATGCTCTGGGACCGCGACGAGCTGTCCCTGTTCATCGACCTCGGCACGAACGGCGAGATTTCAACAAAGGAGATGTATAATAGGTATTACCATCATCCAATGTTATCTCCCATGGCAAATAATTCGGCATATGAGCAAGAACCAAATAATCACCGGATTCACCGGGCTTAGTTCCCCCATAACCGTTCAAATTGCTTAAACCTTTGGTAAAACTCGATGTGGTTTCCTGCTGGTTACCCGCTATGGTTGCAGAAAATTTCAAATCGGAAGTCAATTTGATATCCACACCTGCACGGAAGTTCCATCTATTATAATCCTGTTTTCCAAGATTCGCCCCCTGAGTATAGTAAGAAGCACCCGCAAAATAAGTAGCTTTCTCGCTACCGCCACTTACCATTGACCGAATGGTTCATTGTAAAAGCGACCGGACCAGGCTTCATCCAGCCAATTGTAATTCAAGCCATCCATCTCGGCCAGTTCCGCTTCATTATAAATTTTATTCATCCAGTTTCCATCCGGATCCATACTTATCTTATTATTGGCCAAATTAAAGGAATTGGCAAAAACGTCCATAAGCTGCTCCTTTTAAGGTTTTAGGATGTCCCACTGCATCATTAAATCCGAATTTACCTGAATAATTGATTTTGGGAGCTCCTGATTACCTCGTTTGGTCTTTACAATAATAGCACCTTGCGAAGCACGGGAACCGTAAATGGCAGCACTGGCATCACGAAGGACTGAAATACTTTCAATTTCAGAAGGATCAAGGGCATTGAAAGTTTCTAATGTCGGAAGACCGCTGTTGGCATCTATCTGAATCACATCATCGATTATGACCATCGGATTAGTACTACCACCATCTTTAGAATACGAGAAAGATTGACGAATAGACATAGTTGCCCCTTCACCCGGACGGCTGTCACCACCACTGATACTCAAACCAGGTATCTGTCCCGCTAGCGCAGCACCCAAATTCGACACCGGCAAATCTGAAATTTCCGAAGGAGTAATAACCCCGATAGATCCTGTCACATCTTTTGCTTTCTGAGTACCGTAACCGACTACAACCACTTCGTCCAGCATTTGGAATCTTCCTTCAGCACCACTCTAAAGTCTTTTCCTTGTTTCGGAGCAATCGTTTGCGGCACATACCCCACAAATGAAATGACAACCTTCTTGCCCGAAGGGACTTGCAAAGCAAATCTTCCGTCAAAATCAGTAATGGTACCGTTTGTAGTTCCTTCCACCACCACACTGGCACCAATCACCGGTTCACCAGTTTCATCAACCACCTGTCCGGTGACAGTTTTAGTCTGTTGCACCGACTGGGATATAGGAAATCCTGTCTCAGCGGATACTCCCTGAACAGAAACTCCTGTCAGAAACAGACTGAGACAGACCACTTGTGTCAAGTTGCCAATCTTGTCCAGCTTCTGAAGAAATGCATTTTCTTTCTTCATAGAATCATTTTTAAAATTAAAATATTATCTTATTTTTCTTGTTGAAATATCTGTTCAGATAAGCGACATTCGTCCCGAAATTTTTCTTTACATTCCGGACTTCATCCTTATTCCGTGACCGTTCAATGACCAGCCATCCGCTCCACCCCATCTTATCAAGGGTATGCTTTACGGCATTCATATCCAGACGGGTATTATAAGGAAGAGTAACCCCGTCTGTATCCGTACAATGTATCTGACAAATCCGATCCTTTCCCAATTTTTTCAACTCTTTACAGAGGTCGCGTCCATTTTCCAATCGCATTTTGAAAACTATAATAAATCTTTACACCTTTCGAATTAATTTCTTTCAACAGTTTTATATCCCCTCCGGCATCCAAAGGAGTACGGATACCTATCACTACTCCATCTTTCACTGCCATTTCTCCCACTTCGTGCAAACGGCTTACCAACTCCTGACGTGCATCACCCGCTACTGTCCAGTCCTCTTTTATGCCGCCTAATGGAAGGAAAGCTACTTGGGCCCCCATCACCTTCATCGTATTCAAACAATCCTGCACTAAAGCTTTATAATTATGATGAGTCAAGAAAGATTGTCCAAAGAATCCGGACATCGCCACAGAAGGGACTTCAATATGCTGTCCCTGTGCTGTTTCTTTAAATAATTTACAGAAATGGGGCTGGTGGAACTTATTATCAAAAGTATCCCGTTTTCCCAAGCCTCCCATGTCCATTTCTATGCCATCACCTCCTACTTCCTTCATCAATTGAAAAGAACCGATCTTCTGACGCTTTAGCATCATCCAGTCACACGCAGCTATTTTATAGCGTTGTTTTCCCTCTGAATTCTGTGCTCCCAAAGGCAGTAACATAAACAGGAGCATGATTAAACTGATAAATTTTTTTCACATTCATCGTAATCTAGTTATTGTTTAGAATTAAGACGAATCACAAAAAGTATGTAATCACTAAATCTTAATAAAGTCCAAAAATAACTTAGCAAACAAATAAGACAATCCCGCAAACACGACGCTCGCCTACATCTGTTTACGGGATTCCTGCTTTATAAGGTCAAGAAATCAACCTTTACGCCATTCATTCATATATTCCCTCGGAGTCTGATCATATTTCTTACGAAAACATTTACTGAAATAACCGGAATCCTTGAAGCCCACGGCAAAAGCTATTTCTGAAATACTCATATCCGAGTTTTTAATCAACTCTATTGATTTATTCAGACGAATCTCTTTCACTAAATCCACCGGAGCAAACCCGGTCAGGCTCTTTAACTTCTTAAAGAAAGCCGAGCGGCTCAGCCCGATAGTCGATGCTATAGTATCTATATTAAAATCACTATTATCCAGATTCTCTTCTATAACCTGATGAATCTTTTCAATGAACTGCACATCTTTCTTCACCAGGAACTGTTCGTATGTATCCTGTTCCTCCTTATGTTCTTCGGGCTGCTGCCATACACGTTCACGGAACAATTTACGTTCATTCAGCAACTGTTCGATACGTGCTACCAGATAGTCTTTGCTGAAAGGTTTGATGATATAGGCATTCGCTCCCATGCTTATCGCTTTGGTCTTCGCTTCATCATTACCTTTCGCCGTCAGGATAATCACCGGAATATGACTGATCTGGAAATCTTTACGGATGCGTTGCAACATCTCTATTCCATCCATATTCGGCATCATCTGGTCGGTGACTACCATGTCGGGATGATAAAGATGTACTTTCTTCAGCCCCTCCACACCATCATTGGCCATATAAATATTGAATTTATCTTCCAATTGCAGCTTCAACATATTGCATAAATCCTTATTATCTTCTACAATCAGCACGGTAGGCAAAGACGAATCGACAGGCTGTTCTTTCTCCTCCTCGCTTTCCTTGCCGGCAGAGGCAGAAACAGATTCAGCCTCAGGAACACTCACCGTTTCCCCGCCCATATAGAAATCGACTTCCGACGGTTTGTAATGCTCCTTACCCAGTTGCAATTCAATGGTAAAGACCGCTCCCTTCCCTTCAGGACTCTCTGCATAGATTTCCCCATGATGCAGACTGATAATTTCCTTAGACAAAGCCAATCCGATGCCCGTTCCCTGATAATAAGCGCCACGTGCATTGTCAGCCTGCGAGAAACGCTCGAAGATTTCGGAAAGCTTGCTTTGGGGAATCCCCACACCGCTATCTTCCACCCGTACATAACAATGCCTGTCATCATCCGACACTCCCATCGTGACATAAATATTTCCCCCGGCAGGAGTGAACTTGAACGCATTGGAGATGATGTTGCGGATCACGATAGCCACTTTCTCCTTATCCGCCCATACCATGATATCCTCACCGGCCAGCTGGAACGTGAAGCTGACTTCATTTTCTTCGGCCATCACCCTGAATTCTTTCTCAAAAGAGTCTACCATCTCATTCAGGTTGAACAACGACACATGCAGACGCATCTTGCCGTTCTGTATTTTACGGAAATCCAATATCTGATTGACCAGTTGCAGCATCTGTTTGGTATTCTTTTCCATCAGATCCACATATTGCATTCCTTTCTGAGATAGTTTCTCCTTTTCTCTCAGTTCCTGAATAGGCCCTTGGATCAGAGTCAGCGGAGTACGCAACTCATGCGAGATATTGGTAAAGAACTTGATTTTCAATTCGGACAATTTTTGTTCGATATACACATCATTCTTCACCTTAATCATGAAAAGAGATAATTTTATAGCCACCAGCAATAAGGCTACGGCTATAATCATATAGATAACATACGCCCACCAACTGGCCCACCAAGGCGGCAGAATGACAACGGTCAACTCACGGAAAGACTCCAAACCGGGATTTGCCTCATCCAGTGTCTGTACTCTGAAAAGATACTTACCGGGAGGAACATTGGTATAGGAAGCTATACGGTTCTTCCCGTTATAGTGCCATTCTTTTTCATATCCTTCCAAAATATATTTGTAAGACACACGGTTCTGATTATTATAGTTCAACGCCGCAAACTCTAAAGTAAACATGGACTGGTTATGATTCAATGTAATCCGGTCTGTATAGGTAATGGACCGGTCAATAATGGGATGTTCCGTATAGCTGCGTATATCCCGGTTTGATATCTGACATCCTACAATGAATGTATTATAATCGACCTTTTTCGTTTCCAATTTATCGGGAGAAAAGGTCAGGATACCCTCTTTACACCCCAGCCAAAGTTCTCCGTCCAGCGTTTTCAGTGCGGTGTTTTCTTCCATCACAACCGGAGGAAAGCCATCATATTTGTCATAGTTACGCACCTGGCTTGTCGCCCTGTCAAAACAAGAGAGTCCTTTTTCCGTAGCAAGCCAAAGGAAACCGTTATCATCTTCTATAATAGACATCACCACATCATTATTCAATCCGTCTTCCCAGCCATACGATTTAAATGAAAGCTTATGCGTTTCCTCATCATATCCCGACAATTTGCTCAATCCTCCACCAAACACGCATACCCATATCTGAGAGAACTCGTCTTTATAAAGCGCGTACACATCGCTATCGGCATAATTTACCCGGTTGGCACCACGGTAGGTTTCAAAATCAATCTGCTCCACTGAGGCAAAGTTGTTTTTAAAAGACATCAGCCCGTCCATCGTACCTACCCACATACGCCCGTCATTATCCTCTATCATATTTCTCACTTCCATATAAAGGCCATACGTAGGATAGTTCTTGAATCCGTTATATTTATTCTTAAAAGTGACTTCCCCATTTTCCTCACAAAGCAGATTCAATCCTCCGTCCAAAGTACCCACCCAGATACGTTTCTTTTCATCCTGATAAGTGAAATACACATCATTCCCGCTGATTGACGACAAATCAGACAAATTATGCAGATAGCGTTTAAAACGGAAACCACCTACCGCTTTCTCATCAGGAACAGCCTTCACCAATCCGTCGCCTTTGGTAGAGAACCAAAGGTTTCCCTTGTCGTCTTCCATGATGTGATATACATTACCTATGTGCTCGTCACCTGTCGAAAAAACATGTTTGGTTACACCGTTCCGATCCATCCGATACACACTCTGCCAAACGGGTGCCCACCCAGATATCGCCACTTTTTCGATTGGAAAAGGGCTCTTACCCCTATCGTATAATTTTCCTGCCCGGCTGATTGCGGAGACAACGAAAGCAGATTGAATTGCTTCTTGGGGAAAATTCATGCAATACACCCCTTCATCGGCAGAGGAAAGCCCACAATACCCCGTCATTATCCAACATCAGATGATAAAACTGCTGATTTGCCCTATCATTAGAAAGTTGTTTCAACTTATTAATATAAACCATCTCCGCATGTTCCCTGTCGAACAACCAGGCCTCTCCTGCCGGAGACAGGAAAAAAAGCCCTCTTTCACCGGCATCTTCCGAATACAGGGTGGTTATCTTGCCGAACATGGTAAACGGAAACCGTTTTGCGGTATGGTTCAACGGATCATAATAAATCAGCGCCTTCTCATTTTCGTGAAACCATATTTTATCATACTGGTCTATGAATGCATGAGTAACCATAGCGTCATTCATTTCAGTATTTATCTTTTGCAACCTGCGCTCGGCCAAATCATATTCGTATGTACCTTGTCCGGCCACACTGAGATAGACATAACCTGCCGGAGTAACCAGCAAATTGCTGATCGCACCTTTTATTTCGGAAAGTACATACCGGTTTACCAAACCGGTCCTTACATCGATACTGTAAAAAATACCCGCACGATCTCCGACCCATACCTTCCTGCCATCCTCAAAGAAACTGGTAAAACTATCCTTGTCACCGGAATTAATCTTACTGGTTATGAAATCGGCAGGCCGGGATGCCAATTCCGCTCCTTTATGCACGGCAGACACCTTATAATCAGTTCCTATCCAACTGATATATTCCTCCGTTTCGCACAGGACATGGTGTTTCAGTGTATAATCATGCTTGTTTATCTCGTCCCGAGAGTCGAACAGAATCTTGATAGTTACCTGCCCCTTTTCATCTACCCCGGCCAACAACAGATTTTTATCTTTGGTCAGCAACAACACATCCCCCTCGGCCGTATTTTGTAATTTTATCACCTGAATATTCTCCGAATAGTTCTTCATGTCATCATAAACAGCATGAAAACATTCGGTCACTTTATTGAAGACATACAACTTACGGTCAATGGTCTTTACCCATATATACCCGTTTTTATCCTCGACTATGCGCTGGATCTTACGTGGCGGCACATCCGAATCGTGCTCCTGTTTATTGAATGTTTTAAACTTCACTCCATCGAAACAACATAAGCCATACCAGGTTCCGAACCAGATAAAGCCATCTCTGTCTTTCAAGGTACAGTTTACCGTATTATTAGGAAGCCCTTGATCTACAGAATAATGTTCCACAATCATATTCACATTATATGACCACAGAGGAAAGCTTGTCAGGCAACAAAGTATAATAAGTATATATTTCTTCATAAGTATTTAGTTTTCTTCAAACCGAGATCAAAGATAAGAAAAAATCCGTTGGTACTTAAATTGAAATTAGTTAAATACCAATTATTGGTTAGATTGGAACGAGATAAGTCCGCGTTCTATCTATATTACTTCTCCGTACCGAATTCAGTTTGCTGTCTCTCCACCTCCATCAATACTTTTTGCCTTTCCTCTTCTGTCAGCACAACTTTCCCCGCCATTCTTTCTGTTCTAACAGGGCTTCCGGCCAGTCCTGCTCCGGCTGATTGGGCATCCGTCTCCTCCTCCGTATAACAGAAAGGCAGTTCTGACGGAATACTTTCTAATTCTATTTCCGTAGCAACCGGTGCATTCGTTCCTTCAAACTGCACATGGGCCTTCACCTTTATTTGCCGGGCTTGCGGGTAGAACGGATCAATACGGGAGCAGAGCCAAACTCCACCGTGCGCGGATTGGCATTGATAGAGGCATCCCCTATAACTCGTCCTTCACCTTCTACAGTAAATACGATATTTTCTTTTGCCAGACGGCGCACATTACCGCTATCATCCGTCACTTCGGCCACTACTACGATAAAATCCGAACCGTCTGCCACCAATTGCTTTCCTTCCGTATCCACATACATACGCAACTTCGTGCTGCGGCGTGACGGCATCCGCTTATAGGTGCAAACCACTTTACCGTCTATAATTCCTTCTGCCACCATATTTACTTTCTGCCAGTTTTTTTGCTTATAACTATACTCGCGTGCTTCCCAGAAATCCCATACATCCTTGAATATCACCGGGGCATTAGGCATGTGTCCCTGCGCATGAACAACCGGAAGCGTCCGGCTCTCAGTACCGTCATAGACAGAGAGACGAACCGAGTCACAATTACTGAACACCACCACATCGGCATCCGAGAAAGGAGACATCTCATGGGCGATAAACACCATAGGGCCACATTCCGCCACAGGATGCTTCAATGTCGCGGCAGACTGGCTGCGAAAAGCATAATAAGCGTATTTAGGCTGACGGAACGCATCATAAATGCCCCCGAAATACGGATCGGGATGATACCCCCGCTGATGGTCAAAAGGATGCCATTGCGCCCCACCGACAAACTGCCCTGTAGTGCGGTACATTTCATCATAACTCTTTGATAATGACAGTGCCTGCACCAGCAACGGGCGTTCCCCCCAGCTACGGCTGGCACGGTTATTATTATTATGTGCATACCAGTCATCCACATTCTCGCCAAACTCACGAGTAAAAATACATTGTTCCGGACGGTCTGCCTTCTCATCATCTCCCGGCCATCCGTACACCACATCATAGTTTTCCGCCACTCCTTTCGAATGAACATCGGCTGCCGCTACAGGACGTCCGGGATAAGGAAACTCCTCCCATGTAATCCGTAACGCCTCCAGTGCGAAATCGCGCGGATAAGGCGTTTCATTCAAAATAGGCTCCCACATCAGCACACTGGGATGATTGCGGTCCCGGCGTATCATCTCACGGGTATTCCGATGTACCAACTTTGCGAACTCCGGATTTTTATTCCAATATTGCCATCCCGGAGTAGCCACAATAACAAACAGCCCCATTTCGTCGCAAGCATCCATGAATGCCGGATCTTGCGGATAATGAGCTACACGGATAATGGTACATCCTGCATCACGCAAGCGTTTGGCATCCCTCCATTGCTGGCTGTTGGGCAGCGCATTACCCACGTATGCAAAATCCTGATGACGGTTCGCGCCGACCAATTGACCAAAAGGCTTGCCATTCAACCAAAAGCCATCCTTACCTTTAAATTCCGCTTTGCGGATCCCCACACGTGTCACTCCCCCATCCAACACTTCATGTCCGGCTTTGACACGAGATTGTATCCTATACAAATAAGGCGAGTCAGGAGACCATAACTTAGGATTGCGAACTGCAAACCGTTGCCGCACCGTCTTCGATTCCCCTGCTTGCAGCTTCACCTGTTGCGAAACCCGTTTTACGGGAACATCGCCGGCATCCACCAAAACCGTCTCCACGGCTACGGTACGCGTCCGCTTTCCACTGTTATGCACTTCCGTATCCACATACACTTCCGCTTTTTTCCCGCTTATATTGTCAAAATGCACAAAAACTCCGCCTCCGGCCACCTTATCGGCCTCCAAGGCATCTGTAATAGCTACACTTGATTTTCCTATCATCCACACATCCCGGTAAATTCCTCCATGATAAGCGAAATCCAAGGTATATTGACGTTTTCCCGGAGGAAAATTCTTATCATCACTATTATCCGTCATCACTGCCAGCAAGCAACTGTCTCCGGGCTGTACCCCCTGTTCCGTCAGTTGCACAGTGAAAGGAAGGTATCCTCCCAAGTGCTCTTGCACCCTCTTGCCATTTAAATAAATCACCTGTTTTCCCATAGCTCCCTCAAAATGAAGCGACACCTCTTTTCCTTTCATATCTTGAGGAATCACAAAATGTTTCCGGTACCATGCCACACCCTGATAGTTACGGCAACCGCTTGCCTCGGCAGGCATCAGTTCCACAGTATGCGGAACAGACACTACCTGCCAGGATGTATCATCAAAACGTACGGCTTCCGCGCCTTTTATGTCTCCACGATGAAAGCGCCATCCGGGATTGAAATTATATACTATTCTTCCGCTACCGGATAAAGGGATGAATCCGGCTACAGAGGTTTCCATTTGAGCTTGTGCCAACACAGGCAACAGGCACACAAGTAAAATAAACAGTTTCTTCATAATTATTACACTATCTGGGAAAAGAGACGGACCGGCCGTCCGTTTGTACCCGTTCCTTTTGAAAAAAGGTCTTGTTGTTTTTGAAAAAGATCCAGACATTTAAAAAAAAGGTCCTGATGTTTGGCGTCAAAGACAAGGTTCTTTTAAAAAACGTCAAGGTCTTTTTATACAAAGAACAGGTCTTTTGAAAGGAATTACAAGGTCTTTTCACCAAGCTTTCCAAGGCTCAGGGCTCAAAGGCTCACTTAGGCGGTATTTAAGCCCAAAACAAGCTTCAAGAAGCCTAATAACGCACTGATTTTTAATTAATTACAATAAAAAGAAGGGGACAAGACTATATTCTAAAAAATAAAATGAATAATATAATGAGCCCCAGACATACACGAACGCATCCGACATTTACCGGAAAGAAAAATGTATAAATAAAAGAAACTTCTATTGACATCATCACTTGGTCATTCCGGGCATCGTGAAAAATCCGAATGTGCCCATATCCATTGATCCGGCCATTATGAATAAAACCCGGCAAAAAACAAGCCTGGTCAAAGCAAACACAAATTCTATAAAACGACAGACAAAGTCAAGACAATCCTGAACTTTCCAAAGACCAAAGAATAATATTCAACCCGCACGTTTTGTCCCACCAAACAGACTGTAAAGCAAATACTTACACATCTACCAAGGTTTAAAATACCGCATAAGTGAGCCTTGAGCCTTGTGAGCCCTGGAAACGCATCGGAACGACTCTTTTTCTTTGCAGAAAGACACCCGATTTATTTATTCCAAATTTTAATCCCATTTATGTACTGTGAGTCAACACCAGAATAGGATACTAAATGTTCTTTTGAGGCCGATCCATATCTAGACACAACTTCGTTAGCTGCCCCGGATTGAGCTGCTAGATCTATTGACTTTTTTCTTTTTGTCGTAACACTTTCTCCTAAAAAAGAAGTGTGACACTGCCAATAACCACATTTTAAAGTGCAGGTCCTGAGAAAACCTAAATCAACAGATATGGTAAAGCAGCCCACGCTATAACGTGGGAACTGCCATGCCAATTCTTGTTGATTTTGTGTTTAGTTTCTCAATGCTTCGCACTTACAAGAGTAGCATAACGCTTCTTTATTTTCAAATGCATGGAAATGGTTTACCCAAATCCGAGTACAGAATTACGGAAAAAC
>ENA-OQDT01001798-OQDT01001798.1-human-gut-metagenome-genome-assembly--contig:-NODE-1798-length-11929-cov-3.498221_pt1 | contig 11929 bp, 11 predicted proteins | sample MGYA00242786_ERZ504617 | MGnify/ENA primary metagenome ERZ504617 (study PRJEB26092, sample SAMD00036337) | human gut metagenome | host: Homo sapiens | study: EMG produced TPA metagenomics assembly of... | reverse complement strand
TTTTCGCTGGCTGTGCTGGAATGGCGGGACGGCCAGTAACTCCGGGCCGTCTGCGGATTGTGAGGCTGCCGCTGTGTACGGCGGCTTTTTTTGTACCCAAACACCATCACAATCTGAATTTATGGAGTCGCAGCTGTTGCAGGAGTGCTTTGGGATGTGTTTACCGGCTGGCGTGGCTGGTCTGTGGATTATCTGCTTCCTCTGGCTGCGCTTGCTGTGATCTGCTCCATGTGGTGATCGCTGCAGTACAGAAGCTGGAGGTGGCGGAATATATGATCTATCTTCTGGAAGCAGGAGCTTTCGGAGGAGTGATTCCTGTAATCCTGTTGGTTGCCGGTGTGGTGACGGTGCTGTATCCGTCGCTGATCTGCATATGCGTCAGTTTCTTGATGCTGGTATGGCTGTTTCTGTTTAAGAGGAAAGATATGGTGCGGGAGATGCAGAAGAAGTTCCGGGCATAGAAAATAAAAACAACCGTCGATCTGCAGAGGATTTTTTGAACGCAGATCGCGAAGCGACTGCGTTCATGAGCAAGTAGCGAAGCGGATTGCGAATGTCCGCTTTACGATCTGTCTGCAGACCGGCGGTTTTTTGATCAAATCAAGGAAGTCTCCTGCAGGGTTGCGCAAAGCAATAAGCAGTGGGTGGAAACTTGTCCGGTGTTCTAAGATCAGAATCCGAAATCTTCATAGTCCTCCGGTGTAAACTTATGATAGATCATATGCTCACCCTCCAGGGACAGACAATACCGGTAGTCATCTGGGATCCCGTCTTCGAAATATACAAGATAATCAAATCCGGTTCCGGTTGTTTTCTCCACGTGTACATGGTCGGAATAAGCGTGAAAAACGTCCATCACTTCATCCAGAGTACAGCCATGACGGGCAACTGTGCCTATAAAGCGTACCAGAAATTCACTTGGCTTTCGGTTTTCGTGGACGTAGTCCGAGGCCTGAGGCGGCAGGGTGATGCAGAAACGTCCGTTTTTGGAAGAAGCCGTTACTTTTCCAAGACGGTCACAGGCATAATCTGAGAATTCTTCCATTGCATGCTGCATTTCTTCTTCCGTAAGCTCTGTGCCAAGAAGGCGGTTCAGAGACTGCAGCGGATAATAAAAACGGGTAACTCCGCTCATGTATCCGATTTTTACCTGTTGTTCCTGGATCATATCCAGGAGATTATTTTCCAGTTTTTTGAAATTCATTATGTTTTTCCTTTCCGGGGTCTGAAGGTTTATTGAACTGCATATATTCAGATCCCATTTTTTTCGCAGATATCATTGAGACAGCAGCGGTCACAGTAAGGTTTTGTCCGCGCTGTACAGACTTCTCTTCCATGATTGACAAGACGGTGGCAGAGATCATTGCCTTCTTCCGGAGGGATGATCTTCCAGAGAGCCATTTCCACCTTTTTCGGATCCTTCATGTCATGGACAAGGCCGATGCGGTTGGAAAGGCGGATACAGTGAGTATCTGTTACAATGGCAGGCTTGCCGAATACGTCACCCATGATCAGGTTTGCGCTTTTTCGGCCCACACCGGGAAGCTTCAGAAGTGCGTTAAAGTCTTCCGGTACCTTGTCGTGATACTGTTCGTGGAGAATGCGCATACAGGCGCTGATATCCCGGGCTTTGCTTTTTCCAAGGCCGCAGGGACGTACAATGGCTTCGATCGCTTCCGGCTCTGCAGCTGCCAGGGCTGCCACATCCGGGTATTTTGCATAGAGATCTTGAACTACTACATTGACCCGGGCATCGGTGCACTGAGCTGCCAGACGGACACTTACAAGAAGCTTCCAGGCATCATCATAATCCAGTGTACAGTCTGCATCAGGATATTCCTTTTTTAAACGGCTGATAACTTCATAGGCCAGTTCCTGTGTTGTCATTTGTATATGAACCATCCTTTCAATTTCGGTTATATTGCTGAACTACTACAGCCAGGATGATACCACAGCATTCGGAGAATTACAAGGTGGACAGGAGTACGGAAGCAGTGTTCGGCATCCGGAAATTTTATCGGCAGAGCAATGTGGGGAATCCCCCCCAGGGGCTTGTTAATACCCTGACAATTTGGTACATTAAACGTGACCTGTGGGGGGACATGATTTCCCTCACGTGAATAGAAAAGTGCGGAGGAATCAACGTGGAAAAACTTCTCGATGAAATCGAATCTTACTGGAGCACCCGTACAGAAGGGTACTCCGAAGTGAATCATAAAGAGCTTGCGGGAACGCAGAAAAACGCATGGCTTAAGGTGCTGACCAGTCAGTTCCCGGACAAGCCAAAGGAAGAGATCCGTATCCTGGATATCGGAACAGGCCCCGGATTTTTTCCTGTGATACTGGCAGAAGCCGGATATCATGTAGATGCAGTGGATTATACGGAAGGAATGCTGGAAAAGGCAAAGGAAAATGCGGGAGACCTTTGCCGGAACATCCGTTTTTGGAGGATGGATGCACAGAAGCTGGATTTTGAGGATAATACCTTTGACGTAGTCATTTCACGAAATCTTACCTGGAATCTGGAGCATCCTGATGTTGCTTACAGAGAGTGGGTCCGTGTACTGAAGGCAGGAGGAAGGCTTCTGAATTTTGATGCCAACTGGTACGGCTATCTTTATGAGGAAGAACAGCGTAAGGCCTACGAAAACGACCGGAAAAATGTGGAAAACAACAGCCTGGATGATCACTATCTCTGTACGGATATTGAGCGCATGGAGCGGATTGCCCTCCAGGTACCGCTGTCAAAGATCAGCCGTCCCCGTTGGGATGTAAAAACTCTCAGAGAAGCAGGACTTCTTGGAATCCGCACAGACACAGAAATATGGAAAACGGTCTGGAGTGAGGAAGAGAGATTGAATTATCAGTCCACACCGATGTTTATGGTAACTGGTGTAAAGCCGGATCATTTCCTGAATCTTCCGGTTGCGGCAGGAGAAAAAACAGAAGGCTTTCTTGAGCTCGGAGATGGAGAATTTGTCCTTCCGGCAACCATCATCCGTGGAAAAGATCCGGGAAAAACCGTTCTCGTCACAGCAGGTCTTCATGCAGGAGAGTATGTGGGAATCCAGACTCTGATCGAGCTGTCTAAGCGGCTGAAGCCGGAAAAGGTAAAGGGCCAGCTGGTTCTGGTAAAGGTGCTGAACCGGGAAGACTTTGAGAAGCGTGCAGGCAGCATCAGCTGGGAAGACGGAAAAAATCTGAACCGTGTTTTCCCGGGCAAAAAGGACGGAACAAAAATGGAACGTCTGGCGGCAGCTATCACAGAATCCCTGATCCGGAAGGCGGATTATTATATCGATCTTCACGGCGGTGACGATTATGAGGAGCTGACTCCGTATGTATATTTTGCAGGTGTGGCAAAGCCGGAGATCGTGGAAGCCTCCCGAAAAATGGCAGAGCAGGTTGATGTCCCATATATGGTACAGTCAAATGTGAGTACAGGCGGCGCCTATAATTATGCGGCAAGTACCTGCGATATTCCGGCTGTGCTTCTGGAAAGGGGATGTATGGGAACTTGGCAGCGGGAGGAAGTGGATTCCATGCGCCGGGATGTGCGGAATATTCTCTGCAGCATTGAGGCCTACAGAGGAATCCGCTCCCACAGCACCTATTATCCTCTGAAGATGGATGACGTACGTTACCAGTGTGCCAGTGTCAACGGTCTCTGGTACCCGGTCAAGAAACCAGGCGATATCGTTCATCAGGATGAGTATCTCGGAGAGATCCGTGATTATGAGGGAAATGTCCAGGAAATCTGTCGTGCAGACATGGATGGTGTGATCCTTTATCAGGTATCAAGCCTTCAGGTTGTGGAAGGCGGCCCTGTGATCACCTACGGAAATATCGTAAGAGAAAAAGATGAGCGGAAAACAAGGATCGCTCAGTACTGGACCAGGCGCAGCGACAGCTTTCTGGAACAGAGAAGAGCAGAGCTTCACAGTGCACTTGCAGGCCGCTGGATGGCTGAGCTTAAGAAGTATCTGCCGGAGAAAAAGAATCTCAGGATCCTGGATGTAGGCTGCGGAACCGGATTTTTTCACTATTCTTCTTGCAAGGAAGGGCCATCAGGTAACTGGGATCGATTCTGACGCCGGATATGATCACTCATGCAAAGGAGCTGGCTGAGGAAGAAAAAGCAGACTGCCGGTTTATGGTGATGGATGCAGAAGCTCCGGATTTTCCGGATGAGGAATTTGATGTGATCGTATCCCGGAATCTTACCTGGACACTTCCGGACGCGGAGCATGCTTATCAGGAATGGTTCCGCGTACTGAAACCGGGCGGAGTGATGATAAATCTGGATGCAAATTACGGGGCAGCAGACTTTGCGGACACTGCGGATCTTCCGGAGAATCATGCCCATCATCAGATCCAGGATGAACTGATGCAGGAATGTGAGGATATTAAGCGGCAGTTGCCTATCAGCTCTTTTCTGCGTCCGGCATGGGATCTGGAAACGCTGAGCCGTACAGGTGTGGAAGAATTTTCCTTTGATCTTGGTATCAGCAAACGTATTTATACAGAAAAAGACGAGTTTTATAATCCGACCCCGATGTTTTTGATCTTTGCGAAGAAAACGAGGTAGGAGCATGCTGAATATCAAACAGATCCAGTATTTTGCGGCCTGTGCCAAAACAGGCTCCTTCAGCCAGGCTGCAGAGCTGCTTTTTACCACGCAGTCAAATGTAAGCAAGGTGATCCGTTCCATGGAAGACGATATGCGTACTCAGCTGTTTGTCCGTCATGCAAAGGGCATAGAGCTGACACCGGAAGGAGAACGTGCATATATCCATGTGCAGAGGATCCTGGAAAATATAGATGAACTGGAAATGCAGGCACAGCCACTTGCAAAAAGCAACCTGTGTGTATGCTTTCATCCCAGCTCCTGGTTTGCGGATACCTTCGTAACGTATTATGAAGCACATAAGAGCGATGACCTTCATTATCAGGTTTACGCAGCAGATACCCATGAGATCATAAAACGTGTGAAAGCCAGACAGGATGATATGGGATTCGCCTATGTGATGCAGAATCAGCTGGCAGTGTTCCAGTATTTTCTTTCCCGGAATTACCTGGAATTTGAGCTGCTGACGGAAACCAAGGTAAATATTTATACCGGGAAAGGGAAAGCAGATACAGCAGATGAGGGAGATTTTAATATGTCCCAGCTCAGGCTGATCCAGAGATTTCCCGATGAATTTTCCCCGGATAATTACCGGAACCTTGTAGAGGAAAACGGTCATTCCGCAGTGGAGGCAGAGACTGTAGTCGTAACAAACAGTGATTATATCGTGGAACGTCTTCTTGGCTCCGGAGAGCTGTGTAATATCAGTGGTGCGGATCTTTCCGGCCGTGATCCGGGATATTCCTCCGTGAAATATACATTTCCGGGAGAAGGCCAGAAACTTGTTTACGGGTGCATCTGTCGGAGAGGTGAAGAGCTCAGTGAACAGGGAAAGGATTTTCTGGGATTCGTGAAGGAAAGGCTTCAGATTTCCGGGAAGTGATAAAAGAATAAAGCAAAAGACCAGACGGGATTTTTCTGCACGGGACACAGGCTCCTGATACAGAAAAGTCCCGTTTTTTTATATGGAATACATATCCATGCAAAACCCGACTGTCCAATATCCCCGTACCGGGGTTGTCCGAAATCTGTTAAATGATAAAATAATATCAGCAGCACACTCCGCGTGCTGTATATAAAAACACTGTGATGCACATAACCTCCGCGCACTCCTATTTGTGCATACAAATGTTTTGTCGAATAATAACACGACCCTTTCAAAAGCAGTTATGATTTTGGATGTCATAACTGCTTTTGAAATATGAACACAAATCGTGGAGTGATTTGTGTTCATGAGAATGCAGCAGGGCGGAATGTGAATGTCTGTCTGAACTGTAAAGGGCAGTGGGAAAGGAAAATTATGAACAAAGAAAATAAACTCGTCATCCGGATCCTGAAACGGATCCTTCTGCTTGCTGTGGTTATGTTTCTGCTGTCTGTGGTGGTGTTTTGGCTGGCGAGACTGGCACCGGGAGATCCTCTGCAGTCCTTTTACGGAGATTCCCTGGAAATGATGACCAGTGAGGAAGTGGCTGCGGCCAGAACGAGACTGGGACTGGATCAGGGAATCGGGGTACAGTATGTAAGGTGGTTTACCAATGTAGTCCATGGTGATTTCGGATTGTCGCTGAAATACAGGCAGCCGGTTATGAATGTGATCAAACCGCTGATCGGAAATACTCTGGTGCTGGGAGGAATTGCTTATATTGTGATCTTTATACTGGCAGTTCTGATCGCCATATTCTGTACGCTCCATGAGGATCAGTGGATCGACCGGCTGATCTGCAAGATCGGAACAGCAGCCTATTATGTGCCCGCTTTCTGGCTTGGTGTGGTACTGATCCTGATCTTCAGTGTAAATCTTGGATGGTTCCCAAGCAGCGGTGCTTATGATGTGGGAATGGCAGATAGTATCGGAAATCGTATGAAGCATATGATCCTTCCGCTGGTAGTAATGATCTTCAGCCATCTCTGGTATTACGCATATATGATACGCAACAAATTCCTGGATGAGGTGCGGAAGGATTATGTACTTCTTGCCAGATCCAAGGGACTTTCCAAAAGAAAGATCCTGTGGAAGCATTGTCTTCGAAATGTAATGCCAACGATCGTGAGTATCATGGCAGTTTCGGTACCCCATGTAACCGGTGGAACTGTAACTGTGGAGGCTGTTTTCAATTATGCGGGAATTGGAAACCTTGCAGTGGAATCTGCAAAATATCATGATTATAATCTGCTGATGATCGATGTGCTGATCACGGGATTTATCGTATTTTTAAGCAGTTTTGTTGCACAGACTGTCAATGAAGAGATCGATCCAAGAATGAAGGATTCGGAGGTGAGGGTATGGTAGCTGACCGGAAGCTTTCAGAAGCTGAGCTTTTTCAGGTAGTTGGTGCCGGGTGGAAGCAGCATGAATCTGAAAAACGGAAAAAAACATTTCGGGAAAGGCTGAAGGGGAAACCGGTATTTTCCCTGTTCCTGCTTTTTCTGATCGTTTTGGGCTGTGTATTTGCGAATGTTGTGGCAAATCATGATCCCTCAGGTTTTTATCTTCAGAATCTGAATACACCGCCGGGAAAAGAATTTATCTTTGGAACGGATTCGCTTGGAAGAGATATTTATTCACTGATCTGGTATGGCGGAAGGGTTTCTCTGGTGATCGGACTTCTGGGTGCGGCGATCATTACCCTGGTCGGTGTTACCTACGGATGCATCAGCGGAACAGCAGGTCCAAAGGCAGATTCGGTTATGATGCGGTTTACGGAAATGTGCGGAAGTATTCCGACCCTTCTGCTGATCCTGATCCTGTCTGCGGTTATTCAGGCCAATGAGGTGATCAGCATATCTGTGATCATCGGTATTACCGGGTGGTTTGCACTGGCACGTATTGTAAGAAGTGAAGTGCGGCAGATAAGGAACAGTGATTATGTGATGTATGCAAGACTTTGCGGAGGAAGTTTTGGATATGTGATGTATCACCATCTGATACCGAATTTTGTTTCGGCGATCATGTTCGTGGTGATCTCTTCGATAAGCAGCTGTATTACCATGGAATCTACTTTAAGCTTTCTTGGCCTTGGGCTTCCGGCAGATGTAGTTTCCTGGGGAAGTATGCTCTCGCTGGCAAATAAAGCACTGATCATGAATACCTGGTGGGTGATCGTGATCCCGGGAGTTTTTCTGGTCATTACTTTAATGTGCATTACCAGTATGGGAAGCTTTGTGAGAAGTGAGGTAAATAATCATTACAGCAATCTCTGATGCAGTCAGAAAAAATATTTGGACGCAAACCGTGATAAAACATTTCGAAGTGTGGATAACCGGTTTGAAAATAAGGAAAGATGAGGAAAACAGAATGAAAAAGAGAACAGAAATCAACTATGGCAGAAAATATGCGGCGATAACACTGGCAGCAGTGACCGCAGTATGTACAGGAGCAACTGCAGGCAGTGTGGTAACCGTAGCTGCGGCAGAAGAAAATAAAACTCTGGTATATGCAGGTGAGTCAGAAAGTACGATCAATCCCCTTCTGAATAACCATGATGAACTTCCGGATCTTATTTTTTCAGGACTGATGAAATATGATGCCAATGGAAAACCGGTAGAGGATCTTGCAGAGAGCTATACCTTTGACAAGGATACCAATACCTATACTTTTAAGCTTCGAGATGGTGTTAAGTGGCATGATGGAGAAGATTTCAATGCAGAGGATGTTGTATACACCTATAAGGAGCTTACAGAGGATGAAACTCTGGGAGCCAGTATCACCAGCAATTACCAGGACATTACAAGTATTGAGGCACCGGATGATCAGACTGTGATCTTTACACTGGATCAGTATGATGCTGCCATGCTGGATTACTTTACCATGGGAATCCTTCCTGAGCATCTTCTGGAAGGAGAGGACGTGAATACCACATCCTTTAATCAGAATCCGGTGGGAACAGGTCGTTATAAATTTGAAGACTGGGATGCTACCGGCGGAATGATCACTCTGAAACGAAATGAAGATTATTACGGAAAGGTTCCGAATATTGAAACCGTTGTATACCGTACAGTATCGGATGAGACTACAAAGGCAACCATGCTCCAGTCCGGTGAGGCAGATCTTGCATGGCTGAATTCCAACTATGCTTCTCAGTTCAAGGATAAGGACGGATATAATTACTGGGAGTTCACCACAGCAGATTACCGTGGAGCTGCCATGGATATGAGCACAGATTTCTGGAAAGAAAACGGAGATTCCATCGGCGTTCTGAATTATGCGCTGGATAAGGATTCCATTATTGCAGGTGTTCTTGCAGGACAGGGAGAGACAGCATACAGCCCGATCCAGAGAAACCCTCTCGGAACAGATAAGGAAGCTAATATCTACTCCTATGATCTGGATACCTTTGCAAAGAAGATGGAAGAGCTGGGATGGAAAAAAGGTGATGATGGGATCTATGAGAGGAACGGACAGAAATTCCACTTTACCATCCAGGTGCGTGATTACGAAGAAGAGCGTGTGGATATTGCCAATGTCATGTCTGATATGCTGAAGCAGGCTGGCGTGGAAATGGAAGTAAAGCTTGTTACCAAATTTGACTGGGATGCAGGATACAATGGATTCCTTGCAGGTTATTCAACACAGTTTGACCCGGATATGGCATATGTAAACTTTGTAACCGACGCAAGTGGAAATAACATGCATTATTCCAATGCAGATGTGGACAAATATCTTGAGGAAGGCCGTCACGGTGAGACTGAGGAAGCCAGAAAAGAGGCTTACAGTGAATTCGAAAAGGCATACGCCGAGGCACCTGGTATCCTTCTGGTTGCTTATCTCCAGGGAGATTATGTAGGCGTTTCCGGACTTGACGGACTGGATACCACACGTGTTCTGGGACATCATTCCGTAGGTGTTATGTGGAATATTGAAGACTGGACCATTACAAAATAAGGAAAAGATCATGCAGGAAACCGTTTTGGAATTAAAAAACTATTCGGTAAGCTTTGACACACCGGACGGCGAGGTACAGGCCGTCCGGAATGTTGACCTCACGGTAAAAAAAGGAGAGATACTTTGTATCGTAGGTGAGTCCGGATGTGGAAAAACCGTTATGTGCCGTAGTGTGATGAAGCTTCTGCCACCGAATGCACATGTAAAAAGCGGAGAGATCAGTCTCTGCGGAGAGAATATCACAGCTTATAAGAGAAAAAAAATGGAAAAGCTGTGCGGAAGTAAGGTAAGCATGGTGTTCCAGGACCCTATGCTGACGCTGAATCCAACGATCCCTGTTGGCAAACAGATCACAGAGGCTATCATCAAAAATCAGAAAGTATCCAGGGATGAGGCCAGAAAAAAAGCTGTGGAAATGCTGAAGCTGGTAGGAATTCCGGATGCAGAACAGCGCTATGGCCTGCAGCCTCAATTTTTTTTCCGGTGGAATGCGTCAGCGTTGTGTTCTGGCTATTGCACTGGCCTGTGATCCGGAAATATTATTTGCCGATGAGGCGACTACAGCACTGGATGCAACCGTGGAAGCAAAGATTCTGGATCTGCTTCTTGAGCTGAGAGAAAAAACAGGGATCAGTATTGTGTTCATATCTCATGATCTTGGAGCTGTTGCAAGGATCGCAGACAGAGTTGCAGTTATGTATGCAGGAAAGATCATTGAGATCGGGACAGCGGAAGAGGTTTATTATGATCCCCGGCATCCTTATACCTGGGGACTTCTGTCTTCTCTGCCTGTATTTGCAGGTGAAAAAGGGGAGCTGAATCCGATCCCCGGAATGCCGCCCTCTCTTTTGGATCCTCCGCCGGGAGATGCGTTTGCCGTTCGAAATCCCCAGGCGCTGGCAATCGATTATGAACAGACTCCTCCGATGTTTAAAGTCAGTGATACGCATTATGCAGCCACATGGCTTCTGGATGAAAGAGCTCCAAAAATAGAAATGCCCTCCATTTTGAAGGACAGATTACAGGAAAACAGCGGTCGTAAACAGAAACCGGATAAAAAGGAAGCGTCATTTTTACAGAAAACAGAACAGAAACAGGCGCCTGTACTGATCGAAGCCAGAAATCTGAAGCAGCATTTCCGTATCCGTTCCGATTATACGATCCATGCAGTGGATGATGTTTCCTTCAGTATCCGGGAAGGTGAGATCATGGCGCTGGTGGGTGAGACCGGCTGCGGGAAATCCACGACAGCCAGAACGCTTGCAGGAATCTACCGGCCTACAGGCGGGGAGATCTTTTATCAGGGAGAAAGAGTGCCGGATAAAAAGGATCCTTTCGGAATGCGGAAGAAAATGCAGACTGAGATCCAGATGATCTTTCAGGACCCGCAGTCCTCACTGAACGAGCGCGCCAAGGTGAGCTATATCGTGGGCGAGGGCCTGCAGAACGTCCGGCCTGATCTTTCCACCGCCCAGCAGGAGGAAAAGGTGCGTCAGGCTCTGCTGGACGTGGGTCTGCTGCCGGAATTTGCCTCCCGCTTCCCCCACGAATTTTCCGGCGGACAGCGCCAGCGCATCGGCATTGCCCGGGCCCTGATCGTGGAACCGGAGTTCATCGTTGCCGATGAGCCCATCAGCGCACTGGATATGTCCATCCGTGCACAGGTGCTGAACCTGCTGCGCCGCCTGCAGAAGGAACGCGGCATCACCTACCTGTTCATCGCCCACGATCTTTCCGTGATGCGTTACATCTCCGACCGCATCGCCGTCATCCACAAGGGCCGCATCGTGGAGCTGGCCGAAGCTGAAGAGTTGACGGTCCACGCCATCCACCCCTATACCCGCAGCCTGCTTTCCGCCATTCCCATGCCGGACCCCGCCGGGAGCGGCAGAAAAAGCTGCTGGTTTACGACCCCGCCATGCACGACTACTCCAGAGAGGCCCCCCAGTGGCGCGAGCTGCGGCCTGCGCATTTTGTGCTGTGCAGCGCCGCCGAGGCGGAGCAGTGGCTGCCGCGCTAACCCCTGACATTTCGGGCTGAAGCGTTGTTTTACGGCACTTTTACGCAACATTCAAAGTTTATTTCTTGACATTCTCCGGCAGCTCCACTACAATAGAATCTGCATCATTGATTCTGATTTTTGAGTTATTAGCGTGTTCTAACCGGCGGCTTTCATCTTCTTTGCAAAGCTGTCGGCTTATGACAATGAGGCAATGAAAAGAAGAAGAAAGAAAAGAGGACTTTATTCTATGACTACTGAACAGCGTGAACCGCTCTATGCGTCCACTGCGAAGCCCTGGCTGAAGTACTATGACCAGAAATACATCGACATGCCCCCTGCCCAAGTGCAGCGCCTTTGAGTTTCTGTGCCATCAGAACAAGAACCATCTGAGCGAGACCGCTCTGGAGTATTATGG
>ENA-OQDT01001796-OQDT01001796.1-human-gut-metagenome-genome-assembly--contig:-NODE-1796-length-11936-cov-2.861038_pt1 | contig 11936 bp, 14 predicted proteins | sample MGYA00242786_ERZ504617 | MGnify/ENA primary metagenome ERZ504617 (study PRJEB26092, sample SAMD00036337) | human gut metagenome | host: Homo sapiens | study: EMG produced TPA metagenomics assembly of... | reverse complement strand
ACTATAATGCTTTCAGCGGAGAAACCACAAGAGTAAGAAGCTTATATTCATTACCCAGATAAATGGCAGGGAGCTGAAACAACAATGATTTTCCGGCTCCGGTCGGAGCTGTCAGGAGCAAATTATGAGCAGACGAGTCACCCTTGATCCCTTTTTCGGCTTCCATAATGACCTCCTCAATTAATTGTCCTTGAGACAATTGCAATTTTTCCTTACCTCTGAACAAGTCATCATAAACTTCTAAATTACGGAAATCTTCATATCCGTACACTTCCTGCAAAAGGACTTTTACCGCTTCACGGCATTTAGACGGCAATACTCTTGCCACAATCTGTGACTCTATCATAAAAAAGAACTCTTAAATAACGGTTGTACCAACCTTAAAACTAATATCAGCGCAAATATAATAAAAAAAGCGAGAAGAATGAAGATTTCTTCGTCCTTCTCGCTTTTCCGAGCCTCTTGTCGGATTCGAACCAACGACCCCGAGATTACAAATCACGTGCTCTGGCCAACTGAGCTAAAGAGGCGGGGGTGGGTAAGCTTACTATATCGCGCCGCTACAACCAACTACCTTTGCTGCGATCAAGCCCTGGAGGATTCATCAGGAGCTGGCCGTATAGGACTTACCCATTTTTGTTTTGCGAGTGCAAAGGTAGACATTATTTTCAAAACTACAATACTTTCGAATACTTTTTTTTAGATTTTATGCAGAAAAAATACATTTTTCACCCATAACTATAGGATCGGTATTCCCGTAAAAGAAGTACTTTTGTGCACTTATTAATAAAGAATGACGAATTATAAACCGACTTTGCAGGAATGCGCCATGCGTCTATGGTACGGGCAATGGGTCTTTTATGGGCCTTCAAAATTCATGCTCTTCCCGTTAGGATTGAGAATACCTTTCCTACAATTACTTTTTATAGTCCTGACTATAGGAGTACCCTTTTTAGGATACATATTTGCCAAAAAGTTCAGAGAACGGCATTGTGACGGAAGCATCACTTTTTCACGTGCGTTTCTATTCACTACCTTTATGTATATGTTCGCCTCTCTATTTGTAGCGGTAGTGCATTACATCTACTTCCGCTATATAGATGGCGGATTCGTATTCGAGGCATACCGTTCCATCTTAAACCAGTTCAAAGAAACTGCCGGAACCGAACTGACAACCTCACTGAACCAATTCGAAGAAGCGATAGATTTACTGTCGGGACTTACCCCGCTGGAAATGACATTTCAACTGATATCACAAAATATGTTTTACGGGATGCTAATGGCTATCCCTACGGCATTGATCGTGATGCGTAAAAAGAAAAATGAATAAAAGATGGATATATCTGTAGTTATTCCTTTGTATAACGAAGAAGAATCTTTGCCGGAACTATTCGCATGGATTCAACGTGTAATGGATGCCAACCGTTTCAGCTATGAAGTAATTTTTGTCAATGACGGCAGCACCGACCACTCCTGGCAAGTGATAGAGAAACTACGCTCGGAGTCGGACAACGTAAAAGGTATCAAATTCCGCCGGAACTACGGCAAGTCCCCTGCCTTGTATTGTGGTTTTGAAAAGGCGCAAGGTGATGTGGTGATTACAATGGATGCCGACTTGCAGGACAGCCCGGACGAAATACCGGAATTATACAGAATGATTACAGAAGATGGCTACGACTTAGTATCGGGATACAAGCAAAAACGCTATGACCCGTTATCAAAAACCATTCCGACCAAACTATTCAACGCCACAGCACGTGCCGTTTCAGGCATCAAGAACCTGCACGACTTCAATTGCGGACTAAAAGCTTATCGTCGTGATGTCGTAAAGAACATCGAAGTATACGGTGAAATGCACCGCTATATCCCCTATCTGGCAAAGAATGCAGGTTTTCCTAAGATAGCCGAGAAGGTAGTACACCATCAGGCACGAAAATTCGGTAAAACAAAATTCGGCGGATTAAACCGTTTCTTCAATGGTTATCTAGACCTCATTACTCTGTGGTTTTTATCCAAATTCGGTATCAAGCCGATGCACTTCTTCGGGTTTATGGGATCATTGATGTTTATTCTTGGTTTCATTTCCGTCATTATCATCGGAGCGAACAAACTATATGCCTTGTCACATGGTTTACCTTATATATTAATTACTGATTCTCCTTACTTCTATCTGGCCCTAACTTTGATGATTTTGGGAACCCAACTGTTTCTGGCTGGATTCATAGGAGAATTGATAGCCCGGAATGCTCCTGAACGCAATAATTATAAAATAGAGAAAGAGTTTTAAAATGAAGAAACTACCAGCCATTATCTTATTGCTCCTGATTACCGTAAGCACCTTGATGCAAAGCTGTGGGGAAAGCGATTGTCCGCTTACCACCAATTCCTTTGCCCATTTCGACTTTCTGGATGCAGAGACACACCAAGCTGTAAAATTCAGTCCGGCTTTTGACGTCACTGGATTTATCACTACCGATGTGATTGTACGTGACACACTGGAAGATGGAACTATTAAGGAAACCGTAGTAAAAGACTCATTGATGAATGACACGATATTCAATAAAGCGGAAAGCAGTATGAGCCTGCCTTTGAGTTATACATCAAAAACTACCTACGTATTGCATTATACGGAAAAGATGCGTGACACTATCACACTCATTCACCAGAATATCCCCTACTTGTCAGAATATAGAATGTGGCACCATGATGTTTATAAGTGGAAGACATTAAATACACCACCTATAAACCTAAAATCTATCGAGATTGTAAATTCGGACATCAATAATGAAGAAAAAAAGAATTCAACATATATTACGTTGTTAACGCTACTGAGTAGTATGCTGTTGATACAGCCCCACACTGGCGGCACAAGTAAAAAAAAACAACCATAGAGGAAGAAAAGGTACCCTTCTATCAGGGAACTACTATCGGTGTAGATATATTTGGCCTAGGAAGCAAAATTTTTGGAGGTGACATTACAAGTACAGAAATCAGCGTGGAGGTCAATTTGAAAAACCGTTATGTCCCCGTAGCTGAAATTGGATATGGAACCACCGACACTACTGATGATGGTACCAATATACATTATAAAGCCTCAGCTCCTTATTTCCGCATAGGCATGAACTACAACTTCTTTTTCAAGAAGCCCTATCTGCCTGGTTTTCTATATGGAGGCATACGTTACGGATTCACCTCTTTTTTCATACGATGTAGATGCTCCGACAATGAAGGATCCTACATGGGGATTTCCTGAAATACCTTTCAGTTATGACGGAATTAAAACCACAGTAACCTGGGCAGAACTGCTGGCAGGAATAAAGGTAAATGTGTACAAGAATTTCTACATGGGATGGTCACTACGTTACCGTATACGCATGAACATAAAAAAGGCGGAACACACCGAGCCTTGGTATATTCCCGGTTTTGGAAAAAACAACTCGACTAACTTAGGAGTAACATACAGTTTAATATACAAATTACCATTTTAACCAATGACAACTTTAGAAATATGGCTCCTTGCCATCAGTCTTGCTATGGACTGTTTCACAGTTTCCATAACAAGCGGAATTATCATGCGTCGCATTTGCTGGCGCACTTTTTTTATTATGGCATTCTTCTTCGGCCTTTTCCAGGCTGTCATGCCGCTTATCGGCTGGTTTGCCGCCAGCCGATTCAGTCACCTGATAGAGGATTATGACCATTGGATCGCTTTTGGGTTATTGGCCTTTTTGGGAGGGCGTATGATAAAAGAGAGCTTCAGCAATGAAGACAAACGCTGCTTCGACCCCACTAAATTAAAAGTGGTTGTTACGCTGGCTATAGCAACCAGCATTGATGCTTTGGCCATCGGTATATCATTTGCTTTTGTAGGAATAAACTCTTTCACTTCTATTCTTTCTCCTATTGTCATCATCGGCTTTACCTCTTTTGTTATCTCAACATTAGGAAGTCTGATAGGTGTATTTTGCGGCAAGCGTTTCAACCTGCGCATGGAATTATGGGGAGGTTTGGTTTTGATTATTATCGGCGTTAAAATTTTAATAGAACATTTATTTCTTTCTTAACTAAATACAGGTATGAATAAAAAAAAGTTAGCATGGCAATTTGCCGTTTCTAGCAATTCTGATAATAGGAACAATTATTATTCTAAAAAAGCAAGCCCCTTTCCGTACGGATGAAGGCTTTGTATTCGGTACAGTATACAAAATCACCTACCAGTCCGAAGATAATCTGAAAGAAGAAATAGAAACTGAACTGAAGAAAGTGGACAACTCCCTCTCTCCTTTCAATCCGAATTCCGTAATCACCCGCGTAAACCACAATGAAAAGACGGAAGTTGACAGTTTTTTCGTACATGTATTCCATCTCTCAAAGAAAATATCCGATGAAACCCATGGAGCCTTTGATATCACCGTCGCACCTTTGGTAAATGCATGGGGATTCGGATTCAAAAAATCTACAGGAGTGGATTCACTGAATAGTAGACAGCTTACGCCAAATGATAGGATATCAAAAAATAGATTTACAGAACCACCGGATAACGAAAAAAGACCCTCGTATAATGCTGGATTGCAGCGCTATCGCCAAGGGATTCGGAGTAGATGCAGTAGCAAGGCTATTGGAACGTAAAGGGATAAAAAACTATATGGTAGATATAGGCGGTGAAGTAGTGGTAAGAGGCAAAAATTCCAAAAATGAACGCTTGGCGTATCGGCATAAACAAACCTGTAGATGACTCCTTGTCAGTAAACCAGGAGTTACAGACTGTACTTGCCATTAGTGACGTAGGCATGGCAACATCAGGGAATTATCGTAATTTCTATTACAAAGGTGGAAAGAAATATGCACATACCATAGACCCACGCACCGGATATCCAGTACAACATAGTATCCTGTCCTCCACTGTCATTGCAAAAGATTGCGCCAGTGCCGATGCATACGCCACTGCTTTCATGGTGATGGGACTGGACTCAGCCAAAGCATTTTGTGAAGCACATCCTGAACTGGATGCTTATTTTATTTGCTCAGGCGAAGGAGATAAATATGAACTTATTTTACAGACGGAATGAAGAAATTCATCATCAACGAGAAATAGACACCAAAGGAGCGTATCAAAATATCAAACAGCTACCATTCAAATGGAATGATACCGGAACTCACCACAGATTAATATCCATTCAACACAAAGCAGTTGGTTTCCAATAAAATATCTATGGTGAGTTCCGACATTATTATCTGTAAAAAAATCAGCATATTACTGAGCTTTCTGAAACTGCTCTATCAATAAAGTCAGATTAGCAGTAAATAAACGCGCTGATATTGCCAACAAAATGATTCCAAAAAACTTACGAATAACATAAATTCCACCTTTCCCCAAGAAACGTTCGATGCGATCTGTCAACTTCAACACTACATAAACCCAAACCATATTCAATATCAAGGCTACAACAATATTTACAGGAGCATACTCCGAACGTAGGGAAAGCAACGTAGTAAACGCTCCCGCACCAGCCAATAACGGAAAAACCAAGGGGACTAAAGTCGCTTCCTTGATAGGACCTTGATTCTTGAATATCTCGATATCCAGAATCATTTCCAAAGACATGAGAAAAATAACAAAAGCACCCGCCACGGCAAACGAAGCAATATCAACTTGAAATAACCTCAGCATCATATCCCCTGCATAAAAGAAACCTATCAATAAAGCAAAAGAAATGCCGGTAGCTTTATTAGCATTGACATTTCTCCCTTTCTGCTTAAGATTCAATATAATAGGAATAGATCCGATAATATCAATGACAGCAAAAAGCACAATAAACGCACTTAAAAATTTCTTGAAAATCAAATGATCCAAACATAAACTCCTCCTTTTTTTTGAAGCAAATATATTTATTTTTTAACAGTCCGCAAGTATTCTGCTTTTAAACATTAGGAGAACGGTAAGAAACAATTAAAAAAAATAAAAGTTCTTCCACCTATAAATAATAAATCTCGTTTTATCGTTACCTTTGTATGTTAAACTATAACTTAACGAACAACAGAACTTATGGAAATTACAATGTATGATACACTTTTACAACTCCCTCTCTTCCAGGGATTATGTAAAAATGACTTCACCAATATCATAGGCAAGGTAAAGCTACATTTTCGTAAATACAACGCCGATGATATCATTGTGGAACAAGGTGCACCTTGCACTCAATTAATCTTTCTCTTAAATGGGGAGATAATCTCCCAAACAACCGATAACCGACATTCATACGCCTTATTTGAAACTTTTGGAAGTCCTTTCGTTATAGAGCCCTATTCATTATTCGGCATGCAAACCAACTATACAGCGACTTACAAAGCACGTACAGATATTAACATAGTTACCATAGACAAGTTATTTGTATTGAATGAACTGAACAACTACGAAATCTTCCGCCTTAACTATTTAAATATTCTGAGTAATAGAGCACAAGTGGCATACGAAAAATTATGGAACAGACCACATAGGTAATACAGAAGAAAAAATACTGAATTTTTTAGTGCTGCGCTCCATGAAGCCCGAAGGAAAAAAAATCCTTAAAATCAAAATGGAGGATTTGGCGAGTTTGATTGATGAGACACGAATCAATGTGTCAAAAGTGCTGAATGATTTACAGGAACAGGGATTGGTACAACTCAGCAGAAAGGAAATCTCCATTCCGGCGTTGGAAAAACTGACTGAAAAGAATAAATAATCAGGTAAAAAACCATAAAAATGAAAAGCATAGGCATTTCTGCTTGTGCTTTTTTATTTTTAACCTAACTATTTAATATACTTTGTTAAATAAGTAAATAGAATGAGGATAGTGATGCTTTTTTTTAGCAAATTTGTAAGTCAAATAAAATAGTGCTATGACTGAAAATAAAAATCCATTTTTAAAACCCTATAACACCCCTCATGACACGGCTCCGTTCCATCTTATCAAGATAGAACATTATGAACCTGCCTTGTTGGAAGGAATGAAAGAACAAAATGAGGAAATTGATGCAATTGTCAATAATCCCGAAACACCGACTTTCCAAAATACCATTGTTGCTTTGGAAAAATCAGGTGCGTTGCTAGACCGCGTAACTACTGTTTTCGGCAATTTGATGAGTGCCGAGACCAGTGACGAGATGCAGGAATTGGCAGAAAAAATGATGCCCGTACTGTCCGAACACAGCAACAACATCAGTCTGAATGAAAAACTTTTTGCTCGTATAAAAGCCGTATACGAACAAAAAGACCAGTTACAACTGAAAGGTGAAGACGCCCAACTGCTGCAAAAGACATACGATGGTTTTGTAAGAAGCGGTGCCAACCTGACCGGTGAGGCAAAAGAAAAGTTCCGCCAACTGAATACCGAATTAAGCATATTGACCTTACGTTTTTCTCAGAATCTGTTGAAAGAAACAAATAACTACGAATTGGCTTTGACGGAAAAACAATTGGAAGGATTACCCGAAAGTTCATTGGAAAGTTATGCTCAAACAGCAAAGGATAAGGGAAAAGAAGGCAGCATCATTACATTGGATGCTCCCAGTTTTGTTCCTTTCATGAAATATTGTGATGACCGTTCACTGCGCAGAGAAGTCTATATGGCTTATAATACCCAATGTACACACAATAACGAATACAACAATGTGGACATCATCAAGCAATTGGTAAACATTCGCATGGAACTGGCTCATTTACTAGGCTTCTCCACTTTTGCCGAGTATAAACTGAAAAAGCGCATGGCCGAAACGAGTGATGCCGTATACAAACTGCTCAACCAATTACTGGATGCCTATACCCCTGCCGCCCTAAAGGAAGTGGCAGAAGTTGAAGCATTGGCACGCGAAATGGAAGGCAATGATTTCCAGCTGATGCCATGGGATTGGGCCTATTATTCAGAAAAGCTGAAAAATAAGAAATTCAATCTGAATGAAGAAGAGCTGCGTCCTTATTTTGAGCTGAGCCAAGTAGAGAAAGGTGTATTCGGTCTGGCTACCCGTCTGTATGGCATCACATTTAAAGAAAATAAAGAAATTCCGGTCTATCATCCCGATGTAAAAGCTTATGAAGTATTCGACAAAGACGGAAGTTTCCTGGCTGTACTTTATACAGATTTCCACCCCCGTGCCGGAAAACGTTCGGGCGCATGGATGACCAGCTATAAGGAGCAGTGGATAGAAAACGGAGTCAACAGCCGTCCCCACGTATCCGTTACCATGAACTTCACCAAGCCATCGGCTGGGAAACCGGCATTGCTGACTTTCTCAGAAGTAAACACTTTTCTACACGAATTCGGACACGCCTTGCACGGAATGTTTGCCAATACCACCTATTCAACCATGAGTGGTACCAGCGTATATTGGGATTTTGTGGAGCTTCCATCACAAATTATGGAAAATTTCGCCACAGAAAAAGAATTTCTCAATACATTCGCCAGACATTATCAGACGGGAGAACCCATTCCTGCCGAACTGATCCAAAAGATTGTAGATGCATCCAATTTCAATGTGGCCTATGCCTGCCTGCGTCAAGTAAGTTTCGGCTTGCTGGATATGGCATGGTACACCCGCCGGGAAACATTTGACGGAGATGTCCGCGCTTATGAAAAAGAAGCATGGAAAAAAGCGCAAGTACTGCCCGGAGTGGAAGACACCTGCATGTCCGTACAGTTCTCACATATTATGGCGGGGGGATATTCTGCCGGATACTACAGTTATAAATGGGCGGAAGTACTGGATGCGGATGCCTTCTCCTTATTCAAGGAAAAAGGAATCTTCAACCAGGAAGTCGCCGCTTCTTTTCGGGAGAATATTCTCTCGAAAGGAGGAACGGAACATCCGATGACCCTTTACAAACGCTTCCGTGGACAAGAACCCAGTATCCATGCCTTGCTGAAAAGAAATGGAATCATCAACTAAAAAAACAAACAATATGAAACTAAAGTCTATTCTTTATATACTAATGCTACTCCCTTTCTTATGGAGTTGCAACAATGAAGACGATGTAGAGGAAATCTTTGCAAGCGGCACATGGCATGTAGTGGATTTCTATGGTAAAGCAAATTGGGACAAACGGAACGGAGAGCCCAAATACAATGCAATGGCACACAATCCGGATAAGACTATCGCAACCGAAGGAAGAAAAGCCTTGGATATCATTCATGGTTTCAACATCACTTTCAAAGCGGATGGTACTTTTACAGGAAGCATACAAAATGGAACCATTGAAGGCACATGGCAAGCGGACGGAAAAGACCGGACAGTAAACATAAACTTTACCAAGACTCCGCCTTCAACAAGCTATAACAACGAGTTCATAGAAGCATTGAATAATGCAATATTTTATCAAGGTGACAGCAATGTTTTATTGCTAGCTCCCGAAGGGAAAAAAACTTATATTCAATTTGCACATAATAAGCAAGACTGAAATAATGGAAACGAAAGAAGAGAAACAACTCAAACTCGACAAACGATACATCCGCATGGCTAGTATTTGGGCGGAAAATTCATACTGTGAACGCCGTCAAGTAGGAGCATTGATCGTAAAAGACAAGATGATCATCTCCGACGGATATAACGGAACTCCTGCAGGATTCGAAAATGTATGCGAAGATGACAACGGAGTCACCAAGCCTTACGTACTACACGCTGAAGCGAATGCTATCACCAAAATAGCACGAAGCAACAACAGCAGCGACGGAGCAACCATGTACGTCACCGCATCTCCTTGCATAGAATGTGCCAAACTCATCATCCAAGCAGGAATCAAACGTGTGGTTTACTCAGAAAAATACCGTTTGGAAGACGGGCTTGATTTATTGAAACGCGCAAATATTGAAGTAATCTATATCAATCCCAATGAATAATAGCAAATAAAGATATGAGCAAAAATCGAACATCCCGTTTTATGCCGGTAATCGTTGCAGTAAGCATCGTAACCGGAATATTGATTGGAACTTTTTACGCCAACCACTTTTCAGGAAACAAATTAGGTATCATTAATACTTCATCCAACAAACTGAATGCATTGTTGCGTATCATTGACGACCAATATGTAGATACAGTGAACATGGGTGAACTGGTGGAAGATGCTATGCCGCAAATTCTAGGTGAGCTGGACCCCCACTCTTCTTATATTCCGGCAAAAGACCTGGAAGCTGTAAATTCTGATTTAAAAGGAAGTTTCAGCGGAATCGGTATCCAGTTTACCATCCAGCAAGATACCATCCATGTAAACAATGTCATCCAAGGCGGACCATCAGAAAAAGTGGGTCTGATGGCAGGAGACCGCATCATAGAAGTGGATGACAGTGCCTTTGTAGGAAAAATTGTCACCAACTATGAATCCATGAAAAGACTGAAAGGTCCCAAAGGCAGTGAGGTAAAACTTGGCGTTTTTCGTCCGGGAGAAAAAGAAACTTTACATTTCACCATTGTTCGTGGTGACATACCGGTAAAGAGTGTAGATGCCGCCTATATGCTGAATGACAAATTCGGTTACATAAAAGTAAACAAATTCGGTGAAACGACTTATCCCGAATTATTGATTTCATTAGCCAAGCTAAATCAGGCAAACTGCGAAGGAGTGGTCATCGACTTACGCGGTAATACCGGTGGATATATGGGTGCAGCAATTCAGATGGTAAACGAATTCTTACCCAAAAACAGACTCATCGTTTATACACAGGGACGCAAGTCTCCACGCGAGAACTATACATCCAACGGAACCGGAAGCAGCCAGAAAATGCCCATTGTCGTATTGATGGACGAAGGTTCGGCTTCTGCCAGCGAAATTTTTGCCGGAGCTATCCAAGACAATGACCGGGGGACAATCATCGGGCGCCGCTCTTTCGGAAAAGGGCTGGTACAACAACCTATCGACTTCAGCGATGGTTCAGCCATCCGTCTGACAATTGCCCGTTACTATACTCCGTCAGGACGCTGCATACAGAAACCGTATGTAAAAGGTAATGACGCAAATTATGAAATGGATATCCTGACCCGTTACGAACATGGAGAATTTTTCTCACAAGACAGTATCAAACAGGATCAAAGCCAAATCTTTGAAACTTCTTTAGGCCGTCCTGTATATGGAGGTGGAGGTATTATGCCCGATATCTTTGTACCACAGGATACTACCGGCATGACTTCCTATTATCGCATGGCTGTTAATCGCGGACTGACCATCCAGTTTGCTTTCCAGTATACGGACAACCACCGTGCCGAAATGCAAAAATATGAAACAGAGGAAAGCCTGCTGCAATATTTGAAGCATCAGAATATTTTGGAACAATTCGCCCGTTTCGCTGAGAACAAAGGGCTAAAACGTCGCAACATATTGATGTATAAATCACAGAAACTGTTTGAAACAAATTTATACGGAAACATCATTTATAACATGCTGGGCATGGAAGCTTATATAGAATACTTGAACAAGAGCGACAAGACTGTCCTCAAAGCATTGGAAGTATTGGATAAAGGTGAATCATTTCCCAAAGCTCCCGAACAACCCATAGAACCGAAAGTAAGCGATGAAGGAACTAAAAAAACAACTGCGCAAGCAGATAGCGCAAGAAAAGCGCCGTCACGGCATCACCGAATTAATAACGAAGTCCGCTGCTTTGCTTGAGAAACTGGAACAGCATCCAAGTTTGCATCGGCCCGTACCGTTTGCTCTATTATTCATTGGATGATGAAGTACAGACACATGACTTCGTTGAAAAATGGCACCGGCAGAAAACAGTTTTGCTGCCGGTAGTCAAAGGAGATGAGTTGGAACTTCGTATTTATACAGGCAGGCAAAACCTGAAAACCGGTGAGGCTTATCACATAGAGGAACCGACGGGAGAAGCATTTACAGCGTATGAGAAGATAGACTTCGCCATTATACCGGGTGTTTCTTTTGATGCCCGAGGCAACCGGTTGGGAAG
>ENA-OQDT01001795-OQDT01001795.1-human-gut-metagenome-genome-assembly--contig:-NODE-1795-length-11936-cov-3.322635_pt1 | contig 11936 bp, 11 predicted proteins | sample MGYA00242786_ERZ504617 | MGnify/ENA primary metagenome ERZ504617 (study PRJEB26092, sample SAMD00036337) | human gut metagenome | host: Homo sapiens | study: EMG produced TPA metagenomics assembly of... | reverse complement strand
TGCTCACATCCAGTCATGGCCCTGCCAGACAGCTTCGTAAATCTGTTCTGGAAAATTCCTAATCCGAATACTTCATCCATAGGTAAAGGACATCAAATTCTTTCGGATAAAGATCACTTTCCTCTCCGTCCAATGCAACCGTATAACACTGTGGATCAACGGTAAAAACCATCCACACCGGATGACAGCCTGCCATTTGATATTCATTTGTACTGACATCTCCGCCTTCCTTAATCTTTCAAATTACTTATTTTACCGCCAATCGCCATTTTTTCTCTAACGAATATGCCTGATATGCCATTAATCCCATATATCCCACAACCGCTATCAACCATATAGTTCTCACAATAAATGCAAAGCCATTTTCCAACTGCAACATCTGAAAATACATGACGACACTTCTTATCAAGTTAAACGTAGCAACACAATACACTGGTATCGGAGAAATCCTTCTCGTCTGAAAATAATATCCGACAATAACTACAATACAAAGCAGATAAATGATACTTTGAAATACAGTCGGCCATATACTAGATGTCTGTATTAGTTCAAAAATATTTGATAATATTTGCATACCAAAATAGGCAGCAGCAATCACTCCTGTCTTTTTAGGTGTTAATTTTCCACGAATGGAAAATGCCAATCCGCAAAAAAGCAGCAATGTAATCAGCACATATCCTAATATATATGCAGTTCCATATCCGATCACTTCCGAGTTTGCTCCTGCAAGTTCCGGCATTAGAAATCTAATTGTAGAAATGCTCATAAGTAAATATGCTACCCCTGCAAGGGCATATAAGGCAGACTGTACTCTACCTATCACAGGAGATTCCACAATAGGATTTTTTTCCACGCATTTTTTCATTTCCTCCCCAGACAGCAGTTCATCCAAAGATACCTCTAACACTTCTGATAATTTCTTAGCCGTCAAAAGGTCTGGATACCTGGCCCCGCATTCCCACCGAGATACCGCCTGCCGGGTAACATAGAGAGCGTCTGATAATGTCTGCTGTGTCATTCCCTTTTCTTCTCTTGCCCTCTTTAGTTTTTCACCAAATTCAACCATAAATATCAACCGCCTTTTTCTGATTTGATTTCCTATAGGATAGGTTGATTATAAAATATCCTGCTGGCAAATGAAGAAACACCCTTAAAAAACCATGTAAACAAAATGGTAACATAGGATTTCCCGGTATCTCCTCCAACAGATTCAATGCTATTACCTATTTCAAATTACTTTCCTCTTTTCTCAGGTATCATTCCTTTTCTCAAATCGGCTTTTATTATAGAAGGGCTTTTATTCTCTTTCAGAGCAAGTTTCGCAATGTAGCACAATAACCCCTTTCCGGGTTCTTGGCGACTTGCAACTTGATGGGGATTTCGTTTCCCCATACCCTCGACCACAATCACAGATATGTGTATTGGTTTCCATTTACATGGTCACAGTGCGATAATTTTTCATCACTTACTTTCCCAGCAGGCCGCAAAATTTGGATTTTCTTATGAAACCACTACCACGAAGAAAGGAAGTTATCAATGACAAGACCTAAGAAAGAGGAAACTCTTGCAAAAACTAAAGATGTGCATTTACGCATGAATGAAACTGAATATGATCTTCTTGCAGAAAGAGCCAAGGCTAACAGCATGACGGTTTCTGAATTTTATCCGAAATGCCTTGGTCAACCAGAAAGTCATCATCAAATACGAAATTACCGCAGATGTTCCCGAAATGAAAAAACTTATTAGCGAGTTTGGTAAAATTGGCAGCACCTAATCAGATTGCCCGATATTTTAATCAGGGTGGAATCCTCTCTTCTGAAATGAGAAATGAAATCCGAAAGTCTCTCCGGGACATTTATGAAATGAAATATAAAGTAATGAAAATGGCAGGTGATTTCCGTGGCAGTAATTAAACATATTGCAAGCAAAAATGCTGACTATGGAGAATCGGAACGTTATCTTATCTTCCAGCATAATGAATATACGCAAAAACCGATTCTTGATGAGGAAGGGCATATGATATTGAGAGAAGAATATTATCTGGACGGTTTGAACTGTGATCCATTCTCTTTTGCATCTGAATGTCAGGAATTGAACATCTACTACCACAAGAACAAAAACTTCAATGAGATAAAATCCCATCACTATATCATCAGCTTCGACCCGAAAGACAGGGAGGAATGTGGATTGACCGGTGAACGTGCCCAGCAACTTGGATTGACTTTTGCAAAGAAAAATTTTCCCGGTCATCAGGCTTTAGTCTGTACTCATACCGATGGTCATAACGAAAGTGGAAACATCCATGTACACATCGTAATTAACAGTCTCCGTAAATATAACATACCGCAAGAACCCTATATGGAATTTGACTGTGAATCAAAAGCCGGATACAAGCACCATCTAAGTACAGCATATCTTGCACATCTGAAACAGGAAGTCATGAATATGTGTAAAAAAGAAGGACTACATCAGGTTGATCTGCTCACTCCTGCTGAAAGAAAAATCACAGAAAAAGAATATTGGGCACAACGCCGTGGACAGGAAAAGCTCGATGAACTGAATCAGAAAATGAAAGAAGATGGAATCACACCAAAGGAAACACGTTACCAGACAGAAAAACAATTTCTTCGTGACGCTATTGATGATGCTGCAAGCACCGCCCAATCACCAGAGGAATTTTCAAAAATCCTTGATGAAAAATATCACATCATCTTCAAGATCAGTCGAAACCGATACAGCTATCTTCACCCTGGCAGAAAAAAATATATCACTGAAAGGAATCTTGGAACCAGATACACAGAAGATTTTCTCTTGAAAGCATTTGAGGAAAACACGAAATCCCATAGAGAACAGAAAGAAGAAATTCTGGAACAGCAGTCTCCGAATACTTCCACAGATTTACCAACCGTTCCTTTCTCCGATACTTCTGCTATACCAGCACCGTTCATTTTCATAAAATCAGATCTCCGGCTTGTCATAGATCTGCAAACCTGTATTAAAGCACAGCAGAGCGAAGCCTATGCTCAAAAAGTAAAGCTCACCAATTTGAAGCAGATGGCTCAGACTGTTGCCTACATACAGGAACATGGCTATGATTCTCTTGATGATTTCCATGCAGCACTCGATCAGGCTTCATACCAGACCAGTGCTTCCAGAAAATCTTTAAAAGATACTGAACAGCAACTTAAAGATGTGAATGAGCAGATTCATTTTACCGGACAATATCTGGCATATAAAAATGTGTACGCCGATTATCGTAAAAGCCGAAACAAACAGAAATTTTCTGAAGAACACCGGGCTGAACTTTCCCTGTATGACACAGCCCTCCGAACACTCAAAGCAAAATCTGGCGGGAATAAATTACCTTCTATGAAAGCCCTCTATGCCGAAAAGGACCGGCTTATCGAATTGAGGGATAAGCAACGGGAAGTTTTTTCTAGCCACCGGGATTATGAACGGGAGCTTCGCACTGTGGCTGCGAATATTGACATGATTCTTGGAAAGAATTGCAAGCAGCAACTACAGGATAGAAAAGAGCCAAATTTATAGTTCATATTAAAAAGGGACAGATTACTCCTCTGTCCCTTATAATATGTCTCTATTTTTCTAACTGCTCATACCAATCTTCCGGAAACCCTATATGTCTCAATGATATATCATTCTCATATTCTTCTACAATAGCTTTTAATTCTATCAAGACTTTGTTGAGCCATTCTTTTTTGTCTGGATATAATAATTTTAATACAAGTATTTGTGAAAACAATTTTCTGTTTGGTGATGTTTCTAATTCCCTTGGCATTTTGGGTAATGCGGGAAATGACCAATAATACAGCCTTGAATAATGTGCGCAGCGGTTTCTCAAATCCGTGATACAGCGTAACCAGCTTTTTAAACAGGCCACTGATGTACCATATAATTCTTTTGCTAAATATTTCTGGTCACCAGACTGTAAATCTGCATAAAAGTAGGACAACATTCCCATTGAAAAAAATTCAACAATAACCCATATAGGAAAATTTCCGCCATACTTTTCTTTATGGTGCTGAACTACTGATGTACTTTTATTTTCCTCTATACATACATTTAACAGTTTCACAAACTTTTCATGATTGTGCCTGTCATTGTAAATAGCCCCATCCATATATCCTAAAGCCCCATGAACATGTCCACTGTAATAGGCTAATTGCGTTCTTAAATATAATTCAACTTTTTCTATATAATTAAATAATACACCACGCAATCTACTGTCAAATTCATAGATTCTTTGAATTCTGTGAAAGTTTATATTTGAAAAATACGTCCCATCCTTTTTTCTAAACGGAAGGAAATAAGCAGATAATCTATAATAATTCGCCTGTTTTAAAAATCTGATACATTCTGTATCATTATCTATAATAAAACCCTTTTCTTTAATAATTTCAACTTGTTGAGCAAAGGTTTTCGGTTGTTTCATTACCTGTACAGTTGCTTCATTATTTTTCAACTTTTCATTTTTAATTTCACTTGTATTCACCATTATTTCTCCAAAAATAAAAATGTCTCCCCATGGGACACATCACTTGCGTGAGAGGTGCGGGGAAGTCCTGTTAAATGTTATGATATGATATTCGAGAGAAAAAATCAACCATTTTTTTATATTACCCTCAAAATTTCTGGCAAGACTTTTTTACTTCTTCTTCCTTTCCATTTCTCTTTCCATCGCCTTCTGTTGTTGTGGCTGTCCTTTGCCTTGACTGGCTATCTTCTTCTTGATGATTATGAAGTCGTTTCAGTACCGATCTCCGTGGAGCGTTCTTATCCTTTTTCTTTGGAGTGTTGTTCATCAGTCCGTCAATCATATTATAGTTGGCTTCTTCTGCCATCTCTGCACTGCGAAGGTATTCTCCATTATCCATAACCTTCTGCCAGTTTGCCAGCTCTGGTTTCTTCTTTTGTGTTTCTCCGGATTGTGTCTGTCCGGTCTGGGCTTGTGCCTGCATTTCCTGTTGTTTCTTCTGTTCCTGTGCCTGCTCTGCCTGTTGCTGCATGAAGTTCTGGATGTTCCGTCTGGCTTCTTCATCAAAGCCATTGTAACAGTCATTCATGACTACGGCACCTTCCTCACTGAGAATCACATAGGCTGCTCTTGTTCCATACTCCTCATGTTCCATCAGAAACCATTTCTTCTCGTTCATCAGGATGTAATCCTGTGCAAGCCATGTTCCTTTCTTTCCTTCGATTTCGTACCCGGTTGTATCAATGGAAAGTCTGGTATCGGAAGAACTTTTGATTGTGAGAAATTCTGGAATGATGATAAAACCATCTTTATTGACATAGTAAGCTGTGGTTTTTCCATCATCGGTAATGACAATCACATCACTGCAACCGATGGAATGACCTTTGAAATTCTTCGGTCGCTGCTTCTGCAAGCGTGTTTTAATGTCAGCCGGAGTTTCCCCGGTCTGGATTCTTCCAATATACACCTGCTGATAGTTTTCTATCTGGACTGTTCTTCCTTCGCTTTTCAGTTTCTCGTAAGAACGGAAACGGACATCCCGGTACTCTGGGGTATCTTTTACCTGATATACTGCACACTGCCTTGTACTCATTCTTCTTCCTCCTCTTCCAGTTCCATTTTATATTCTTCCAGATCCATAAGAAAAATCTCATAGCCTTCATCACTCATGCAGAACAGCTTTCTTATAGTATTGCAGACAAGCCCGATCATATCTGCATCGCCTTTCAGAAAAGGAATGATATGGTCGATTGCTTCCATTGTGTCATTTCTGTTTCCTTTATCAAACATTGCAGTTACTAAACATTCATCTGCGTCAAAGTTCATTGCCATATCCATCATAATTCCACCTCTCCCTTCTTATGTGCCTTGGATTTCTCCGTTGCCTTGTTTTGCTCCTGTTCTTTTGCCCTTGCCTGAAAATCTTTTAAAGACTGCAGCACAGATTTCTTCACTTCACCTTTTGCTCTGCTTGCAGGTTCTGCCTTTTGTGGCTGGCTCCGATTTACAGATACCGGTTCCTGCTCTGCCCTTCTGTCTGCCGCAACCGCAGAAGGTTTCTGTCCACTTCCTATTACTGTTTCTGTCGTATGTTCCGTTTCCTTTACCCTTCCATGCTTTTCATCCAGATACTTTTCCATGTCTGCGATTGCTTTCTGCACCAGAGGGCTTTCTTTATAGTGTGGAATCATATCTATCAGATCACGCCGTATCCGGTCTGCACTCATCAACTCATATTCTCCGGAATAATTTTCATCACCATCTTGCAGATCAAATCCGATTCCTTTAATCCCATGCAGTCTCTCTGCTGGGATACTCTCATATATTTTAATGGCTTCTTCTAAAGTGAGGTTGTTATGGTACTCTCCCATGACCGGAAACTCCATGCACTCTGCGACATAAAAACTGATCGTGGCTTCTGGCTGTTCCTGCTCCGGCTGTTTGTCAAAAATAGAAAATCGCTCTGTATCTTCCAGACGGGAAAGTAAAGAACGGGCAGTTATAACATCGCTGTCTATATCGGATTCCTCGGATACCTCAAGCAGCCAGTCCTTGATAGTTTCTGTTTTCTTATTCAAAATATCCTCCGTGAGTTTTTCCACCTGTTCTTCTCTATTTTCAACTGTATCGTTATACTCATAGGTATCAACGTCATAGCTAAAATTATCCAGGTCCACAGCGAGCTTTTTAATCTCCTGCTGGTCAAGATATTTTTCGGATTCTTTTATATACTCTGCCAGAGTGATTCGCTCCTCTGCAATCGGGTTAATATCCACCTTAATTCCTGCCATCGCTATACCAGATTCATTTAAGGCATTGAAAAAGCTATCTTCTCGAATATCACCTTTATAGGAAAGAACCACATCAAGGTCAGAATCTTCCCGGTAAAGGTCTTGTCTGCTTCTGGAACCATACACTCTTGCAGCAAGCAGCTCTACCTCCTGTTCCATTCCCATATCTTCTAATACTGCCTGTGCATGATACAAGACACCTCTTTCAACATCTGCCCTGCTCAGACTGTTTAATGCCAGTTCATTTCTTCCAATCTCAGAAGTCGCACGAAGTTCCCCCTCCTGCAATAAATCTTTAGAGTGCTGGATCGTCATTTCTTCAAATTCTTTATAATCCACTTTGACACATTCCATATCATCCATTCTTTCACTTTTAAGGATTTCATAAGCAGCTTCCTGAATAGATGCGTCTGGATTATCATAATCACCACCCTGGATTTCATGCAGATCAGAGTCATAAAAAATAAACGAATATCCTTCTTCTGTTGCCTGTATGGTCAGATACCCTTTACTCCTGGTAAACTGCATTGCGATTCCTTCATAGGTTTGCATTGCTTCTTCCCTGCGAAATCCTTCAAAAATACTTGCCGGGCAGTTCTTTTCTAATTGTATCCGCTGCATCTGTTCTTCCTGAACTTCTTCCACATCTGCCATCAGATCTTCGTAATCCACTACTTTTGCATCTTCCAGTGAGTACCCTTTATCTTCTAAAATATCACTGGCAGCTTCATCTACATAGATTGTCGGATTGTCATAGATTCCTCCATCATCCTCCTGATAATCTTCATTATAAAATGTATAGTCATAACCATCTTCTGCGGTCTGGATTGTAAAGTATTGTTTTCCAATCTGATATGCAATCTGTACCTCATTCCAGTCCAGCATGTTTTCCATTTTATTTACCACTTCATATATTTCTGGATTCAGCCACCCTCCGATCTGTTTATACGCATGGGTCAGCCGATCTATCCCGTTTTCACATCGGATAAAATCCATGCTTTCCTGCATCGTTTCCGTATTCTGGATACCAAGCACTTTTTTCCTGATGATTTGGCAGACGTAAATATTCCTGCATCGCTTCATCCAGTGATTCATACCGGTTTACTTTTACTACACCCTCTGCATTTACATCTTCCATCACATAAAAATTATCAACGTAATGAATCTCTGGCATTTTTAACTTTATGCCTTCCGGCAGCTGCACCTCACTGACTGCATGAAAATTAAACCGGACATCCGTTCCAGATTCATTTTTTCCTGCCATCGTTTCTTCCCAGGTATCTTTCTGTACTGCCTGTATTTCTTCGATTGTAAGTGTCTGTCCACTCCGCAGAGTTACAACAGAATCTTTCGGGAATTCCGTCAAGTCATAAAGTGTTGTTCCATTTTCCTGCAAATATTCTGAAACTGCTTCCAATGCTCCTGCGTCAAACCCGTTCCATAAGTCCTCCGCTACAAGCTGTCCATTTTCTGCTACGATAATGCCTGCCACATCGGAGCCAAATTCATCCTGTTCCATTAAGAAAAACTTCTCCCCGGCATATTCCTTTTCATCAACCGTATGCCATGTTCCGTTATGTCCTTCTGCTTCATACCCTCTTGTCTCTGCCGTGATCGTCACTTCGTTTTCTCCTATCGCCTGTTCTATCCTCTGCATCCGAATCTCAGCTCTTGCCATGTCGATAAACCCATCTAAAACTGCCGGGTGGCTTTCGATCACATAATCCAGATTCAGATTTCTGCCCCGGCTGATATTTTCCGGGACTTCGATATGCTCCGCCCAGTCTTTGTTCTGTCTGGAGAATCTTCCATCATGGGAAAGTTCCTGGATGGTATTTGCCATAACAAAATTCATACGTTCTTCCCCAAAGCGTTCCACGACTTCTTTTGCTGCATTCTGCTTTAAGTGCAGCCCGTCAAAATTCTCCCGGATAGCTTCTTCGATTGCTTTCTTGCAGTCCAGGTTTAACTTTCTCGAATCCAGATAAGCATCCACATCCCGTTCTCCCATTGCCTGTTCCAATGTTCCTTTATAAACTGGCGGATATGCCCTAACGGAATTATGTTCCAGTATGTTCATTCTCTGCTGGACAAACTCCGGAAGTTCCTGAAATCCAAAAGAATCTACATAATAGGCTGTGATCTCTGCCCCCCTGTTTATCACGATCACATCACTTACCGATAAGGAATGACCACGGAAATCTTCCGGTCGATCAATGTTAAATCGTTCCAAATATATTGTCTAACGTGATTGTTGGCATCCACGGTGCTGCATAAACCATCCGGTAATCCTTTCCATCAATGGTATAGCCCAGGTTCTTTGCAGATTCCATTCCCATAAACTGATAGGTATGCTCATCTCCACTATCCATCTGATAAATGGCAAACCTTCTGCTTTCTCCATGCAGAAGAAGTGTCTCATCAATCTTTTCTGCACTCTGCCGTTCCAGTGCTTCCTGTTTTGTGGCAGAGACTTCTCTTTCTTTCTGGACTTCCCATTCTGTTTCTGTGATTCCAAAGATACCGTCATATCCAAAAATTCTCATTTTCCGTCTCCACAAGCACCTGTTCTGCCCGTTGTGGATTCTCTGGATTTCCATATAAGATGTAAATTTTCTGCCCCTCCACGGTATAATTCATATGCCCGGTCTTTCATAAGCGGTAGCATATGGTCTAACTGGATTCCTGCCTCGTGCATTTCCGTAAACCGATCATGCCATCTGGGAAATTGTCAATCTGTGCCTGTGTTTCATTCATAAGGCTTCTCGTATATTCACTTCCCGGTCTGCGGATTGCAGTCATCATACGGTTCACCAGTCCAAGCACTTCGTCTTTGTCGTCCATCTTATATGCAAAATTCACAATAAGATTTCTCTGACTATCCGTAAAATTTCCCCTACTTGCATCCTCTGCCGCTTCGATCAGCCGGTGGGCATACTGCATAGCTGTTTCTTCTATATTTTCAAGACTTGCATCTTCGATTGGTCTTTCCATTTCCAGCTCGTGTATCTGTGTTTCGATATTCCCAATGACTTCCGCAGACGTTTTCCGGATAGTATCCATAGATGCTCGAAGTGCTTTCATATCCTTGCTCTCACACCAGCTGGCGATATAGGTAAACGAATATTCTGAAGTATCCAGACCAAAATGGTTGCAGACAATATAAGCAATACTTTCTGCTTCCACTTCCTTTGTTGTCTGGTCTTTTAAGACTCCTTCCGCATCCATTACTTCCCGGTCATGCAGCAATGCGTGGCTCACCTCATGGACTCCGGTTTTCATGGTCTGGAGATTGCTCATATCTTCCTGAATTGCGATATACTTTTCTGTCTGATGGTAATACCCCTTTGCTTCCCCTTCTATCTGCATCATGCGGATTGGCACAGGGGAAATGTTCTGCAATGCTTCCATGAACGTGTCATAAAACTGTACGCTCCCGGTAAGTTCCGGTACTTCCAGTTCTGCAATCGGCTCTCCCTCTGTCTGGCTGACATCAAATACCGTTGTCACACGGAACCTTGGAATGACCATCTCCACGATCTCTGTTTCCGGCTGACCGTCATCCCCGATCACCGGCTCTTTGGTCACCGGGTCGATCTTTTCAATCTCCTGTTTCTCACGGATGGGTGCCGGTGCGATGATCTGGATTCCTTTTTCCCCACGTTTTACATGGCGGTTAAATTTCTTCTGCCATGCCTGATACCCTGCCACCAGTGTTGCTTCCGGTTTCTGCATGGTGATCAGAAGGGTGTTATTAAAACTGTAATTATGGAACTTGGACATGGTATTCAGATATTCTGTATATCTCTCCGAAGTAAAGATTTCTTTTACTCCCTGCTCCAGCCGTTCCGATATTTCTTTTAACTGTTTTTCTATATTATTTGCCATAAACAAACCCTCCATTTTATGTCCCCGCCAGAGAAAACTCTGACGGGAAATCTTTTATAACTCCTGTTCGTGTTTTTTCTTTGCAGTTTTCTGTGTAACGGTCGGTTCCGCTGTATTCTGCTGTGCCTTCTCCTGCTTTAAGCGTTCCAGAATAGATGGCTTATGAATTCTGTCTGCTGTTTCCGGAAGTTCTTTTTCTTCTACGGCATCCCTGCTGTCTGTGTTACTTCCTTCTCTGCCAATATCCTCATCTGCCATAATCGTCTCATTGCCCTTTTCATCCATGTTCAGCAAGGCATTTAACTCGGATAACCGTTCTATCTTTTCATTCAGCTCTGCTTCTTTCGGAAATGGTTTCTTTACCTCTTCCTGTGCAGTAGCAAGCTGCTGTTGTACGGTTTCCAATTTCTGCTCACTTTCCGTCAGCTTCCTGTCGATAGAAGAAAGGGTGTTATGGATACGCTGCATATTTCCTACCGGGTCTTTTCCGATCTCCAGCTTATAAGAACATTTTCCTTTGATCGTCAGTTCAAACGCATTGGAGAACATATTATAGGAAGCAGATAACGTGAACCCATGATATTCCCCGACCTTTCCGCCGGTGCTGACGGTTTTTAACCCTGCACAAGCAGCGATCAACGCTTCGCCTGCTTCTTTCTTATCTTCATAAAGGACATTCCCTACTGTCATGGCAAACATGTCATTATCCTGTAAATCCACACTTTTTACTACCTGGGAATCTATCTGCATCCCGGCAATCCGCTCTTTCAATGCACTGATCTGTACCGGGAAATTCTTTGCAATATCGGATTCCAGACGGTAAATCTGACTGGTATGGTTTGCCTTTAGAAGTTTTAGCTTACTCACCTGCACATCCAGATCCATTTTTTCTTTAATGTACGGATTGCCTGTGGCAAGTGCCTTTATTTCCGCATAGGACAGTGCCGTATCATCCACATCTTCACAAGCCCTGACCGGGGATTTACTGGTCATGATCTGGCTGATGAACTTCTGCTTATTCTCCAAAATCTGCCACATATACGCATCAAAAGTGTTCTCCGTCACATACCGGAATATCTTTACTTTGTCATTCTGGTTTCCCTGTCTTAAGATACGTCCTTCCTGCTGTTCCAGATCAGTCGGTCATTTTTTGCGGACAGTTCAATACATGCCTGTCTGTTTCGCTCCCTGCTCCTGCGTTTGCTCTCGTTTGATTTCTCCCTCTGTATCTTCTTGGCACAAGCAGGACAATACTTCGATAT
>ENA-OQDT01001794-OQDT01001794.1-human-gut-metagenome-genome-assembly--contig:-NODE-1794-length-11937-cov-4.657663_pt1 | contig 11937 bp, 7 predicted proteins | sample MGYA00242786_ERZ504617 | MGnify/ENA primary metagenome ERZ504617 (study PRJEB26092, sample SAMD00036337) | human gut metagenome | host: Homo sapiens | study: EMG produced TPA metagenomics assembly of... | reverse complement strand
CTGGCTAATGTCAACAGATCTGCTGACGTTTGAAATATAATCAATATTCGGCTTGAAAACCATTGGATATCTGCACTCTAACGGCTTCATTGTAGTCGGCCAGTCCGCTGTTTGATATCCAAGAACCGTTTGTCCGGGTTCCTGCAGAACATCCATAAAAAATGCGATATCTGTATTGCTTCGTATTTTATTATGGATATCTTTATACTCGTTCCAGTATTCCAGATAGCTTTCAATATGGACGCCAGCATCTGCATCTACTAAATTATCCAACCAATAGGAGAGATAATTTCTTCCACCTTTGTTCTTTTCCGGAAGAATAATGGTTGCAACAATATAAATTGGGATATCAAGTTTCTTTACGGAAGCAACATAGCCGGTGATTGCAGATACAACGACCTGTAAGTCTGACGGATTGATAAAGGCAAGGGTCAGACAGTCTGTGTTTTTTCCATAGGTTTTCCGATAATGACGAATCACATTAATGATCATTTTCGCTTCAGCGTTTGCCTGATTAAAGGAACGAACATTAAAATCGTCATCGTAGATTGCTTCTTTTTCAAGAACAGTTCCCATTCGCACAAAGTGATTTTCCTTTAGATATCTCCCATATAAAGTAAAATATCCAAAAGTCTTTTCAACTCCCTGCAGGTCACGATCATCGTAAATTGCGTCGATACTCGAGTGAATATAACTCAGATTCAGTAATCTATCCAATGCGTTGTCCATTTTTTCAATGGTAGATTCCATATTTTTTTCGTACCATTCCCTCATTCCAGTACGAATAAAAACCATCTGGTCAGCAATTTTCTCTAACATGGCCGGATGATAGGGTAAAACCACACACTGCTCTATGGAGAGTTCTGACTGAATGGGAGTATTGTTTTTTACGATTACAAAAGCATTAACAAAGCACCGTAACAATTCCGGATCGCTCAAGACATTCTGATTCCAAGTCAGAACTGAGGCGGCCTTCTTGTATTTGTCAATCAAGTTGACAACACTCCTTGAAATTGCAAAATAGAATCCATTTTGCAAGATTTCTTGGCCAAATGTAAAGAAGGCTGCCCCTAACGCATTGAAAGAATACACCTCCTTTGTATACTGCTTAGGATCAACTTTTCCAACGGCTCGAAGTAGATTTCTAACTTCAAAATCGTCTTTATGAATTTCCTGGCTTAAAATCTGGACAAATTCCTCGGTGCTCTTTGCGCGGAAGATCTCGTTAATATTTTTCCACGTTATAAATGGCAGGCACGCATTATAGTCATCCTCTTGGAACATAATTTCCAATGTGTCAAACGCAGCTAGCCAATCTTCATCCGGGCGGATATTCCACTCATACTCTGTTTCAAAAAGCAAAGCGCTGCCATTAGAGATTTTCACACTAAACGAAATTTTTGTATTATCGGTATTAAGCCATTTGAGGCGACCTTCAGAAACAGCTATTTCCACATTCTGAGGTTCAAATATGTCTTTATCAGTACAGCAGAATTCAATTGCTGTATCGTCAGAAGTTTTCCAGTCTTCTTGTTGAATAAAGTCGAAAACTCCTCCTGCGAAACGACAAATCCGAACCCATTGCTCTTTTCTCGAGGTCTCTTTGTCATCCGCCCCTTTTATACCAACCGCAACATTTTTAATTTCATAAGTGACATTGTCATACTGGAGATTTCCGAACGCAGGATCAGAAACAGTTTTTAGATATGCTGTCAGAAAAGCAACCAACGGATTTCCCGTAAGCTTTATTGCTGTCGAGCGTCTAGGTTTTTTTGGGAAGTTTTGTTTGGAGAATCTGGCCAACAATGGAATAATCTGTTTTTAAAAGTTTTTTACAGTTCTGTTCTGTATCGATATTACTGACAAAGTCAATAACACCTGTTTTAAATTCCTCAAACGAAGAAAACCCTTGATCACTCGGAAAATCTTCGCTATACTTTCCGAATTTCTGAACATACTGTTCAAATTGATCTATGATTTTCTTTCGCTCAGATTTTGATATTTTAGAATAACTACGTCTTGAAATGAACGCACAGTCCTCTGCCAAGATGCGGATCTTATCATCTTTTGCATTTGCAACAGATGTCATAGAGCAAACACTGTCTAAAATTGGAGCGACTTTCCAAACATCAGGCAGTGAACTAAACATATCCTGCCAAATTTCATCTGCTGACATAAGACCTTTTTTCGCCAGATATCGATTTGCTCACACAATTTTAAAATGTCTTTTTCTACACTATCAAAAAGTGTTCCGTAGAATTTATCAAAAGCGTAGTCGAAGACAGCAACGGAATCTAATCTCTGGTGAAAATCATCCGGAATCAGCCGATGATAGTCATTTTTTATTTGCTGCTCAATCTGCTGCGGACTAAGGGTGAAGAAGTCCGAAAGACCACCACGATCCGGAACAGATTCGGTTCCCATCATGAGGATCAATAACTTTTCACCAGCTACAGCCGGTTTGTTACGATAAGAAGTCATTTTGTCTTCTGTATCTACCCACTGGTGATTGAACATCAGTTTCGTCGCAGCACAATCAGCATCGTTTGCAAGAAAATCCTGATATTTTCCGTTAGAAAGCTTTGCTACAAAACTGATATCGTTATTGGAAGCATAAAGATTTAGCTGTGTGCAAATATCACAATAGACTTCTGCACTATTGATACCTTTGATGCAAATAATATTCTTGGAATCATTCGCTGCTTGCTGAATTTCGCGTTTAATATTATTTACTAAAAAAACAGCCAAACTTTTCACTCGAACTTCACCTCCGCATACGGATTTTCAACAATCGATGTTGCATCCGAAAGGTCTCTCAAGAGTCCGCAATTCTTCAAGAACATCTGAAATTGTATCTGATTTTCATCAAAATAGCCGCCCATGCCAGGCTCAACGTTTTCTTTCAATTGTGCATACTGAGCTGCACCGATCACGATGCCATAGTGATCGTATAGGACCTGCAGGAACGAATCAAACGTCATCTTTTTCCCCGGGCGCACCAATGAAAGCACCATGTAGCGAACGATATCCTCCGACAGCGAGAATCTTTCATACGCACCCTTTCTAGGAATAACGATTTGAAGTTCTTTTCCCATTTTTTGAAAATATCGGCAGAATCTGAAAGTTCTTTCGATACAACATCAAAAGCTTCCTTTTCACCGTTGCTGTTAGCATATATTATGTTCAACGCATTTCCAAACTCCGAATACGCTGTTCTATAACTAGCTGCCGCCAATTTTGCTATATTGGATGTTGCAGATCCTGTATGCATATCTATTATCCATGCTGGTGGCTGCTGTGCATCCGGATGCACACAGTAAAATGCTTGAAGATGCATACTGCGTAAAAGAGCTAAAACTATGCCTTTTGACATCAAATCGATTCGTGTGATTGGATGAATCTCATTGCTCAAAAAACATGCTAGTTCCTGCAAGCTCTGTTTTGCCCTACGATCAAATCCTGGCTGCAAGTAGCCCAAAGACATTTTTCGGGTTAGTTTAGTCGCATATATGGACTCATCATTAAGATTTTGGTCCTCTAACCACCAATTTTGAAGATGTGTTGCAATCGTAGAGAATCCAGCGCTTTTCTCTTTTAACATATAGGAAATTCCGCGTTCGATATCTTTTTTATACTGTAGAAATTTTGGATCATCCTGATTTTTATAGATGCCTTCTAACAGCTGCAGATAATACATTTCTCCACCACGCGCCAAAAAATCATGTTGTCCATATTCAAACACGGTCTCCACTTCAATGTTAGGCGTATCAAGTGGTTTATTTTTTCGCGCTTTGATGCCAAGCGTTTCAGGAAATAGAAGTTCTGGTGCGATCGGCATGAGCGATTGTGCATACCAGCCACGCTTTCGGATAATCAAAGCGTACCCATATAGGAGATCTTGCAAAATATATGGCCAGTCTGGGTCTTCACTCTTTTTCTGCAGCATCGATAGCATATTTTTGTATGCTAATGTATCAATTGCAGAACGGCTTTCCTGTTTGCTTCTGTCGTAAAAAATAAATCTTTTTAACCCATTTCGTGGGACAGTGTAATATGAAAGCGCCCCTGCTGTTTGAGCCTGATTTATCTGATCCATAGTGTGAAATTCAAAATTTCCACTACCATCATCCTTTTTAGCAGACGAAAAAACCAGAAGGAACTCAAGGAGATATTCTCCGAGGGTTTGATCTCCCTGAAGGCGATTTCCAAACAAGCGTATAGACAAAGAGTCTTTTTCTTTTGTAGACATCACAGGAAAAACAGTGTCCATAATCCACCTCACAAAAATAGTGGCTCAATTCGATTCAATCGAAGTATCTTCAAAACACATACGCACAATTTTCCAGGAATCTTCTTCTCTGACTAAAAGAGAAACCTCATTGGGATCAGTTGTTATTGGTTTACAGTATGCAATCAATTTAGCTTTCAAGCTTTCAATACCATGCGAAAGCATTGGGTCAATATCTGCCACAATTAAACCGCTTGATATTTTAGAAAAATAATCCAAAAGAGGCATATTGATTGTAATTGCTTCATTTTCAGCACATCGCAGCACGAGCTTATATTTTTGATTTTCATCGCTTACACTAGGAATTTTTTGCAATTCAATATGGATATCGGTCTCCGCAATACGTCCAATGAGCATCTGGACATTTTGAATTTGTTCTCCGCTACGGCGCAGTGTAATTAAAATCGATTCATTCAGATCGATATCTTCTCCAGTGAACATGATACGCAATGCGCGTAAAATCATTTTTTTCATCTTACGATTCGGAGATTTACCTTCTGCGCACTCAAGGAAATCCGGATAATACGTTGAAAAAACATCTTTATATATTTCGTATCTTAGATCATCACCTAAGGGGAAAACGATCAACATTCGTTTCAGGACACGTTTTACGTCGAGGCTTTGATTCGGAATCTTTTCCAAGTCATTGCATAACGAAACAAGCGCTGGTTCAAATAAATCCCGATAATTTCGTTGAACAAGCACTTCATAGTCTTTACTGGTATTTTTTACATCAATTCTGGACTGGGATAGCATTTGAACACCCTTTATTTGAAAAGCTGCGCTGCCCCCGCTTTGCGTTCCTCCAAATAAAAGGTTTGAGAATAAATATTTTGCTTTCCAGCTGGGCTTAACGCGTTGATGAACGCGTGTACAGTTCAAGCCTCCTGTAAGAGCAAATGCTAGATGCGCTGTAATCTGACGAATAGTTGCGCGATTATCTAAATTCTGCTCCCAAATGTAAAACGACTTCAAAAAATGAAGAGCAGATTTGTTCTGTCGCACCAATTGTGCATTAAATGCGATTGGGCATAAATCCCGTTTGTCACAGGTTGAGCAGTGCTCCCAATTGGATTCGTCTACGATTTTTTGTCCAAACTCACTGACAAAAGTCGTGTTATCAATGCGAGCGATATTCATCGTTATAATGCGATGACCATACAAGTCGGTTTCTTTTGCTTGCGACGAATCCATCTGCTCAATAATTGTACTTTCAGCATCATCTTGATCAGGAAAAACGTCTTTAAATGTATCAATCAAGGGTCCGGTGTTCGCAACAAGAATCGTATAAATTCCAATTTCAGCATCATCTAATGCTTTTTTAAAAGACAAACGCCGTTCATCCTTTGTTAATTCACTAAAGTCTTTTATGTATCGAACTTTTTTGTTTTGGTTCGTTAAAAGTTCTCCGCTGGGTACAACTTTAATATCAGAAATATTCCGAGCAATTTTTTCCAAAACTTGAAACAACAGCGTGGTTTTTCCATCACCCGCATGTCCTGTGAGAATCATCAAACACGCGTTTTCACCGGTTTCAATACGGTTGGCTATGTATTGAGCTTCAGGACGTTCAACTTTAACTTTTTTAAAATATGGATTGTTCTGCTGTGCTTCAGCAAGCGCGTTTTCGTTGTTTGCCTGTTCATTATGCAAGGTGTTAAGATAATCCACGAATCCATTATTTTCCATGTCTCTCACCTCAGTTGCAACATCTGTCCTATTTTTCACGCTACAGCAGCACTATTTGATTATGTACTGCAAATAGTGTTCATAGATTTGCACGATTTTTTGATTTGCGACAAAATCAGAGCTGGTCGTCAATATAGCGCAACGCATCATCTAATAGCCTAAAATCATCATCACTTGTGAAATACCCGATACTAAATCGAATCGTACCTGCCGGATAAGTACCCAAGAACTTATGGGCGAGAGGGGCACATTGCAATCCCGTCCGAACGGATACCCCATGCTCGTTTAAGAGATTGCCCGCAATATCACTGCTGATGCCATCAAAAAGGCAAGAGACAATGCCAACATACTGCTGTTCAGGTGCATTTCCGACAATAGTGATGAAATCATACTGCGATAATATTTCGAGTAACTTTCGTCTGTTCTCTTGTTCATGCCGGTAGATGTTCTGAATTCCAATCTCCTGGCTCCATTGCAATGCAGCATTCAAGCCTGCAATGCCCGCAATATTAGAGGTGCCCATCTCGTACTTCTCAGGCAGACTATCCGGCATATCCTGATTTGCAGAATCATAGCCTGTGCCGCCAAAAAGAACAGGAGGAAGCTTTATATCTGGCTTCATTATAAAGCCAGATATTCCGGTCGGACCATATAATGTCTTGTGGCCTGCAAATACTGCAAAGTCGAATGTGCTGCGTCCAACATCGCAATCGACAAGACCTGCAGTTTGCGACATATCCAGCACCGTATAACTGCTATATGCCTTCGCCAAATCAAAAATTTCTGCGGCGGGGGCAATCAGGCCAATCACATTGCTGGCATGGCTTACGACAACAACATCAGGCTTGCAGTCATCAAACTGATAGCGAATTTTTTCCAGATCGTATTTCAGTTCCGGTGTTACAGAGAGCTGGTGAACTTTGATGCGCCCCAAATTTTCAAAGTGATGCAGTGTTCGGGTAACGGCGTTATGTTCAAAAGGGCTGATATAGAAGTTTTTCATGCCCATCTCACATAATCCTTGCAGGATAATGTTCAGCGCAATCGTGGCGGTCGGTGTAAAAATCACCTGCTTTGCAGGGCAGTGTAAAAGCTCTTGCAGCCGCGATCTTGTGTCTGCTACAAGTGCGCCAGCAGATTTGGCAATGCCATAATCGCCACGACCAACATTTCCTCCGCACTGACGATAGAATTCATTCATAAAGGAATAAACATCGTCAGGCTTTGGATATGTGGTAGCTGCATTATCAAAGTATGCCATAACGTTTTCTCCTTTGAGGTTTTAGCACAGCTCTCTTAACACGTCCATCAGGATTTGGCGTTTTTCCTGTTCAGAGACAGCCTGTCCCATGCCGCTAATCGCAGACTCAATCGCATTGTAAAGCAGCTTCCCTCGCTTGCTCGTTTCCACTTTATCAAAGCGTTTTGTTACCGTGCAGCCCGCTTCATCCTCATAAGTCAACTGATAACCATTGATGGATTTTGTTTCTGCTTTGGGTGTTTCCTTACGGAATCCCTCGGCGGTCGTTTTGTACTGCTTGATGCTCTCTAAAGCTGCAGTCTGCGTATTTGCATCCCAATCGCTCAGGTTCAAATCCGTTGCGAGCTTTGCAAGATTTAAGGTTAGGATATGCTCACTTGCCTCGCTATTCGCATAGAATAATTGCAGCATTCTATCGGTTCCGTCAGCAAATAATTGTTCGTGAATGGACGGGTCAAGGCGATTTGCCCATTCAACAACTACGCTCGGCAAAGATTTTCTGCTTAGAATTGCTTCGTCCTGCCCCTCACCGAAAAGTTTCTTGACTTCATCACAAAATGCAAGTTCTAACTGACCAAGCATCTGATCGTAGAAGAATTTAATCTCAGAAACCGCCTTTACAGTTTCCAAACTGCATTCTGTTCCTCCAGTAATAAGAGTGGGAAGCTTCTCAAATAACAAGGTATGGGTGCCAATGTTTTGCTTGAGCATCCGAATAAACTGACGCTTGAGCTTGTCAATCTGCTGTCCTTTGGGATCATATTTGGCTTCCTTGGCGTACTTGGGCAGCTCCATATACCAACGGTGCATGGCAGCTACAACATAATTGTAACCCGAAGCTGCTTTTTCGGCTTCAACAACATAATCCTTGAAAACATCTGCAAGGGCGTCAACATACTCGTCTTTTTCATTGTTCCAATCCAAGCACTGTAATGCAAAGTCTTGTGGTGCTGCTTCGATTTGGAGCAAGGTATCGTTGTTCAGCGGAACTTGAGAGAATTTATCGTAGATGATGATTTCTTTTTTGTATTCGTGGAATACAGCAGCAACATAGATAGGAACAAGTCCTCTCCGCAAGCCGATATAGCATTTATCGGTAGTCAACCGAGCATACAGCTCTGCAAAGCTCATTTTCTGCTCGCGCGCTTCTTGGACAAATTTCTCAATCTCGCCCAGCAGATTTGCCATAAGGTAATCATGCGGGTGCAGGTTGACTTTAGGCACACCGTTTTTGGTATCTAGTATCCCCGTTCGGATCAGCGTACTGCGGAGAATCGAGACTTCTTGTCCGGCACCAGCCAGTCCAAGATTCGGCTCCAGTTCAGAGCGCAGCAGTCCAATAACAATTTTGCTTCGGCTGTTTACCGAATTTGCTGTCAGGTGGTTTTTGTTGACTGCCTCGTTGACAATAACCGGGGTCTTGAAATACGTTTTCTCACAGATGGTAGATAAAAGGTCAGTCAAAGCAGCTTTACGAACGATCTGTTTTTCTTCTCCCTTATAAATATAGGTAGATGCTCTCTTTTCAGGATGGGTATAGTCGCTGATATAGTGGTTGATGATCTCCCGAAGATCTTCATAGATCACCTCATACTCATCAAACAAAACTTTATCGGAAACAGCAAGATCTTTCAGCGTCTCGACAGCCTTATACTCTCGAACCGTAAAATCAATAGGAACAAATTTATGTGGGATAACAAAGACGCAGTTTGAGCAGTAGGTACTGGTTTTCTTCACCACATCCACAATCTGTGCAATCGAATCCTTGCTATGCGGAATGATAGCATATACAGTGCCATCCGCTTCCGTACCCTGCTGCTTTGTTTTCCAGTTGACATCCTCGGTAACTTCCGATTCATCAATAAAGGTAAAATCAAAGTACCGTGTGACTTCCTTCTCATCGTTATAGCGGAAAGGATAGATGCAGCTATCAAAGTTTGATGCATTCAGAATTTTTTTCACAACTGCGCTGCTCTGCTGGGATGCAATCGTGTCACGGATTTTAGCTTCAACATCAACGCCAGAACTTTCTTTCAGCTGAAGGAAATCGTTGCTGCGCTTGAGGTAAATGACATACTCATCGTCAATAAGGTTATTTAATGCCTTTTCAATTTCCGGCACTGAATACTGAATAGAGTAGATTCCAATCAGCTCATCCTTTGTCGGTTTGAGCTTTTCAAACTGCTCCAACATATAAATCAAGGACAATGTCTTTACTAGTTTTTCCTCTAAAGAATCATCGTCAAGCTGATTTAAGATAGTGCTGGTCAAGAAGTAAATGTCATGGAGTGTTCCGTTTGAAATCTCCTTTTTGAACAGCGGCTCGAAATAATCGTAAATCAAATCGGGCGTAACAACCGAGAACTCGCTATCGTGATACTGCTTCAAGAAGGACGGAAGAGTTGCCTGTCCATTAGCTGACAAAAAGGTAAAAAGTGTCCGTTCATTCTGAGCCACACGCTCGGACAGCCGGGGCAGGATAAACGTAGAAACCGGGTGAAGAGGATAGCAAGCCGCTATTGTATGTTCTACACCATCAGCCTGCATATCCGAAAAAATCCGATGTGTCTCGTAGCGTCTTGCCAGCGCATTGAATTCCTTTTTATGCTCAGTGCAGAACAGATTCCAGAGCTTTTGATTTTTCTGGATGACCGTCGCAATAATCTCGTAGGTCTGCGTAAAGTTATTGTTCAGGTGGATATGAGTGAATCGTTCAGAAACACCACGCCAGCCATCGACCTTCTGCTTAGGCAGACGGTCGATATAGTTTGCGATTTCCTTATGGGAAATCAGCATCAAGTGCATCTGATTTTTTCCGCTTCGATTGCATTTTTCTGCAAAGTCCTGAAGCATCTTAGTATCGCTTACAGATGCCTCCGAAATGTTTGCTTCCAGATACTTGCTGAACTCATCGTAGATGACATAAATGCCAGTGTAGCCATGAGGTTTTAATGCCTGAACAACGCTTTCATAGAGCTGCACGACATCAAAGCCTACAAAGGGATTAAACGTACTACCTGCTGTCAGGCTAGGGTAAATACGTTCAAATTCTTCGTAAGCCTTAATGTCATAATCTTCCAAACGAGAAACAAACGAACTGATAGAATCTGTAATTTTATTCTTGAACTGCTGATACGTATCAGGAAAATCGTTTTTCCAACGTTCAATAACTGACACAGCAGCTTTATAGTTCGTGTCCGGCATAATATTCAGCAAATCATCTTCTTTCAATGTTTGCTGAAGAGCCAGAAGGAATGCCTGCGTCAGACTTGTATTGCTGCCGGTAATAATGACTGGCAACAGCTTGTTGTCGCTTGCATAGTAGTTTTGAATCAGACGGTTCAATTTATCGCGCTTCTGAATAGCCGGAAGCAGTTTTTCAAACAAGTCAAGGTCGCGTTTCATCAAGAGCGCAAGAATCGTCAGCACAATGTGTGATTTTCCCTTGCCGTAAGCACCAATCAAAACGCGCGAACGGTCAGTTGCGGTAGGCAGAGTACTCTGCAAAATATCTTCCATCAACTGGAGTGCAGACTGAGTCGGTATATAACTCTTTAACTTATCATCAGCATGAAGGTCATAGGCAATGTTCACAGAATACTGAAAACCTTCTGCAACTGAAATCATTTCACTCATTAAACTTTCCCCTTAATCAATCTTGGAAATGCACTCGTAGTAATTATCCACGCATTCCTCAAAAGAATAATTCTGCTTTAGCTGAATAACATCCAGACCCGCTGTCCGAATAATTTTAACAAGCCCAAGTTTTTCCACCTGATGCAGCACATCCAGCATTGTAATGGCATCCAGATTGAATGTTTTTCCGATGTTGCATTTTGCAGTGAGCAGCTCATTTAATCCAATTTCCATGCGGTCATTCGACTGATCACACATGACCGCCATCAACACCCACGGATGAATGGTTTCTGGTGCGGGAATGGCTTTTCGGTATGTCTTTTTGTTTTTATCCAGAATATCAATAAGACCCAATTCACCAAGCGGGCAATCAATGTTGTTTTCAGGATTTACACGTGTAGGATTTGTTTTGTATCGGGGCAAGTACGTATTGAGAATACAAGCAAAATCATCCGACATCGAGCGAATTGCAACAGTTTCGCCCCTCATGGAAACATAGTTCTGCAAGGCTGTGACAAAATCTTCCCGCACAAATTCGGACATATTGAATTCATTGAAGAAGAAATACCATGCTGTCGCATCTTCTTCATTTTTTGATAGCATATAATGCAGGAGGTAGAGTGTTCCGTACTCCTCCATAAAGCGATCATTCTTGAATACTTGATTTCCAAATCCCGTGAACTTCTGAACGCGGTGTTTATTTTGAAGGGCTTCTTCCGTAAGATTCGTAGCAACTAGCCAGTAGCGGAGTGACTTTACCATATTAGAGCCGATGCCTAATACATCCATTGGATTAGGATTTTTATACAAGGGCATAATTATAAAACACAACGAAAACCGAGCCAACCTACACTAAAACGTCGCTATTTCTTTGTGAAAAGCGACGTTTTTTTATGGCCCGGACTGAGAAAGGAGTGGTGGCAACCATATAATCTAAAAAAAGAAAGGGGGAAGTTTTTTCGTTAGCCAGGCTGAGAGGTCTGGCTTTTTTTCATTTCAAAACAAGGAGGTTAGCGAATGGCAGATGACAAACTGAAAGCAGGCCCGGAGTCCCCTGGCGAGG
>ENA-OQDT01001793-OQDT01001793.1-human-gut-metagenome-genome-assembly--contig:-NODE-1793-length-11940-cov-2.829256_pt1 | contig 11940 bp, 12 predicted proteins | sample MGYA00242786_ERZ504617 | MGnify/ENA primary metagenome ERZ504617 (study PRJEB26092, sample SAMD00036337) | human gut metagenome | host: Homo sapiens | study: EMG produced TPA metagenomics assembly of... | reverse complement strand
TGCTTTAGCATGTGCGGCTATTTATGCGACCTTAACTACAATAAAAAATGAAAATATTGTAGAACAGACGGCAGAAAAAGGAACTTATTTCAAAAAGAAACTGGAATTTCTGATGGCTAAGTATCCGGATAAGGTTATTGAAATACGCGGCTGCGGCTTGATTTTAGGCATGGAGTTGGCTAAAGATGGCAAAGAGGTTGTCGAAGCTTGTCTTAAACGCCAGGTCATTGTTAATTGTACGGCTGGTAACGTTATTCGTTTAGTTCCTCCTTTGATCGTTACAAAAGAAGAAATAGATCAGGCAGTAGCTGCTTTAGATGCGGCATTGGCTGAATTTTAACCAAGTTTGTGAGGGTGGAGAATGGGTTTAAGAAATAAAGATTTGATTTCTATTCACGATTTATCGGTGGGTGAAGTTGCGACTATTTTAGATGTCGCTAAAAAGTTAAAGCGTAAACAAAAAAATGGCGAGCCGCATCAATATCTTAAAGGCAAAACTCTTGGGATGATTTTTTCCAAGGCATCAACACGTACACGTGTTTCTTTTGAGGTTGGTTTCTGGCAGCTTGGCGGTCACCCGATTTATTTGAACGATTCTGCTTCTCAGATTGGCCGTGGTGAACCAGTACGTGATACGGCAAGAGTCTTATCACGTTTTGTTGACGGGATCATGATTCGTACCTTTTCACATGAATCTGTTTTAGAATTGGCTAAATATGCAAGTATTCCGGTCATTAACGGTTTAACGGATATGTTGCATCCCTGTCAGGCTTTGACTGATTTATTTACTATTATGGAGTATAAAGAGGTCCTGAAAGGCAGGAAACTTGTTTATGTAGGTGATGGTAATAATATGGCTCATTCACTGATGTATGCCTGTGCAAAAGTTGGTATGAATATGGTCTGTGCTTGTCCGCAGGGATATCAGCCAGATCCTGTTATCGTTAAGACAGCCCAGGAAGATGCAGTCCATACAGGCTGTACGATTGAGGTTGACGATGATCTGTTCAGAGCCTCGAAAGGTGCTGATGTACTTTATACTGACGTTTGGGCGAGTATGGGTCAAGAGTCAGAACAATCTATCCGTCAGGAAGCTTTGGGTGAATATCAGATCAATAAAGAATTGCTGGCAGTGGCCCGGCCTGACGCTATGGTTTTGCATTGTTTGCCTGCACATCGCGGGGAGGAAATAACTGAGGATGTTTTGGAAGGACCGCAATCAAAAATTTTTGATCAGGCAGAAAATCGTCTGCATGTACAAAAAGCGATTATGGCACTTTTGATGAGTGATGAAGTGTTATAAGTAAAAATACGGTATACATTCATAAAACTCTTCCATTTTCTGGAAAATGTGGTATAATCATATTCGCCGTTACAAGTTTATGCATGAAATCTTACATATTTAAACATCTTAGGAGGCTGTATCTACAATGAAAAAAGAAGACATCAAAAAAGTCGTGCTTGCTTATTCTGGTGGTTTGGATACCTCGGTAATTATTCCCTGGCTCAAAGAAAACTATAATAACTGTGAAGTTATAGCAGTTACGGCAGATCTTGGTCAAGGTGACGAACTTGATCCCGTACATGATAAAGCACTTAAATCAGGTGCCAGCAAATGTTATATTTTAGATTTGAAGGAAGAATTTATTGCTGATTATGTTTGGCCTGTTGTCAAAGCTGGCGCAGTTTATGAAAAGAAATATTTACTTGGTACTTCTTTTGCACGTCCTCTGATCGCTAAAAGATTAGTAGAGATCGCTGAAAAAGAAGGTGCTGATGCTGTTGCTCATGGTGCTACGGGCAAAGGTAATGACCAGGTTCGCTTTGAACTTTCTGTAAAAGCACTGGCTCCGCAGCTGGCAATTATTGCTCCCTGGCGCGAATGGAGCATCCGTTCCCGTGAAGATGCCATTGACTTTGCGGAAGCACATAATATTCCTATTCCTGTTACCAAGGAACATGATTATTCTATGGACCGTAACATGTGGCATTTGAGCCATGAAGGTTCAGATCTCGAAGATCCCTGGAATGCTCCTAAGGACGCACTTTTTATTGTAACTAATAACTCCTGAAACTGCGCCGGACAAAGCTGAGTATGTAGAACTGGAATTTGAACAGGGTGATGCCGGTTGCTGTTAACGGTAAAAAAATGAGTCCGGCCACTATCGTTGGAAAATCTTAATGAGATTGGTATCCGTAACGGTGTTGGTATTTGTGATATGGTTGAAAATCGTCTGGTTGGTATGAAATCCCGTGGTGTTTATGAAACTCCTGGTGGGTCTATTATTTATTATGCTCATAATGAACTGGAAAATCTTTGCCTTGATCGTGCTACTATGAGCTATAAACAAATGGTAGGCATTAAATATTCTGAACTCGTTTATGACGGTATGTGGTTCTCTCCGCTGCGCGAAGCTTTGGCAGCTTTTGTTGATGAAACACAAAAAACTGTTACAGGTACAGTACGTTTGAAACTGTATAAAGGCAATATCATTTCTGCAGGCGCTAAATCTCCGTATTCCTTATACAGCCAGGAATATGTAACTTTTGGTGCTGATGAAGTCTATAATCAGGCAGATGCCGGCGGCTTTATTAACCTGTTTGGCTTGCCTTTGACTGTACGTGCATTGATGAAACAAGGAAAACTGAAATAATGGCTAAGCTTTGGGGCGGCAGATTTAGTAAAAATACCAATGAACTCGTAGATGCATTTAATGCATCTATTGAGTTTGATAAACGGCTGTATCACGAAGATATCCGAGGCAGTATTGCCCATGCGCAAATGCTGGGCAAATGCGGTATCATTCCTGCTGAAGATGTGGAAAAGATTGTAGCCGGCTTGGAAACTATTCTTGCTGATATCGAAGCCGGTAATTTTAGTTTTGAAGTGGCTTTAGAAGATATTCATATGAACATTGAGGCACGCCTTACTGAGCGGATTGGCGTTGCTGGGGCACGTTTGCATACTGCCCGCAGCCGTAATGACCAGGTTGCTTTAGACATGCACATGTATATGAAACGTGAGATTGTAGAGATCGGTGAATTGCTGCTGCAGTTTGAGAAGGCGCTTTTGGCAGTTGCCAAAAAACATGACAGAACGCTGATGCCTGGTTACACACATCTGCAGCGTGCTCAGCCTATAACCTTTGCACATCATCTGCTGGCCTATTTTAATATGCTGCAGCGTGATTTTCGCAGGTTGCAGGGGGTGTGGTCTGGCGCTGATATGATGCCTCTTGGTGCAGGAGCCATTGCTGGAACTACATTCCCTATTGATCGTTTTGATGTGGCTGAGCAGCTGAATTTCGGCAGTGTTTATGCCAACAGCATGGATGCTGTCAGCGATCGCGATTATATTATCGAATTTTTGTCATTTGCTTCCGTTTTGATGATGCATATGAGCCGTTTGAGTGAAGAGATTTGTCTGTGGTCAAGTACAGAATTCGGGTTTATAGAACTGGATGATGCATTTGCTACAGGTTCATCGATGATGCCGCAGAAAAAAAATCCGGATATTGCCGAGCTTGTGCGTGGTAAAACAGGTCGTGTTTATGGGCATCTGCAAGCGATGCTGGTTACAGCCAAAGGTTTGCCGCTGACTTATAATAAGGATTTGCAGGAGGATAAAGAAGGTTTTTTTGATGCGGTCGATACTGTTAAATTCAGTCTGGCAGTATACAGCGATATGATTTCTACGATGACTGTCAATGTAGAAAAAATGGAGCAGGCTGTCAGCAAAGATTTCTCTAATGCTACTGATCTTGCTGATTACCTCGTTCGGAAGGGGTTACCTTTCCGACAGGCCCATGAAGTTGTAGGTAAGTGTGTGGCTTATGCTATCCATCAGGGAAAATTCTTGCCGGAGATTTCGCTTGAAGAATATAAAACTTTTTCAGCGTTGTTTGAAGAAGATCTACTAGAGGCTTTGCAGCCGGAAAACTGTGTTGCGGCAAGAACTTCTTATGGCGGACCTGCTTTTTCTGAAAATGCTAAACAATTTTCACGCGGAGACGTACTGTTGGCAGAACAGCAGGTAGTATTAGATGATTTAAAAGCAAGAATATAATTAATTTAAGAAATTTTTGCAAAATATATTAAACTCGTGCATTTCGCATAGCGAAGTACACGAGTTTTTTGTTATAATATATATTAGAATATTGTTGTCTAAAAAATACTTAGGAAACAGGTGAAGAGTTTGTTATTGCAGCTGCAGGGATTATTAAAAACGATAAGCATTTTAGATGTTTTGGATATTTTAGTTGTTGCTTATTTCCTTTTCCGTATATACTTAATGTTAAAAAATCACTCGGGCCGCAACTTTAGTCAAAGGTCTTTTGGTTTTAGCTGTTATTTTATTTATCAGTAAATGGCTGAATCTGCATGTTATTACCTGGCTTTTGGAAAAAATGTATGACAGTAGTCATGGTCGCGCTGCCTGTAGTTTTTCAGCCGGAACTGCGTCGTGCGCTTGAGCAGATTGGTCGCGGGCGTTTATTTCATAAGCATAACGAACTTGATGAAAAAGAACTGGAAGATATGCTGAATGCCGTTACTAATGCTACGGAAATTATGAGTCGTAGAAAAATAGGCGCATTGATGGTTTTTGAACGGGAGACAGGTTTGGAAGAGAGAATTGAAACCGGCGTGCCGATTGACGGTTTGATTTCAGATAGTTTGCTGCTCAATATTTTTGAACCGGATACACCCTTACATGATGGCGCTGTTGTTATACGCGGTAATCGTATCGTAGCAGCAAGCTGCCTGCTTCCTTTAACAGAAGCACGTAATCTGAGCCAGGAGTTGGGAACGCGCCATCGTTCTGCTATCGGTATTTCCGAACAGTCAGATGCTCTGGTTTTAGTCGTCAGCGAAGAGACCGGCACGATTTCTCTGGCCCGTAACGGTGAATTGCATCGCTATCTGACCGGCGAAGATATTAAAAGCTTATTAAGAGCTGCTGTAGTACAGCCTTCTCTGAATTGGAAACAGGTTATCAATGATAAAATCAAAGAGATTCGGGGTGGCAAATGATGGGGAATTTCTTTGATCGTGAAAATATGTTGGCACGGGTCATCGCGTTTCTTATTGCCTGTGCGTTATGGATGTATGTTATGAATGAACAGAACCCACTTGTAGAACGTAATTATGTGGTTAATTTGGAACTGCGTAATGTCTCGGAAGGTATGATTGTACTTAATACTCCTGATAAAGTGCGTGTTAAGGTTCAGGCTCAAAGAACGGTTTTAGGTGATATAACGGAAAAAAGAAGTTACGGCCTATGTTGATTTTGCTGACAAAAATATAGGGACAGCAGGCCTTGCCTGTTAAAGCACAGTTTAATCAGGGGACCGTGTTGGAAGTATATCCCAATAAATATTTATGCTTATCTTGATTCTGTTACAGAAAAGGTAATGGAGGTTGATACGCGTGTTATCGGTATACCTGCTTCTGATTTTACTTTAAGTAAACGAGAGGTCAATTCCTGACAGTGTAACTGTAAAAAGGTGCTACGCATCGTATCAATGAGATGGCTAGAGTTGTGGCACCTGTTGATGTCAGTGAGCGAGAAAATGATTTTCAAGTTGAAAGTACATTGATAGCTATGAGCGCTAATGGTTTGGAAATGCCTGATTTGCAGATTTCACCTGCTAAAGCACAGGTAAAAGCTTCATTAGTACGTCAGATGATTACAGTTGAAGTACCGGTAGTTGTAGAAACTACTGGAGCATTAACTGGCGGAATGACCATGAAACGTGCAGTCTGTGAACCTGCAACAGTGAAATTGACAGCCGAACCTTCCATTTTGCAAAGTATAACAGAAGTAAAGACACAGCCAGTAGATTTAGGTAAATTCAGTGCTAATGGCAATGTAGAAGCAGTACTTTTGTTGCCTGAAAAAACAATGGCTGATACTCATACGGTAAAGGTACATATTGAGGCGGAATGAGAAAGGATTACTAATGAGGTTAAAGGTGAATAATGTCAGGGTTTCGCTTTTGGAGGAAACATCTGTTAAAGAGGCAGCCGCTAAAAAACTGGGATTAAAAAAACAGGATATTGATAATTTGCAAATAGTACGGCTGGCAGTTGATGCCCGCCGTAAAAATAATATTTCCTTAAATTACCATGTTTTGATTGATTTAGAAATATCTTCTAAGCAGTTAGGTAGATTGGTTAAGGATAAAGATGTCACTTTATTGGCAGAAGAAAGTCTTGTTGAACCTGATTTGGGTGTGGAAAAAATAGTTGGACGGCCGTTGGTTATTGGAGCGGGGCCGGCTGGTTTGTTAGCTGCATTGGAGTTAGCTCGGTATGGTTATAGGCCCTTGATACTGGAACGTGGTAAACCTGTAGCACAAAGAGTGGATGATGTGCAGCGTTTTTGGAAAGACGGAAAATTTGATCCAGATTCTAATGTCCAGTTTGGTGAGGGAGGCGCCGGTACTTTTTCCGATGGTAAATTGACCACTCGTGTCAATGATCCGGTGATGGGAAGAATTTTAAAAGATTTTGTGCAGGCTGGTGCTCCTAAGGAAATTTTATACGAACATAAGCCGCATGTGGGCACAGATCAATTACGTGTGATGGTTATGGGCTTGACAAATGAAATACGTGTCTTTGGCGGTGAAATACGTTATAATGCCCATGTCGTTGATTTTATAGTTAAAGAAAATAGTTTGAGCGGAGTAATTCTTTCTGACGGTGAAAAAATCATGAGCAATGCGGTTATTCTAGCATGTGGTCACAGTGCGCGTGATACTTATTCCAGATTGCTGCAGCTTGGAATTGGTATTGAAGCAAAACCATTTGCCATAGGGGTACGGATTGAGCATCCGCAGGAACTTATAGATAAGGCACAGTATGGTGATTTTGCAGGGCATCCACGTCTGGGGGCAGCAGATTACGCATTAGTCCATCATACTCCGGATAAGAGTAGAACTGCATATTCTTTTTGTATGTGCCCTGGTGGTATGGTCGTTGCGGCAGCATCTGAAGCAGGTGGTGTAGTAGTAAATGGTATGAGTATGTATCAGCGTGATTCCGGGATTGCCAACAGTGCACTTGTTGTAAATGTAGGTCCTCAGGATTTTGGTACGGATCCGCTTGCCGGGATGGAGTTTCAGCGGTATTATGAAAAGCTGGCGTTTAAGGCTGGCGGAAGTTGTTATAATGCGCCGGCACAGAATGTTGCAAGCTTTTTGAAATATTTGCAGCCTGATTTACGGTGTAATATTAAAGCTACTTACAGACCTGGATTGACCGCTTGTGCGTTAGACAGCGTTCTTCCTGACTTTGTTGCAGATACTTTACGTTCGGGAATACTTGCTTTTGACAAAAAAATTCAAGGTTTTGCGGATGGCGGCGCTTTGCTTACAGGTATCGAAACAAGGACTTCTGCGCCGGTAAGAATTATGCGTAATAATGATACTAAAGTATCAATTACTCATAACGGATTATATCCGTGTGGTGAAGGTGCCGGCTATGCGGGGGGAATTATGAGTGCATCCTTAGATGGTTATCATGTCGCCAGGGCTGTAATGGCAAAATTTACACCATTTTTTTAAAGGCTTGTCACTTGGTGATAAAAAGTTTATAATAAGCTGATAATAAAAATCCTTTGTTCGGAGGTCTTGAAATGGCTCGTTTGTTTGGTACTGATGGTGTGCGTGGAGTCGCTAATGTTGAATTAACGCCGGAACTCGCTTTTAAATTAGGGCGCGCTGCGGCAACTTATTTTGGAAGGGAAACTACTACACCGAAAATCATTATTGGTCGTGATACGCGTTTATCAGGTACGATGCTGGAAGCTGCTTTAGCAGCTGGTATTTGCTCTGCTGGTGGTAACGCGCATCTTTTAGGCGTTATGCCTACTCCGGCAGTATCGTTTCTGACACCGGAAGTGAAGGCCAATGCTGGAGTAGTTATTTCTGCTTCGCATAATCCTTTTGAAGATAATGGCATTAAATTTTTCTCTAAAACTGGGCATAAGCTGCCGGATGCAGTAGAGGATGAGATTGCTGAACTGGTAAGCCTGCCTGTAGAATGCAGTAAGAATCCCCGCGGTTCTTCTGTTGGGCAGGTTATTGTGGAAGAAGGCCTTGATAAGCTGTATATAGATCATGTTATTGCAGCTGCTCCATGTAAACTTAATGGACTGAAGGTTGTGATGGATTGCTCTAACGGTGCCAACAGTGTCATTGCTCCGGTTATTTTACGCTCTTTAGGGGTTGAGGTTGTAACGATTTTTAATCAGCCTAACGGCATTAACATCAATAATGGCTGTGGATCAACGCATCTTGAAGCATTACAGGCTAAAGTAGTTGAGGTTGGTGCTGATGTTGGTATTGCCAACGATGGTGATGCAGACCGTTGTTTGGTTGTAGATGAAAAGGGGGAAGCTCTTGACGGTGACCAAATGATGTTGATTTGCGCACTGGAACTGATGAAAAAGAAACAGCTGAAAGATAATGTGCTCGTTACAACTGTTATGAGTAATGTCGGGTTGCATCAAGCTATGAAAAAATATGGCGGTTCCTGTGTAAAAACAGCTGTTGGTGATCGTTATGTGTTAGAAGAAATGTTGAAAAATGGATATAGTTGGGCGGGGAACAGTCCGGGCACATTATTTTTTCAAGCTTTGCAAAAACTGGTGATGGCATTTTAACCGCCGTACAGCTTCTCGGGGCGTTGGTTCAAAATAACAAACGACTCTCAGAAATGGGGGCGTGATGACAAAATATCCTCAGATTCTGCTTAATGTACGTGTTGCTGACAAGCATGGCTGGGAAGAAAAAGAATCTTAAAGAATATTATAAAAAAAGTATCAGGAGAGCTTGGTGACAACAGGCCAGATTTTGGTACGGGCATCTGGGAACCGAACCTTTGATCCGTATTATGGCTGAAGGACCACAGCAAGAACGCTTAGAAGAGATAGCAAGTGCTATTGCCGAAGTTGTCAACAGCGAACTGGGATAACTGGTCAGCATTGACCTAAGAGTCAAAATATAGTACAATAACAATGGTTACAAGGACGTGCCGCGTGGGACAAGCCAAGCCTGCGCGGCATGTTGTGTGCTCAGCATACACTTGTTACCATAAGCGCAAGTGCCGCCTTTGGCGGCAGACGAGGGAGAGGTTTATCGATCAGTCAGCGGGTACCTCTCGGCTAGCTGCAGGCCGTAAGCAGACTACAAATTCCGGCGGTAACGACGGTGACAAAATGTCTGTGGCAGAATTGGCAATATACATTTAGGAGGATACAACTATGTGTGGTATCGTTGGTTATATTGGTAATAATCAAGCAGCGCCGTTTTTACTGGACGGCATGAGCAAGCTTGAGTACCGCGGTTATGATTCCGCTGGTATCGCTGTTTATGAAAAAGGTAAGATCACTGTTGAGAAATGTGTAGGCCGTCTTGATTCTTTGCGTCAAAAATTGGATGGTCATATGCCTGAAGGCACCATGGGTATAGGACATACCCGTTGGGCTACGCATGGACGTCCGTCCGACCGTAATTCTCATCCGCACACTGATGCCAGCGGGGAGTTTGTTGTTGTGCATAATGGTATTATTGAAAATTATCTGGTTCTGAAGGAAGATTTGATTGCCAAAGGGCACAAATTTGTTTCTGAAACAGATACTGAAGTTGTGGCACATTTAATGGCTGCATATTATGATGGAGACTTTGAAGAAACTGTAAAAAGAGTTTTGCGTGTTATTGATGGATCATATTCGCTGGTGTTTATGTGTGCCAAAGAACCGGAGAAAATAATTTGCACAAAAAAAGATAATCCTTTGGTTATTGGACTTGGTGAAGGCGAAAATTTTATTGCTTCCGATATACCGGCTATTATTGCTAAGACACGCCGTACGTTTATTATGAGTGATGGTGAAATTGCTACTGTCACTAAAGACAAGTGTCTGGGTACAGGATATAAATGGAACACCGATCAGTAAAAAAGGATTTTTTGAAGTAAATTGGAATGCAGAGGCTGCTGAAAAAGGCGGTTTTGAACATTTTATGCTTAAAGAAATTTACGAACAACCAAAATCTATCCGTGATACAATGACTGGGCGCGTACCGAAAGATTCTCACGGAATTGAATTTACTGAACTTGGCTGGACAGAAGAAGAAATGGCAGGTATCAATAAGATTTTATTGTTGCCTGTGGCACTGCTTATCATGCAGGTATTGTTGGAAAATACTATTTGGAACAGCTGGCACGGATTCCGGTAGAAGTCGATATTGCCAGTGAATTCCGTTATCGCAGTCCTTTAGTTGATGGCAACAGTTTGACGATAGTTATCAGTCAGTCAGGTGAAACCAGCGATACTTTGGCTGCTTTGAAAGAGGCTAAGCGCCTTGGTTCCCGTACTTTGGCGGTTACAAATGTCGTAGGTTCTTCTATTTCCAGAGAAGCTGATCAGGTTGTTTATACCTATGCTGGCCCAGAAATTGCTGTAGCTTCTACTAAAGCTTATACTACACAACTTTTAGTAATGCTGATGCTGGCTATTTATGTTGGACGTTTGCGCGGTACTTTAGATATTGCCAAAGCGCATAAGCTTGTGGAAGGGTTACACGATATCCCTGAGCAGATTCATAAGCTACTGGAAAATGTAGATCAGATTAAAGTTTTTGCAACCCGTTATGGCAGCAGTGAAGATGCATTTTTCCTGGGCCGCAGCCTTGATTATGCTGTTGCGCTGGAAGGTGCTTTGAAGCTTAAAGAAATATCTTATATCCATGCCGAGGCTTATGCAGCGGGAGAACTGAAACATGGTACTTTGGCTTTGATTGTTGAAGGTGTGCCGGTAATCGTTTTAGCTACACAGCCTGATGTTTATGATAAAACAGTCAGCAATCTGCAGGAAGTAAAAGCGCGTGAAGCGATGGTCATTGCAATTGCTTTTGAAGGGGATGACAGTATTGCAAAATATGCTGATCATGTTATTTTCATTCCCAGAACAGATAAATATCTAGCTCCGTTGCTTGCTGTCCTACCTTTGCAGCTGTTAGCTTATTATGCTGCTTTAACTCGTGGCTGTGATGTTGATAAGCCTAGGAATCTTGCTAAATCAGTAACAGTTGAATAAAAATAACGCCTGCCGGAAATTTTTTGGCAGGCGTCTTTTTGTGTCCGTCTTGAAAGTTATTTTGGTAGAGTTAGCTAATAGTGCGAAAAATATGCTATAATAGCGGTAACAATAATTATTATCGAAAAGGAGTATTGTATGAACAATTCTGTTGCTTTATTATATAATTTCAATGAAGAAAAGTTAAAAATGATTAAAATGGTCTGTATGATGATGCAGGTGAGGTTTAAAGAGGTTGCAAGAGCAGAGTATGAGCAGCCGCTGGGAGCTTTATTGGGAATTTCTGGAATAGAAAATCACGGAGAAGTTTATCAGGGAGAAGAATTTCAGGAAGAAATGTTGGTGCTGCATGGATTTGACGGCAGCAAGTTACAAAAATTTTTAATTGCTTTGCAGCGTGTAGGGGTAGGAAGAATAGAGTTAAAAGCGATGATTACGGAAAATAATAAAAGTTGGAATGGCCTGGCTTTATATGAGGAACTTTGCCAGGAAAGAGAAGCTTTTAAGAAGATGGAAGCTGAAAGACGTAATAAAGTACAAAAGTAAAGTAAAACCGCGGTTTACCGCGGTTTACTTTTTTCTAAAATATTTTCAGAAATTATACAAGCTAAAATTATTACAGCTCCGCTCATACCTGTAAAAGTTAATTTTTCATTAAGTAAAAAGTATGAGGCCGCAGCAGTTAAAATAGGTTGAGTACATTGCAGCATTGATACTAAGGAGGAAGATAAGAATTTCAAGGCAGCGTTTTGCAGAAAATAAGCCAGGCAGGTACATGTAATAGCCAGATAGATAACAACAGCCCAGGCTTCTGGTTGAATTTTAGTGATAGTGCTGATATC
>ENA-OQDT01001791-OQDT01001791.1-human-gut-metagenome-genome-assembly--contig:-NODE-1791-length-11950-cov-5.207900_pt1 | contig 11950 bp, 13 predicted proteins | sample MGYA00242786_ERZ504617 | MGnify/ENA primary metagenome ERZ504617 (study PRJEB26092, sample SAMD00036337) | human gut metagenome | host: Homo sapiens | study: EMG produced TPA metagenomics assembly of... | reverse complement strand
TCATAAATTATTTTGAAGAACGATTGACAAATGCTTCAGCGGAGTCGTTCAATGCTAAAATCAAAGCTTTTCGAAGCCAGTTAAGAGGGGTGGCTGATCTGAAATTCTTCATGTTCAGACTGGCTAGACTATACGCTTAAAAGAAAGCTTGCCAACCGGGAAAATCCGCTGACCCCTTTTTTCTTATATAGACTTGCTAAATTATATGCTTAAATATAAAATCCCTCAGATTGTTACGTTGACCCTAAATAAGATTTCCGATTTAGATAAAGAGCATAAAAAAAGCTTCATAAATCAATGATTTACAAAGCCTTAGATGAGTACTCGAAGCGGGACTTGAACCCGCACAGCCATTACTGGCCAAAGGATTTTAAGTCCTTCGTGTCTACCATTCCACCATTCGAGCATCCTCAAAAAAGGAGAGCGGAAAACGAGACTCGAACTCGCGACCCTAACCTTGGCAAGGTTATGCTCTACCAACTGAGCTATTTCCGCAGGTTTCTGGAGAACGGGTGCAAAGATAAACAGTTTCTACGTTACAGCCAAACTTTTCACCGGAAAAAAGTTAAATAAATAGGGATGTACGATATTAACCTGACTGTCATTAATACGTTTATAGCCTAAACAGAGAAAGCCAACATCGTACACCACAAGCAGTTAATTAACTATGATTACCGGCCGAGCAACGTTTTTTCGGCCTGTTCCATTACCTCAAAATTAAAGCCGTCCACAACTTTCTGCATCAAACCAGATATTTCATCATTGCAGAGGTTGCCGATACTGCCTTCGTGCGTATGATGCACTGTCTTGTCATGAGAGAAATTGCCAGCCTCAATGTCCAGACCGACCTTCTTATAAGCATCTCGGAACGGCATGCCTTCGCGCACCAGACGGTTTACCTCTTCCACGCTGAAAATAAGCAGGTACTTATCGTCATCCAGAATATGTTCGTTCACTTTGATTTCATTCATAATATAGGTCGTCATCTGCAAACAATCCTTCAACTCCCGGAAAGCAGGCAGGAATACTTCCTTAATAATCTGCAAATCGCGGAAATACCCGGAAGGCAGGTTATTGGCTATCATCATTATCTGCTGGGGCAATGATTGCAGTTTGTTGCATTTAGCACGTGTCAGCTCAAACACATCCGGATTCTTCTTATGCGGCATTATGCTCGAACCGGTAGTACAGTCATCGGGCAGTTTCACAAATCCGAAGTTCTGGCTGTTGAACATACAGGCATCGAACGCAAGCTTGGAAACGGTGCCTGCAATGCTTGCCAGCGCAAAAGCCACGTTACGCTCCATCTTACCGCGTCCCATCTGGGCATACACCACATTATAATTCAATGAATCGAAGCCCAACAGCCGGGTAGTCATTGTACGGTTCAAAGGGAAAGACGAGCCATATCCGGCAGCAGAACCCAACGGATTGCGGTTGCACATTTTAAAGGCCGCTTGCAAAAACAGCATATCATCCACCAGACTCTCGGCATAAGCGCCAAACCACAGTCCGAACGACGACGGCATCGCTATCTGCAAGTGGGTATAACCCGGCATCAATACATCTTTATAACGTTCGCTCTGCATGACGAGCACATGGAAAAGCTGTTCTACAGCCTCGGCTATGTCCCTTATCTCCGCACGGGTAAAGAGCTTTAAGTCGAGCAGCACCTGGTCATTACGGGAACGTCCGCTATGAATTTTCTTTCCTACATCACCCAATTTACGGGTCAGCATCAATTCCACCTGAGAGTGAACATCCTCTACCCCCTCTTCTATCACAAACTCCCCGCTCTCAGCAGTTGCGTAGATATTCTTCAACTCCGCAAGCAGCAGGGACAATTCTTCTTTTGTCAGCAAACCGATACTTTCCAGCATCGTGATATGTGCCATGGAACCCAACACATCATGCTTTGCCAGATAAAGATCCATCTCACGGTCACGCCCCACCGTAAAACGCTCTATATCCTTATTTACCTGAACGGATTTTTCCCAAAGTTTCTGAGCCATAAGATTTAGTAATTAATAATTAATCAGCGACAAAGTCTCCGCCATTTTCTCCAATCCTTCCTGCAAAGGTTTCTGCACCATGGTTTTCATAAACGGATTCAACTCCATTCCGATGGTAAGCTTCATTTTACATTCCGTCTCCGTAACGGGCACTATCTGTATCCACAGGTTAAAGGGCAGAGGCGAGGTTGTTGTTGCAAACTTGATGCACTTGCAAGGTTCTTTCTCTACAATCTGTAATACTATTTTCCCAACCGGCGGTACTTCTATCGACAATGTTTCCGCATCGAAACTCAAATTCTTCACTTTGTCCTGCGGCAGGCGGTCTTTCACTTTCTCCAAATTGCTAAGGTCTGAAAGCTTCTCATAAACAGCTTTTTGCGAAGCAGGTATCACCTTTACCGCACTTTCAAATTTAGTCATAATACAATGGTCTTTAAAAGACAAAAAGAACTATCCGGACAGCAACTATCCGAATGGCTCTTTTGTCATAATCTATCATTATGTAAAATAAGTCTTATTTTCCGGCTTCCCAATGCGCGGGGTCTTTACGCCATTCGTTCAGCGTAAGCACATCTTCCTCTTCAATGTAACCGGTGCGAAGGGCAACTTCCATCACAGCTTCGTAATTGGTCAATGTCACCAAAGGAACTTTTGCATCCTTGAATGCTTTTTCTGCAATGGGGAATCCATATGTGTAAGCGGCAACCATACCGATTACTTCGCATCCGTCGCGACGGATGGCTTCAACAGCTTTCAGACTGCTTCCGCCGGTAGAAATCAAATCTTCTACCACCACCACTTTCATACCCGGACGAAGTTCACCTTCTATCAGGTTCTCCAAACCGTGGTCTTTCGGGGTAGAGCGTACATATACAAACGGCAGGTTCAACGCATCCGCCACCAATGCACCCTGGGGAATAGCTCCCGTAGCAACACCGGCAATGGCATCAACCTGACCGAAACGTTCCAGAATCAGACGTGTAATTTCCACTTTCACGAAATTACGGAGAGAAGGATATGAAAGAGTCTTACGGTTATCACAGTAAAACGGGGATTTCCATCCTGACGCCCAGATAAACGGGTTAGCGGGTTGTAGTTTAATCGCCTTAATCTTCAGCAACTTCTCTGCAAACAATCTTTCTAAAGTTTTCATAGCCAAACTAACTATTATGATAAATATGCCGCAAAAATACAGAAAGCTGACGAGAATAAAAAAGAATACGGATAAATTTTATTCCAATTCGTCATTTTCATCAGAAAGCGTAATACAGTGGCGGATATCTTTCATTTCGAACCCCCGGCTCAAAGCAAAACGCACCAGTTTATTGTTCAGTTCGTACTCATTCTCCGCATGCACGCTCTTGCGCTTTACCGCCAGCAAATTATCCAATATGGCAAGATATTCATCCTCGTCGATTTCATTCAGGTAACGGTAAAATACACTTTGGGGAATTTTCTTCAGTTGAAGCGCCTGTCCTATCTTTATCTTCCCCCACTTGGCAAAGCGGTACTTATCATGAATGAAGGCACGGCAAAAACGTTCCTCGTCAATATATTTCTCCTGTTCCAAACGGTTGATTATGCGGTCTATGGCATCATAGGGAATACCCCAACGCTGCAACTTCTCCGTAACTTCCGCACGGCAATGCTCCGCAGTGGAGCAATAAGCAGCCACGCGGCTTAAAGCATCTGTTTCTGTAATTTCTATCATCGTTCTGCGATTACTATTCGGTCATTTCCGGAAATATCTTTCAACACCCGTAGATTGGTGTACCCCTGTGCGCGAAGCATCGTTGCCGTAGCTTCCCCGAACGCACGGTTTATCTCAAAATAAAGTCTGCCGCCGGACGCCAGCATAACCTTACCCAACTCTGCAATGCGCCGGTAAAAAAGCAGCGGATCATTATCCGGAACAAACAATGCCGAAAAAGGTTCCCAGTCCAAGACATTGCGCTCCATTTCCTGCTTTTCCGATTCAGTGACGTATGGCGGATTGCTGACAATCACATCATACCGTTCCCCGCTGCCGGGAACATACGCCAGCACATCCCGCTGTACAAAGCACACGGATGTCTGCAATGCCTCATTATTGCGGCGGGCTATGCGGAGGGCGGTGTCCGAAATGTCCCATGCCGTCACTTTGGCATCCGGCAGCATCTTGGAGAGAGAAATGGCAATGCAGCCGCTCCCCGTCCCGATGTCAAGAATACGGGCTCCGGACGGAACTTCCTTCAGCATCACCTCCACCAGCTCCTCCGTTTCCGGACGGGGAATCAGCACGCCGGGGGCCACATAGTAGGAGCGTTCCAGAAAACGGGCGGTGCCCTGCACATACTGTATCGGCTCGAAATTACGCAAGCGGGCAAGAATGGTGTCTAAATCCTGCATCTCTTTTGGGGATAAAATCATATCTTTGCCCAGGTAATAATCGACCGCAGTCTGCCCCAGCATTTCGCAACAGACAATGCGGGACAGATTGGCAGCTTCTTGCGCAGAGTAACTCTCCTGCAAAGCATGGCGGATATGAGAAACGGAAACAGTCATAACATTCGGCATTTCGGGCTGCAAAAATAGTGGAAGTTTAAGAGTAATACAAAGTATGGAAGAAGAAAAATACATGCGCCGCTGCATTCAGCTAGCCCAAAACGGGTTATGCAATGCAGCTCCCAACCCGATGGTGGGCGCAGTAATCGTATGCGACGGAAAAATTATCGGTGAGGGATACCATGTGCGTTGCGGCGAAGCGCACGCCGAAGTCAATGCAATCCGCTCCGTAAAAGACCCCTCGTTGCTGAAGCGTTCTACAATCTACGTCAGCCTGGAGCCTTGTGCCCACTACGGAAAAACACCACCCTGCGCCGACCTTATCATAGAGAAAAAGATTCCGCGCATCGTAATCGGCTGCCAGGACCCGTTTGCCAAAGTAGCAGGACGGGGAATCCGGAAGCTGAAAGATGCAGGGCGGGAAGTCATCACCGGGGTGCTGGAAGATGAATGCAGAAATCTAATCCGGCGTTTTATCACGTTTCATACCCTTCGTCGCCCCTACATTACCCTGAAATGGGCGGAGTCTGCCGACAAATACATCGATAAGAACCGTGAGGACGGGCAACCGGTCATTCTATCCACCCCCCTGACATCCATGCTTGTGCATAAGAAACGGGCAGAGCACAATGCCATCATGGTAGGTACACGTACGGCAGAGCTGGACAACCCCAGCCTGACTGTACGGAACTGGCAAGGCCGGTCGCCTGTACGAATCGTAACAGACAGACAGTTGCGGCTGTCTCCCAAGCTGCATGTATTCGATGGAAATGTCCGCACACTTGTGTTCACCGAGAAACCGTGCCAGCCACAGCCCAACGTTGAATACATCCCCATTGACTTCCAACGGAATATACTGCCGCAAATCATGGAACACCTGTACATGCAGGGACTACAATCTCTGTTAGTCGAAGGCGGAAACATCCTGTTACAGTCCTTTATCGATGCGGAATTATGGGACGAAGCCTTTGTCGAAGAAAGTCCTTTAACGCTATTATCCGGTATCAAGGCACCTGAAATTGGCAATAAAGCGCCCTGTACCAACGAAGTTTATTTCGGCAGGAATTTCCGGCATTACAGCGCCACAAGATTAGGCTAACAGCCTTATTCAAGGGCATTTTTATCGAGAAAAACAGCCATATTATCTATAATTTTATATAAAACTTGCCGATAAAGCTGTTTATAGAAAAAAATGTTCCTATTTTTGCAACTTGTAAATAAACACTATCTTTCAAATGAGAATAAAGTTTTTAGCTATAATCGCAAGTTTTCTTTTTGTATCAATCGCAATAAGCTCGTGCCTGGACTCTGACGACACGGTAGAACTAAGCTCCGATGCAACGGTACATGCTTTTGGCATTGATACGGTATACGGCAAACATTATAAATTCACGATAGACCAGTTAAGAAGAAAAATCTACAACCAGGATTCATTGCCTATAGGAGCAGATACGATTATCGACCGCATATTAATTGACACGTTCACCGTAAGCGGCTGGATTACTTCAAGAGATGAAATGAATAGTATCAGCGGTGATACGATATTCAACAGAGCCGACTCGGTAAATCTTACGAAAGCCATAAATACCGAAAACGGGATGAAATTCAAAATACATGCCCCGGACGGCTTTACCGTAAATGAATATTCCCTTGAAATCAGAGTACACAAGCAGGATCCGGACTCCTTAGTGTGGGATAAAATGGGAAGTGCACCGACACTTTCAGGTGAACAAAAGGCCATCCTATTCAACAACGAGCTGTGGGTATTTACACAATCTGCGGCACAGAAAACACAGACAAGAGCAGGTGCATATTGGCTGGACACAGAAGAAACATACGGCTGGGATGCAATGTCCGGAGCTAAACTTCCCGACAATGCAAAACTGGAATCCCTCGTCTGCCTGAAATACAAAGACGGAGAAGATGAGAAACAAAGACTTTACATCGTGACAGAAGACGGTACGGCACATTCTTCCGATGACGGAATAAATTGGACACCAGCCAATTGGGAAGGGAACAGCAATATCCGGACACTGATTGCCGGTTTTACCGATGTGCTGACTGTCGTTACCTCAAACGGTGAAGTTTACACAGTTGACAATCAAGGCAACAAGATAGAAGGAAATATGGGTAAGGCAGAGTCTGACTTTCCTACATCACATATCTACTCCACCAATTTTGACAGCAACAATCAGTCACAGGCAATGGTAGTGGGTCGTACGGAAAAAGACGTTCAGCAAACCATTCCCTGGGTTTCTTCCAACGGCAAAGACTGGTATTCATTGGCAAACACCAGTTCCTATGATGTGTATTGTCCGAAATTTGCCAATCCTGCCGTAATGTACTATGGTGAGAACTTTTATATCTTCGGCAGCAAAGATGAAAACAAGCTTGATGCCATTTATTCTTCCGTTGACGGTATTTCCTGGCGTGAGCCTCAAAGAAAATTCTTGTTACATAAAGATATGACAGATATAACTGCTCCCTATTCCATTGTTGCAGACAGCCCTTATATATGGGTTATCTTCGGCGGAAACGGAACAGATGCTGCCGTTTGGCGCGGACATCTTAACAAGCTGATGCCAGTCAGGGTGCAATAAATTCATTATTTCTGTTTCCTTTATATATATAAAAGTATAAAACGAGAATAGTAACCAAGACAAGAGATGTAAGTATAAAAAGATGCTAAATAAAGAAGAACTTGATTTAAGCCGGATTCCACAACACGTGGCAATTATCATGGACGGCAACGGACGTTGGGCAAAGTTGCGCGGACAAGAGCGCAGCTATGGACACCAGGCCGGCGCCGAGACAGTGCATGTCATTGCAGAAGAAGCGTCTAAATTAGGCATCAAATATCTGACTTTATATACGTTCTCCACCGAAAACTGGAATCGCCCCTCTAATGAAGTCGCTGCATTGATGGCGCTTCTGTTCGACTCTATCGAAGAGGAAACATTCATGAAAAACAACATCAGTTTCCGGGTTATCGGAGATCTGACCAAGCTGCCCGACAATGTGCGGGAACGTTTGGAAACCTGTATAGCACATACCGCAAATAATACTGGGATGTCTCTGGTACTGGCAATCAGCTACTCGTCCCGCTGGGAAATAACGGAAGCCGCCCGCCGCCTTGCAGCCTTAGTGCAAAAAGGCGAACTGACTCCCGAACAGATTGACAGCACCCTGTTGTCCCAATATCTTGCCACCGACTTCATGCCCGATCCGGATTTATTGATACGTACGGGCGGAGAAATCCGCTTGAGCAACTACCTGCTCTGGCAATGTGCCTACTCGGAACTTTATTTCTGCGACACCTACTGGCCTGACTTCCGTGAAGCGGAACTTCACAAAGCCATCCACGACTATCAGAAGCGTGAACGCAGGTTCGGAAAAACCAGCGAACAAATCCGCTGACCGGACAAACACAAATTGTAAATAGTAAATCGTAAATATAGTAAATAAAAAAATGTACTATCGTATTTCCTCCATACTCGTAACGTTTATCTGCCTCTTTAGCTGTGTACTGACCAGCTCGGCACAGGACACCAGCAATACCGATGAAACCGAAAAACCGGTTATTCTTTATTCGGGAACACCCAAGAAATATGAAATAGCGGATATTAAGGTAGTTGGAGCCAAGAATTATGAAGACTATGTAATCATCGGTTTATCCGGATTATCAAAAGGCCAGACAATTACCGTGCCCGGCGATGAAATAACGCAAGCCTGCAAACGCTACTGGCGTCACGGATTGTTCTCCGACGTGCAAGTTACTGCGGATAAAATCGAGGGCGACCGGATTTGGCTTACAATCCACCTGACGATGCGCCCCCGCGTTTCCGATATTCGCTATCACGGTGTAAAGAAGTCGGAACGTGAAGATTTGGAAGCCCGGGTAGGTCTGATTAAAGGAAACCAGATTACCCCCAACCTGATAGACCGCGCCAAGACGTTGATTAAGCGCTACTTTGACGATAAGGGTTTCAAGAATGCCGACATCATCATCACGCAAAAGGATGATCCCAACAACGAGAACCAAGTCCTGGTAGATATCAATATCGACAAAAAGGAGAAAGTAAAGGTACATCAGATTACAATCACCGGTAATCAGGCCATCACAACCAAGAAGCTGAAACGTGTGATGAAGAAAACGAATGAAAAAGGCAAACTGCTCAACCTTTTCCGTACCAAAAAGTTCGTCGAAGAAAATTTTGAAGCCGACAAGCAACTGATTATAGACAAATACAACGAATTGGGTTATCGTGATGCCATGATTGTAAAAGACAGCATCAAGTCTTATGACGACCGTACGGTGGATATCTTCATGGAAATCGAAGAAGGACAGAAATACTACTTGCGCAATGTAACGTGGGTAGGTAACACCCTCTATCCTTCCGAGCAACTGAATTTCCTGCTCCGTATGAAGAAGGGCGACGTCTACAATCAGAAGCTGCTGGAAGAACGTACCAGTACAGATGAAGACGCTATCGGCAACCTCTACTACAACAACGGTTACCTCTTCTACTCGCTCGACCCCGTGGAAGTAAATATCGTAGGTGACTCCATCGACCTGGAAATGCGTATCTTCGAAGGCCGTCAGGCTACTATCAATAAAGTCAGCATCAACGGTAACGACCGTTTGTATGAAAACGTAGTCCGCCGTGAGCTCCGTACCCGTCCGGGACAACTTTTCAGCCGTGAAGACCTGATGCGTTCCATGCGTGAAATCCAGCAAATGGGACACTTTGACCCCGAACAAATCCAACCGGATATCCAGCCCAAACCGGAAGACGGTACGGTGGATATAGGTTATGACCTCGTCTCCAAAGCCAACGACCAGGTAGAGTTCTCTGCCGGTTGGGGACAGACAGGTATTATCGGTAAACTGAGTCTGAAGTTCACCAACTTCTCCGTTGCCAACCTGTTGCATCCGGGTGAGAACTACCGCGGTATCCTGCCGCAGGGTGACGGCCAGACACTGACTATCAGCGGCCAGACCAATGCCAAATACTATCAGTCATACAGTGTATCGTTCTACGACCCGTGGTTCGGCGGCAAACGTCCGAATGCGTTCTCCGTATCTGCATTCTACTCCCGCCAGACAGATATCAGCAGCCGTTACTATAACGATGCGTACATGAACAGTTATTACAACAGCTACTATAGCGGCATGTACGGTTATGGTATGTACAACTATGGCAACTATAACAATTATGAAAACTATTACGACCCCGACAAGTCCATCCAGATGTGGGGATTGGCTGTAATGTTCGGTAAGCGTTTGAAATGGCCGGATGACTACTTCCAATTTACGGCAGAATTGTCCTACCAGCGTTATATTCTGAGCGACTGGCAATACTTCCCCGTTACCAACGGTAAGTGTAACAACCTGAGTATAAACCTCACCTTGTCGCGCAGTTCTATCGACAATCCTATCTATCCGCGCCAGGGTTCCGAATTCTCGCTGTCGGCACAATTGACGCCGCCCTACTCCCTGTTCGACGGTACAGATTACAGCAAGTACAGTACCAGCAATCAGGATGATATGAACAAGATGCACAAATGGATAGAATACCACAAGTGGAAATTCAAATCCAAAGTATACATCCCGTTGATGGACCCTATCGCCGTAAAACGCACTCCGGTGCTGATGGGACGCGTAGAATTCGGTCTGTTGGGACACTACAACAAATACAAGAAATCTCCGTTTGAAACCTTTGACGTAGGTGGCGACGGTATGACAGGATATTCCAGCTATGCAACCGAAAGTGTCGCCTTGCGTGGATATGAGAACAGCTCTCTTACTCCTTATGGCTACGAAGGTTATGCATACGCACGTCTCGGTTTGGAATTAAGATATCCGCTGATGTTGGAAACAAGTACCAGTATTTATGCGTTAACTTTTGTTGAAGCCGGTAACGCCTGGCACGACGTAAACAAGTTCAACCCGTTTGATTTGAAACGTTCTGCCGGTGTCGGTGTCCGCATCTTCCTGCCTATGATTGGTATGATGGGTATCGACTGGGCCTACGGTTTCGACAAGGTACTCGGTTCCAAGCAATACGGCGGCAGCCAGTTCCACTTCATCCTGGGACAAGAGTTCTAATTTGTTTAACTAAAACCAGAACATTATGAGAAAGAGTTTATTAATCATGTTTCTGCTGTTTGCCGCAGGCATTACAGCCAATGCACAGAAGTTTGCCTTGATCGACATGGAATATATCCTAAAGAATATCCCTGCCTATCAAAGTGCGAGCAATGAATTGAACCAAGTGTCCAAACAGTGGCAAAACGAAGTCGAGAAGCTGGGCAAAGAAGCCAAGAGCTTGTACGACAGCTACCAGGCATCCGTTAAAACTCTTTCCGATGCACAAAAGACAAAGAAAGAAGAAGAGATTGTTGCCAAAGAGAAATCCGCAGCCGAACTGCGCCGTAAATACTTCGGTCCGGAAGGCGACTTTTCAAAAAGCGTGAAGCGCTGATGCAGCCCATCCAAGATGAAATCTATGAAGCTGTAAAGGCAATCTCCACACAGAAAGGTTACGCTGTAGTAGTGGATCGCGCATCCGCATCAAGCATCATCTTTGCCTCTCCGAATATTAGATATTAGCAATGAAGTGCTTGCAAAATTAGGATATTCAAATTAATTTCATACATTTGCAGCCTATACAAAGAATTATCATTCAAAATAAATAGTAAATATTATGCTTAAAAAAATCGCACTGCTCGTAGTTATGTTTGCCCTCCCTCTGGGAGCTATGGCGCAAACTAAATTCGCTCACATGAACTCTCAAGAAGTAATTGTCACCATGCCGGAATACACAAAAGCACAAGCCGACCTGGATGCTATGTCTAAAGAGTATCAAACAGAAATGCAACGTACCCAGGAAGAGTTCAATAAGAAATATCAGGAATTCTTGGCACAAGCCGACTCACTTCCGAAAAACATTGCAGAAAGACGTCAGAAAGAACTGCAGGACATGGCACAACGCCAAGAACAGTTCCAGCAGGAAGCATATCAGTCTATGCAAAAGGCACAGCAGGATGCCATGACTCCTATCTATAAAAAGCTGGACGAAGCTATCCAGGCTGTAGGTAAGGCTGAGGGTGTAGTATATATCTTCGACCTGGCCCGTACTCCGATACCTTATGTAGGTGCACAGAGTGTAGATGTAACTGCCAAAGTTAAAACGCAACTCGGCATCAAATAACACCGGTATCAAACAAACCGCATACCTCTAAACGAGGAATTCATCGAAAAGAGGTTGTGTCAAAACGTTGGCACAACCTCATTTATATTTTAAGTTCTGCTATATTTTCTTTTGGCTATGCTACTTTTTCCTCATGCATTTGGCAACAAGTTGCTATATTCCAATTATATCGGGTTA
>ENA-OQDT01001790-OQDT01001790.1-human-gut-metagenome-genome-assembly--contig:-NODE-1790-length-11951-cov-2.592947_pt1 | contig 11951 bp, 15 predicted proteins | sample MGYA00242786_ERZ504617 | MGnify/ENA primary metagenome ERZ504617 (study PRJEB26092, sample SAMD00036337) | human gut metagenome | host: Homo sapiens | study: EMG produced TPA metagenomics assembly of... | reverse complement strand
TCTGACTGTCGTCAGATGGGCTTTGTCCGAGAACAAGATAGCGGAAAAACTCTCTCTTTGATTCCGATAAATCTTTTTTATAGTTTTTTCTGCTTCATGAGATATGATTGGCACTGCGGTTTGATTTTTATAACAGTGCGTTGCATTTTGTAAGAGGCGGACGTAAGAAATACATTCAATTTAGATTAATAATAAAAAGTAGATATATTATGGGAAAGATTATTGGAATTGACTTGGGAACTACAAACTCTTGTGTTTCCGTATTTGAAGGTAACGAACCGGTAGTAATCGCTAACAACGAAGGCAAGCGTACGACTCCTTCTATCGTGGCGTTTAAAAACGGCGAACGCTTGGTGGGTGATCCGGCCAAACGTCAGGCGATTACGAATCCGAAGAATACCATTTTCTCTATCAAACGTTTCATGGGTGAGACCTATGATCAGGTACAGAAGGAAATCTCGCGTGTTCCTTATTCAGTAGTAAGAGGAGATAACAACACGCCTCGTGTGGATATTGAGGGTCGTCTCTATACTCCTCAGGAAATCTCTGCCATGGTTCTCCAGAAGATGAAGAAGACGGCTGAGGATTATCTGGGTCAGGAAGTGACGGAAGCAGTGATTACTGTGCCGGCTTATTTTTCCGATTCTCAGCGTCAGGCGACGAAAGAGGCCGGACAGATTGCCGGTTTGGAAGTGAAACGTATTGTGAATGAACCGACGGCTGCGGCTTTGGCTTACGGTGTGGATAAGTCCAATAAGGACATGAAGATTGCTGTCTTCGATTTGGGGGGCGGTACATTTGATATTTCCATACTGGAGTTTGGTAGCGGTGTATTCGAGGTGCTTTCTACCAATGGTGATACTCACCTCGGAGGTGATGATTTCGACCAAGTGATTATCGACTGGTTGGCTGCTGACTTCAAGGCAGAAGAAGGAGTAGATTTGAAACAAGACCCGATGGCATTGCAACGTTTGAAAGAAGCTGCCGAGAAAGCCAAGATTGAATTGTCTTCGTCTACGACTACGGAAATCAATTTGCCTTATATCACGGCTGTAGGCGGTGTACCCAAGCACTTGGTGAAGACCTTGACGCGTGCTAAGTTCGAGCAGTTGGCTGATAATTTGATTCAGGCTTGTAAGGTGCCGTGCCAGAAGGCAATGCAGGATGCCGGTTTGAGTAATTCAGACATTGACGAAGTAATTCTTGTCGGAGGTTCGAGCCGTATTCCGGCCATCCAGAAGTTAGTAGAAGATTTCTTCGGCAAGGCTCCGTCTAAAGGTGTAAATCCAGATGAGGTCGTAGCGGTAGGTGCTTCTATCCAAGGGGCTATCCTGAATAAGGAAGCCGGAGTGGGCGACATCGTATTGTTGGATGTGACGCCGTTGTCTATGGGTATTGAGACGATGGGTGGCGTAATGACGAAGTTGATTGAAGCCAATACGACAATCCCGTGCAACAAGAGCGAAGTCTTCAGCACGGCTGCCGACAATCAGACGGAAGTGACTATTCATGTATTGCAGGGAGAACGTCCGATGGCCGCTCAGAATAAGTCTATCGGTCAGTTTAATTTGACCGGCATTGCGCCTGCTCGTCGTGGAGTTCCTCAAATAGAGGTGACTTTCGACATCGATGCCAATGGTATTTTGAAAGTGTCTGCCAAGGATAAGGCTACCGGTAAGGAACAGGCTATCCGTATCGAAGCTTCTTCTGGTTTGAGCAAAGACGAAATAGACCGTATGAAAGCTGAGGCTGAGGCTAATGCAGATGCCGACAAGAAAGAGCGTGAAAGAGTAGACAAGATGAATCAGGCTGACTCTATGATTTTCCAGACTGAGAACCAGTTGAAAGAGTTGGGTGATAAGATTCCGGCTGACAAGAAACCTGCTATCGAAGGAGCTTTGCAGAAATTGAAAGATGCCCACAAGGCGGGTGATGTTGCCGCCATCGATGCTGCTATTGCCGAAATGAATGCAGCATGGCAGGCTGCCAGTGCACAGATGTACCAGGGTGGTGCACAGCCTGGAGCCGGTGCACAGCAGAATGCCGGAGGGCAGAGTAATGCCAACGCTGGAAACTCTTCTTCTGATGATACTATTCAAGATGCAGATTTTGAGGAAGTGAAGTAATTACATTAGGTGTTAGTTAATAGATGCGGACTCCCTCCATCAACTTTTGGAAGTTGATGGAGGGAGTCCTTTTGTTTGTATACTTTTATTTGAGTAGAGAGGCCGGATATTTCAAGTCTTCCTTACCCTTTTTAAGATAAGTTTTAATGAGGGATTCGAGTCTCTTCCGGGGGAATTCGGGGTGTACGAAGCATCGTTTGCATGTTTGGTAGAGGGCATGCAATAACAAATATAGGGGGCTGATGATTGCGACAAGAACCCATAATACTGCATTTAGGAACAATAATAAGAAGGCATACAAGCATTGCATCTTTGTGAAGCTGGAAAATATAATACTGGATTATGCTTGCAAAAGTATGTTTTTTTTCGTACCTTTCGAAATATAACCATATAAAATATTGAAAAGATGAGGAATGTGAATAAAATAATAAAGGGGATGGTTTTCGGGCTTGCCGTTACGGCGGTTGGGCTGTGTGTTCCGCATACTGCTGAGGCATGTACGGGAATTACGTTGAAGTCGCAGGACGGCGCCACTGTCTTGGCTCGTACCATAGAGTGGGGCGGCAGCTACCTGAACAGCCGTTATGTGGTTGTTCCTCGGGGGTATGTGCAACAATCATATGTGCCTGGCGGACAAAAAAACGGATTGAAATTTACGGCGGCATACGGTTATGTAGGGATAGCCGTGGAGTTGGAGGATTTTGTGGCCGATGGACTGAATGAGGCCGGACTGGCTGCCGGTTTGTTTTACTTCCCTCACTACGGTAGTTATGAAGCGTACGGTGAGGGGCAACGTGAGAGTACATTGTCCGATTTGCAACTTGTACCTTGGATGTTGTCTCGGTTCAAGACGGTGGATGAGGTAAAAGAGGCGCTTGGAAAAGTACATGTAGTGTCATCCGACCCACGTGCTTCTACAGTCCATTGGCGTATTGCGGACGCTTCGGGACGACAGGTCGTGTTAGAGATTGTGGCGGCATTCCTCATTTTTATGAAAATTGAATTAGGCGTGCTTACCAATCATCTCCAGGTTTTGTAATGGCAGATGACGAACCTGAACAATTATGTAAACCTGTATGCCGGAGGGGCAGAGGCCAAACCGTTTGGCAAGGTGAAACTTGCAGCTTTTGGCGCGGGCAGCGGCTTTTTAGGGATTCCCGGCGACGTGACGCCTCCGTCCCGTTTTGTGCGTGCGGCTTTCTATCAGACTTCTTCTCCCATGCAGGCTACGGCGCGGAAGACGGTGCTGCAGGCTTTCCAGATATTGAATAATTTCGACATTCCTGTAGGGATTGAATTTGCAGATGCCAAGGTGCCGGTGGATATTCCGAGTGCCACGCAGTGGACTTCAGCCACGGATATGACAGGTTTGGTGTTTTATTACCGCACCATGTACAACAGCAAGATCCGAAGTATCGACTTGAAGGCCATAGATTTTGCCCGTATAAAGTACCGTTCTGTTGCGATAGACGATGTGAAAGAACAACCGATTGTCCCGATTATATTGAATTAGTGGTGGAAAAGTTGTACTTTTGCAAGGAAATAAAGACGATGGCGAATGAAAATAGGAATTATTGCAGCGATGGCTTCCGAACGCGAACAGTTGGCCCGGTTGGTCAAGGAAATGCGTACGGAACAGCATGGACTTTTTGAGTATACCGTAGGACGGTTGGGCGGGAACACCTTATATATCATGGAGTGTGGTATTGGGAAAGTGAACGCAGCCGTTGGTGCGTCCGAACTGATGGCCCACATGCAGCCGGATGTGGTGGTGAGTACGGGAGTGGCCGGAGGCATCGACGAAAAAGCCGGGGTGATGGAAGTCGTGGCAGCCTCGGAAGTCGTTTATCACGATGTGTGGTGTGGTAACGGGAACGAGGTCGGACAAATACAAGATATGCCGGCCAGGTTTGTTTGTGACGGGCGTTTGCTTTCCGTAGCTGTTTCTTTAGATGCTTCCGTACCCGTGCATGCCGGGTTGATTTGTACCGGTGACAAGTTCATTACGGAACGCGCCGAGTTGGATGCCATAAAGGCCGAATTCCCGGAGGGATTGGCCGTAGACATGGAATCGGCTGCCATAGCGCAGGTTTGCCACCTCTACCGCGTGCCTTTCATCAGTTTCCGGATTATCAGCGACACGCCGGGAGCCGATGCGCACTGGCAGCAGTACGAGAATTTTTGGGAAACGATGGCCGACCGATCTTTCGGGGTAGTACGTACCTTCTTGGAGGGTTTGCCTTCTTCTTTGTCTTAATCCGAAAAAACATATAAATCCAATGAAGAAAATTCCAAGTTTTACGATTGACCACATTCACTTGTTGCGGGGCATTTACGTCTCTCGTAAAGATGAAGTGGGAGGTGAGGCAGTGACCACGTTCGATGTCCGCATGAAAGAACCCAACCGTGAGCCGGCTTTGGGGCAAGGTGCGTTGCATACGATAGAACATCTGGCGGCCACGTTCCTGCGCAATCATCCGGTATGGTCCGATAAGATTGTGTATTGGGGGCCGATGGGGTGCCTGACGGGAAATTACCTGCTGATGAAAGGGGACTTGCAGTCGGAGGATATTGTGGAACTGATGAAAGAAACGTTCCGTTTCATTGCGGAATATGAAGGGGAAGTTCCCGGGGCAACCCCGCGCGACTGCGGCAATTATTTGTTGCAGGACTTGCCGATGGCTAAATGGGAGTCTGCCAAATACCTCCATGAAGTGCTGGAACAGATGACGGACGCCAATTTGCATTATCCGTCGCAGGAAGGTTGAACCGTGCGCGGGCAGAGACGGAAATTCGTTTCGTAGGAGTGGACGGTAGATATTTTTTCAGGAACTTGAAGGGGATGGCTTTGCGAGAGGCCATCTCCTTTTTTAGAAACTGTTTCATTTGCCCAACGGTTGTATCTTCCGTCTTAATGCCTTGGAGATTTCCAGAAACATGTATTGCCGTGGGAGCGTGTGGATACGTGCGCTGTCGGCCGAGTATTTACGACGGGCATACTCTTTGGATTTCTCGAAAGTGAGCCGCGACATTTCCTCCTGCGACTTGCCTTCGGAAGTGGAATCCAGTTTTTCTTCGGGGAAAAAATCATCCAGGTCTATATCTCCGATCATCGTAGTCTCCAGAAAATTAGCCTGGTTATGACTGCGGTCGGTGTAATACCCAACATACATGTGCCCCGGAATACGCACCAATATCGGGTCGATGTTGATGGCGCGGAGCAGGGAGGCGAACAATACGCTGCCGTCCACGCAGTTGATTTGCGAAGAAGCCAGGGCGTCTTCCAACGTCCGTACGCGTTGGGAATAGACCACGTTGCTCGAAAGACTGCTGTATGAAATCGAACTGTAACGGAACTTGCGCCGTTGCAGCACGTTCCATAGGGCATAAAACCTGCTTGTCCACGTAGTCCTTTACGCTTGTTCTGATAGCCCATGAAACGGTTGACGATACGTGTGTTCAAGGCTTCCCGCAGGATTTTGTCTATCAACGGACTATCCTCGTTCACGTATGCGGCAAACAGGACACCTGTATTGTGGAAGCGGTTCTTCTTGTCATTGTAGCCGATGAGGCATTCATTGATGCTGCGCACGGAGAACGTGCGTACGCGTTGGCTTGCCTCCCGGTCTTTGATTTGTACTTCCACCGACACGGTGATGGGCTCGGCCTGTGTGTTGTTGCGTAAAGCGTCGTAGTTCCAAAGAATGTCGGGATACACCGTGTAAGCCTTTCCTTCCTCGGGAAGGATGAATTCCGATACGGAACGTTTGAAAAACGGTGTTTCTGCCACCTCTACATGCAGGCGGGCGTCTTTTACGGGACTTGTGATTTGTATCGAGATTCCCGATTTGGGATTGCCCAACGCGCCATTTTTCCGTGGGGGCTACGATGAGGGTGTCCGTAGTGGCTGTGGAAAGAATCAGGGATGGGAAGATGTTTCCCCCTAATTCGTCATTCAGTTCAAACGTGGTGGAGGGGAAGATTTTGTCACGCAGGTGGAAGAAAGCCACCGTAAGTCCCCCGGCCAGAACCAGGAGGGCCAGAATCCATATTATGCGTTGGGTTGCGCCACGGCTTATTTTAATGACTATCATGTCTTCACCATTTTTTTTTGTCTGTTGTCAACCTCGTGTCGGATTTATTCTCCCGTTTCCGTAGAGTCTGTGGCTACCACCGTGTCCAAGACTTCATCTTTCGTTATTTGGTAACTGCCGTCGGGCGAGATGGTAATGGACAACGGGATGTAGATGTCCGAAGCCGGGTAGCTGACACTGGCAGCGAAGCGCAGGTTGTTGCCGTCCACTTTGTCGAAAGCCATTCCTTCCAAGATGGCATGGGATATGAAGCCTTTTTCCATATAGTTTCTGAAGTGGTTTTTGGTAAAGGCTTTATTGAAGATTTCTTTTCCTTCGCGGTTCACGCGCAACCGGATATAGTTGTCGGCATAGCGTTCGCCGCCGTCCCCCGTCACTAACGGAAGCGTGTCGTTTACCTCCCGTACAATGTCGTACGTATATCGCGTTTGTCCGACTTTGACTTCTGCGCTGTAATGATAGTCTTTCATTTCCTGCACGGAATTTGTCGTGTCCGGTTTTTCATATTCACTGTATCCGCTGACGGTTTGCGGGTTATTTCCACCGCAACTGTAGCACAGCAGTACGGTGCATGCCATACATAGGAATTTGAAATGTGTCTGCATTTTCTTCTTTTTCTCAACCGTTTCACAAAGGAACAAAAAAAAGGCGAGTTGGACAAGCTTGTCTGTTATATTTTTAGGTCTTCTTTTGTTGCCTGTTATTCCATAAATGCCTATCTTTGAAGCCCCCAAGCATTTGCAATGAAAATAACGTTCTGTTTTGTCATAGTTTTGTGCCTGTCTCTTTTGTCGGCTTGTCGCGGGAAAGAGACGAAAGCAGAGGCCGTCCGGGTCGATACGCTCTCCTTGGTTATGCAGGTAAAGGAGTGTGCCCGTCTGTATACGGCCGAATATGAAGTGCATAAATTAGTTTTGAAGGATGACCCGTTGCGGGTGAAAGGGAATCTCTTTCAGCGGACGTTCGATGTAAAAGTGCCTATCGGCGAACGCAAGGTCATGATACCTCTCGATGTAACCCTGAAAGCTTACATTGACTTCACGGGGTTCGGCGAGAAGAATGTGTTGCGTTCGGGCGACCGTATTGTGGTCACTTTGCCCGATCCACGGGTGGTCGTGACCTCCTCGCGCATCAATCACGATGAAGTGAAGCAATTTGTGTCTTTGACACGTTCGGACTATACTTCTGCGGAACTGGCCGATTTTACGCGTCAGGGGGAAGACGAGATTCTGGCTTCCGTGCCGCAGTTGGGCATTTTGGAGATGGCCCGCGAGAATGCGGCCCACGTGTTGGTGCCGATGTTGACGAGGTTGGGCTATGACGAGCGGAACATAGTGGTTTCTTTCCGTAAGGATTTTACGGCGGCAGATATGCCGTTGCTGTTGGAACGTGAAGGACGGACTGAAAAACTGAAATGAAATGGGAAAATGGTTGAGTGCACTGAAGTGGTTGGTCGTGGCCGTCGTATTGGCAGTCTTTATCGGGTTGTTGGTAAAATGGAACCGTAAAGGAGGCATATCGGTGGAAGCCGGTTTTGATGACCGTATCGAGCTGACCTCTCAGGAGATACGTCGTATCGAACAAATCGGGCAATGGGAATTCTTGTCGGTCCAGTCTGAAGTCGTGGCCGATACGTTACGCGAAGGATTTTTTACCGACGACCGCTTGGTGGCTGTGTACACCGGAGTCCCCCGCATCGGCATCGACATGAACCGGGTGACCGGGGAATGGGCGCAGGCACATGGTGATACCGTGACTCTCCGTTTGCCGGCCGTGCATTTGTTGGACAAGGATTTTTATCGACGAAGCCCGTACGAAGGTTTTTTTATGAGAGTGGGAAGTGGTCGAATGACGTGCGTCGAGATTTGTACGACCGTGCCTACGTGAAGATGTTGCGCCAATGCCTGACACCATCAAATATGCGTAGGGCAGAGGCCAATGCACGCAATCAGTTCACGGCCTTGTTCCGTGCTTTGGGTTTTCATACGGTGGAAATCTATTTTATAAGATAACCCAACTTAATACTAATTCACAATAAATGTTATGAACTTAAATCTTATTAAAATTGTAGGAGTCGCCGTGGGGGTTGCCGGAATGACGGTGGAGACCCGGGCGGCCGTAGTGCAGGAGTATGTGGCCGAACGGGACAATACCCAAGTTAGCGCGTGGAAGAGCCATCGTCCTGAAAAACGTTTGTTCACGTCCAAGGCTGTGGAGGAACAGATACAACGTGCCAAGAAACTGTTGACGAATACGAAATTGGCATGGATGTTTGAGAATTGTTTCCCGAATACGTTGGATACGACCGTCCACTTCGACGGGGCGGACGACACCTTCGTGTACACGGGTGATATACATGCCATGTGGTTGCGGGATTCCGGTGCGCAGGTGTGGCCCTACGTACAGTTGGCCAATGAGGATCCTGAACTGAAGAAAATGTTGGCCGGAGTGATTCGCCGTCAGTTCCGGTGTATCAATATCGACCCATACGCCAATGCCTTCAATAAGGAGGCGACGGGAAGCTATTGGGCGTCCGACATGACGGATATGAAGCCCGAAGTGTATGAGCGGAAATGGGAAATCGACTCGCTGTGTTATCCCATTCGTCTGGCCTACCATTATTGGAAGGTGACGGGAGATGCCAGTGTCTTCTCCGACGAGTGGCTGCAAGCCGTGGCCTACATTCTACAGACGTTCCGGGAACAGCAGCGTAAGGATGGGAACGGCCCCTATCATTTCCAACGCAAGACGGAGCGTGCGCTCGACACCATGACCAATAACGGATGGGGCAATCCGGTGAAGCCCGTGGGGTTGATAGCCTCGGCTTTCCGACCCTCCGACGATGCCACCACGTTTCAGTTTCTGGTGCCTTCCAATTTCTTTGCCGTGACTTCCTTGCGTAAGGCTGCCGAGATATTGACCGAGGTGAACCATGAAAAGACGTTGGCCAAAGAATGCCGTGAATTGGCGGATGAAGTGGAGGCCGCCTTGAAGAAATACGCCGTATACGATCATCCCCGTTACGGAAAGGTGTATGCTTTCGAGGTGGACGGTTTTGGCAACCGTTTGCTCATGGACGATGCCAATGTGCCCAACCTGTTGGCCATGCCTTATCTGGGTGACGTGCCAGTGGACGACCCGGTGTATCAGAATACCCGCAAGCTGATATGGAGCGAGGACAATCCTTATTTCTTTAAAGGGACGGCGGGCGAAGGCATCGGCGGGCCGCATGTCGGTTACGATATGATTTGGCCGATGAGCAATCATGATGAAAGCTTTTACGAGCCGTGACGACAAGGAAATCAAAGCCTGTGTGGAAATGCTGGTGAATACGGATGCCGGTACGGGATTCATGCACGAGTCTTTCCATAAGAACGACCCGAAGAACTTTACCCGTGCATGGTTTGCTTGGCAAAACACGTTGTTCGGCGAATTGATATTGAAACTGATTAACGAGGGGAAGGCAGACTTGTTGAACAGTATCGAGACGGATTGACCCGGGAATACGGGATGCCGGCAAGGAAATCCGGTGCGGCGAAAGCTTTCCGCCGCACCGGATTTATTTGTAGGGTGATTCGGGTTCCAACTTGCCTCCCTGCCATCCGTACACTTTCGTATGGATTTCGTGGCAGATGCGTTCAAAGTCTTTCTCTTCGTCCAAATCGCCGTGCACCATAAGGAGCAGGGGGAGCGGCGAGAGGTCGGCGGCGTAAGGAGGCTGCATATAGGTACGATGTTCCCACAGGCGGAAACCGCAGCGGCGGTAGAAGCCGATGCGCCGTGCGGCAATGTCGGTCGTGGGCGGCTCCACTTCCAGCACGATGGGTTGTCCGGCTTGCCGGATGAAGGCATCGAGGATGCGCCGTCCCAGTCCACCGCCACGCAAGTGGGGGCAGGTGGCCAGATGTTCCCCATAAAGGAACCCGTCCAAGGTCCAATAGTTGAACAGTCCGGCAAACGTCCCGTTTTCCACAACGACTTGAGGGTGGAAAAGCGGGTTGTGGTCGGTGTATTGGCGTTGCCGCTCCAGTGGACGGCGTTCTTCGGGCGGGAAAGCGTCCGTCATGAGCCGTTCGGCTTCAGCATAATACGGGTCTGTCGTTTTTACAGGTATGAGTTCCATTTCTGTTTGTTTTTTGGATTAGTCCTGCAAAAATACAAAGTTCGTTTTGCTTTATCCATTAAAAATGTAATTTTGTTGTAAAACGTAAGGAAAAAGAAGAAATGACAGGACTTTTATGGCTTTTCACCGGTTTGGTTTGTGGTGCCGGTGTTGCTTTTTTTGTGGACGAAGGCGCGTGTGTCTTCCCTGCAGACCCTGCTGCAGGCCCGTGAGGAAGAGATGGAAAAACGTCGTCTCGACATGGAAGAACTGGCAGGACGGCAGTCGCAGGATTTCAAGGAGCGCGAGGGGCGCATGGAGAACCGTTTGGCCGAGTTGCAAGAACGGTGCGAGACGCTGAATCGCGAGAACAAGGGTCTGGCTGCCGACAAGCAGACGGTGGAAAAGGAATTGGTGTTGGTGCGCGAACAGATGGTGCGCGAGGCCGAAGAGCGCAGCCGCCGTTTCAAGGAACAGATGGACCTCATGCAGGAGCAGTTGCAGAATGCCACCCGTGAGATTCTGGGACAGCGTACCCGTGAGCTTTCGCAGCAGAACACGGTGCAGATGACGGCTATCATAGACCCGCTGAAAGAGACCATCCGGGAAATGCGTACGGCCATGGACAGCAGCCGCGACACGCATAACAAGAACACGGCCTCGTTGGAGAAAGCCATTGAGGAAGTGATGAAGCGTACGCGTGAAATCGGGGCTGAGGCCGACAAGCTAGCTTCGGCGTTGCGCAACGAGAACAAGGTGCAGGGGAATTGGGGCGAGTTGATTCTGGACGAATTGCTCGAAAGCCAAGGGCTGAAAGAAGGCATACATTACGAGAAGCAGGTGACCCTGCGCGACCGCACCGGCAAGGCCATCTTGAACGAAGAGTCCGGGAAGCGGATGATTCCCGACACCATCCTGCATTACCCCGACGGGAAAGATGCGGTGATCGACTCCAAGGTGTCGCTTACGGCTTTCGTGGACTACCAGAACGCCGAGACCGATGAGGCGCGTACCGAAGCCCTGCAGCGGCATGTCCGTAGCGTGCGGCAGCATGTGGCCGAATTGGCCCGCAAGGATTACAGCGCGTACATCAAGTTGCCGCGTCAGGCTTTGAATTACGTCATCATGTTCGTGCCCAACGAAGGGGCGCTCCAGTTGGCGTTGGCCGAAGCACCGGAGTTGTGGCGTGAGGCTTTTTCCAAAGGGGTGTTCATCACCGGCGAGCAGAACCTCACGGCGGCACTCCGCATCATCCAGATTGCGTGGACCCAAATGCAACAGGCGCAGAACCAGGAGGCCATCTATGATACGGCCCGGATGTTGCTCGACCGCGTGGCCGACTTTATCGGCCATTTCGAGACGGTGGGACAGAAGTTGCAAGATGCTTCGTCCTCCTTTGCCAAGGCCGCCGACAAGCTGAAGGACGGGCGGTTGAGCGTGGTGGGGGCGGCCAACAAGCTTATCAAGTTGGGCGCCGAAGGCCAGTGCCAAGAAGGTGATTCCCGAAGAGACGAACCGTTGCGCGGAGTGGACGGGACGACGGAAGCGCCTGCCGGGTTCCAAGGGTAAACGTGCCTGTAACTTTCATGAATGGGTGATATTTCGTGGTTTTGCTGTCTTTTTGACAGT
>ENA-OQDT01001788-OQDT01001788.1-human-gut-metagenome-genome-assembly--contig:-NODE-1788-length-11961-cov-3.618726_pt1 | contig 11961 bp, 12 predicted proteins | sample MGYA00242786_ERZ504617 | MGnify/ENA primary metagenome ERZ504617 (study PRJEB26092, sample SAMD00036337) | human gut metagenome | host: Homo sapiens | study: EMG produced TPA metagenomics assembly of... | reverse complement strand
GGTGCGGGCTGGACTTTGGTTGCATCCGCTTTTTCCGGGCTGTGGAGGGTGACCACCGGGTCCAGAATATCCTCTGCGGGGGCAGACTGCCGCCACGAAGGCACAGCCGCCGCGCGGGCAGGCGGTGCGGGCTGTACCGGCGGGGTGTCTGCCGTAAAAGACGGGGTTTTCACCGGTGCAGCGGCAGGGCGCGGTGGCTGCGGGGCTTCCCAGCGCTGCGCGGGCAGCGTGCCGGGGTCTGCCTGACCCGGAATGACGGCAGAAAGTCCTGTAAAGCAATTATTCTTTACAGAATTTTCATCCTTAATATCGTTTTCTTTTTCAGTCTTCTCTTTTTCGTCTGCTTCAAAGGTAAAGCGGCGCTCCCCGGTGCCGGGCTGTGCCAGCGCCAGCTTGACCGCATGGTAAACGACATCGAACACGTCATTTTCCCGGGCAAAGCGGGCTTCGATCTTTGCAGGGTGGACATTGACGTCCACAAGGTCGGTGGGCATTTCCAGCAGCAAGATGCCGCCCGGGAACTTGCCCTGCATGGTCGTGCCCTTAAAGGCCATTTCCATGCCCGCCATGATGGTGCGGTTGCGCACATAGCGGCCATTGATGTAGAAATGCTGCATACTGCGGCTGGCGCGGCAGCTCTTGGGTGGGGTGATCAAGCCGGTAACCCGGTACAGCCCTTCCTCGGAGTGCACCTCGATAAGGTCACGGCTGAACTCCCGCCCCAGCACCGCGTAGGCGGCGCTGCGCAGCTGACCATCGCCGGGGGTGACGTATTGCAGCTTGCCTTCCCGGATGAATTTGACGCTGACCTCCGGGTGGCTGAGCGCCACGTGCCCTACGTTATCTGCCACAAAGGTGCCCTCGCTGGAGTCCTTTTTGAGGAACTTCATGCGGGCGGGGGTGTTGTAGAACAAATCCTGCACCCGGATGGTGGTGCCCACAGCACGGGCGGCAGGCTCCCTGCCCTGCTCCTCGCCGCCGGAGATGCGGTAGCAGGTGGCAAACTCGTCCGCCTCGGTGCGGGTGAGCAGCTCTACCCGCGCTACGCTGGCAATGGAAGCCAATGCCTCACCCCGGAACCCCAGCGTATGGATGCTGTTCAGGTCATCCGGCTTTTCAATTTTGCTGGTGGCGTGGCGGATGAAAGCCGTTGGGATATACTCGGCATCAATACCGGTGCCGTTATCGCTGATCTCGATCAGCTTTACGCCGCCGGATTCAATGCTGACGGTGACCTGCGTTGCACCGGCGTCGATGGAGTTTTCCAAAAGCTCCTTAACCACCGATGCGGGGCGCTCTACCACCTCACCGGCGGCGATCAGCTCCGCAGTATGCTTATCCAGAACATGGATGACTGCCATGGTCTTTTCCCTCCCCTGTGATTGATTTTTGCGGTCAGCCGTTCAGGCTGCCCTTGAGGGTCTTTTTCAGCTCGTACAAAAAGTTCAGTGCTTCAATGGGAGTAAGCGTTTCCACATCCACAGCTTCCAGCTTTTCCATCATCTCGCTGGGCACTGCCGGGGAATTATACTCCTGCAAGGCGTCAAAATCCATCTGCTCTACCTTGTTTTTGGGAGCAGAGGCTTCCAGCGTGCGCAGCACCTCGTGGGCACGGCGGGTCACGCTGCCGGGCAGACCGGCCAGCTTTGCCACCTCGATGCCGTAGCTGTCGTCGGCGGGGCCGCGCACGATGCGCCGCAGGAAAGTGATATCCTCACCGCGCTTTTTGACCGCGATGTTGTAGTTTTTTACGCCCTCCACGGTGCCTTCCAGCTCGGTCAGCTCGTGGTAGTGGGTGGCGAACAGGGTCTTGCAGCCCAGCCCCTTGGCGGGGTCTGCGATATGCTCCACCACGGCGCGGGCGATGCTCATGCCGTCAAAGGTGGAGGTGCCGCGGCCGATCTCGTCCAGCACCACAAGACTTTTGGCGGTGGCGTTTTTCAGAATTTCGGCTACCTCGGTCATCTCCACCATAAAGGTGGACTGGCCTGCAGCAAGGTCGTCCGAGGCGCCGATGCGGGTGAAGATGGCGTCCACCACGCCCACATGGCAGCTGGCAGCCGGTACAAAGGAACCGATCTGCGCCATCAGCGCAATGAGGGCATTCTGACGCATATAAGTGGATTTACCCGCCATATTGGGGCCGGTGATGATGAGGCAGCGGTCAGTGGTGCAGTTGAGGGTGGTATCGTTGGGCACGAACATACTGCCCTTGAGCACCTGTTCCACCACCGGGTGACGCCCCTCGGTGATGGTCAGCACATCGCTGTCGTCCACCACGGGGCGGCAGTAGTTGTTTTCCGCAGCCACCTGCGCCAGCGCAGCTAGCACGTCCAGCTGTGCAATAGCGTTGGCGGTGCGCTGGATGCGATCCAGCTGGGCTCCGATGCTTTCCAGCAGTTCGTCAAACAGGCGGCGTTCCAGCGAGATGAGCCGCTCGTGCGCGCCAAGAATTTTGCTTTCCAGCTCCTTCAGTTCCTGCGTGATGTAACGCTCGCCGGAGGTGAGGGTCTGCTTGCGGATGTAGGTCTCCGGCACAAGGTTTTTGTAGGAGTTGCTCACCTCGATGAAGTAGCCGAACACATGGTTATAGCCAATTTTCAGCTTGGGGATGCCGGTCTCCTGCCGCAGACGGGCTTCCAGCTGCGCCAGCACGCCCTTGGTGTTATCGCGGATGGAGCGCAGCTCGTCCACCTCGGCATGGTAGCCCTTGGCGATGACACCGCCATCCTTGAGGGTGGAGGGGGCATCCGGGTCTACTGCGGCATAAATGCGCGCCTTGATATCCTCCAGCGGGTCGATACTTGCGGCCAGCTCGGCAAGCTCCGGGCAGTTGCAGCCCTCTGCCTGCTTGCGCAGACCGGGCAGACGGTCACAGGTCTGGGCAAGGGTGTAGATCTCCTTGGGGGTGGCCGAGCCATAGACCGTGCGGGTCATCAGGCGCTCCATGTCGGCAATGTAGTGCAGCTCGTCGGTCAGGTCGCCGCGCACCATGGTCTGGCGCACCAGCGCCTCCACAGCGTTCAGGCGGTGGTTGATGAGCTGACTGGAAATAAGCGGCTGCTCGATCCAGCTGCGCAACATCCGCTTGCCCATGGCGGTGCTGGTCTTATCCAGCACCCACAGCAGGGTGCCGCGCTTTTCGCGGCCGCGCAGAGTCTCGGTCAGCTCAAGATTTGCCCGGGTAACCGGCGAAAGCCGCATGAACTGGGCTTCGTTGTAAGTAATGACCGTCTTTAACCGCTCCACACCCTTGATCTGGGTATCGTGCAGGTATTCCAGCAGCGCAGCCATGGCAAAGCGCACAAGGCCCTCGGCGACCATGCCGGTGGTCTGCGGCCAGTCGCGGCCAAACTGCTCCTCCAGCGCAGACGCCACCAGCCCCGGCGCATAGCGCTCGTCCTCGACCAGCTCCACCGAGCAGTTCATGTTCTTTTTGATGTAGGCGGTCACCTCGCGGCAGTCCAGCAAGCCGGGGTTCAACAGCACCTCGCTGGGGTGGTAACGGCACAGCTCGGTAATGACCGCCGGGGCGATCTTATCTGCCGCCAGCTCGGTGATATGCGCCGTACCGGTGGAAACATCCGCAAAGCACAGGCCAGGCCTTTTGCCCTTGAGGTACAGGCTTAGCAATGTAGTTGTTACGGTCGTCCTGCAGCATGCTACTTTCAATGACCGTACCGGGGGTGACCACCCGGATGATGTCCCGCTTGACAAGGCCTTTCGCCTTGGCGGGGTCCTCCACCTGCTCGCAGATGGCCACCTTATAGCCCTTGGCAATCAGGCGCGCCACATAGCCCTCGTAGCTGTGGAAGGGCACGCCGCACATAGGGGCGCGCTCCGCAAGGCCGCACTGCTTGCCGGTAAGGGTAAGATCCAGCTCCCGGGAGGCCGTGACGGCATCGTCGAAGAACATCTCGTAAAAATCGCCGATGCGGTAAAAAAGAATTTCGTCCTTGTGTTGATTTTTGATTTCAAGATACTGCTGCATCATGGGCGAAAGCTCTGCCATGGTTTTTCCTCTTTCCCTTGTATGGTTCCGTCAGCCGGTTTGCGGGCTGTAACCGCCGGTGCAAACAAAACGCGGTCTGTGTTGCACAGCCGCGTTCCGGTCAAAAAAAGTTTGCTCAGTGGCAGCCGCCGCAGGTGGAACAGCTGCCGGTGCAGGAGGCAGAAGGCTCCTGCACGGTCATGGGGTCGCCGCCGTTCATGGCGGTGTTGATGATGGCGTCGATATAGTTGACCAGGTTCTCGCACTCGCGCTTGGCCTCGTTGTATGCCACCATGCCCTCGTTGCCCATGATCTGGCCGTAGAGGCTGTTCACCTTCTCGTTCAGCTCAGCGATGCGGGCGTCGTCGCGCTCGTTCTTGCCGATCTCGTTGTTCAGGTCCATGCGGGCCAGATTGAACTCGCCGATCAGGTTCTGCAGCTCCTCATCCTTATCGTTTGCCTTGCGGGCCTGATCCAGAATGACGTAGCGGGGGTCGGTCTGAAGTGCCATAGCGGCACGCTTGAAAAGATCAATGCAATCCATGATTGGGTTCTCCTTGTTGTTTTTATTCTTTCTGGGGCAGTTTGCCCCGGAATCACTTTTTTATGCTTCCACTTCACCCAGCAGCACGGTGGCGCGGGCACCGGTAAGATGTACAGTCGCGTAGCTGCCCAGCAGTGCCGGGTCCGCGGCAAACTCCACGGTCAGGTTATTGTCCAGTCGGCCGGAAAGGGTGCCCTCGTTGCGGCCAAAGCCCTCCACCAGCACCCGGACGGTCTGCCCCACCTGCGCCTTGACCAGCGCCATGGCGATCTCGTCCTGCGTAGCCAGCAGGCGGGTCATGCGGTCGGTCTTTTCCTTGCGGGGGGTGGGGTCCGGCATTTCGGCAGCCTTGGTGCCGGTGCGCTTGGAATAGATAAAGGTGAACAGTTGCATATAGCCCACCTCGCGCACCAGCTCCAGCGTTTTTACAAAGTCCTCCTCGGTCTCGCCGGGGAAGCCCACGATGATATCGCTGGAGAAGGTGATGCCGGGCACGGTCTTGCGGGCGTAGTCGATGAGTTCCAGATACTGCTCCACCGTGTAGTGGCGGTTCATCTGCTGCAAAAGCCGGTCGGAACCGCACTGCACCGGCAGATGCAGGTGCTTGCACAGCTTCGGCTGGGCGGCGATGGTATCAATGAGCTTATGGCTGGCGTCCTTGGGGTGGCTGGTCATAAAGCGGATGTGGTAATCGCCGGGCACGGTGCACAGCAGGTTGAGCAGGTCGGAGAAATCGATCTGCTCTTCCAGACCCTTGCCGTAGCTGTTCACGTTCTGCCCCAGCAGGGTGATTTCCTTATAGCCCGCTTCCACAAGGCTGCGGAACTCCGCAAGGATATCGCCGGGCTTGCGGCTCTTCTCGCGGCCGCGGACGTAGGGCACGATGCAGTAGGTGCAGAAGTTATCGCAGCCGTACATGATGGGCAGCCATGCGCGGAACTCGCTCTCGCGCCGGATGGGGATGTTCTCCACGATGACCGGACGCTGTGCGGGGTCCAGCAGCACCCGCTTATGCTTTTGCAGTTTCTGGGCGATCAGCTGCGGCAGGGTGTCGATGCCGTCCACGCCGAACACCAGATCCACATAGGGGTAGCTCTTGCGCAGCTTTTCCACAACATGCTTCTGGTTGGCCATGCAGCCGCACAGGCCGATGATAAGGCCGGGCTTTTTTTTCCTTGAGCCCCTTCAGCGCGCCCACGTTGCCGAACACCCGCTGCTCGGCGTGCTCCCGCACGGCGCAGGTGTTGAACAAAATCAGGTCGGCATTCTCCGGCTTATCGCACAGGCCGTAGCCGATATCTACCAGCACACCCTTGATGCGCTCGCCATCGTTGACGTTCTGCTGACAGCCGTAGCTGTGCACAAAGGCCAGCGGCGGGGTGTCGTAGGTCTGCCGCACCAGCTCGGCGGCAACGGTATTATGTTCAAAGTTAATGTATTCCAAAAAAACCATCCTTCTCCGCCGGGCAGGGTAGCCCCATGCGGCGAAACTCTATTTTCTGCCATTCTATAAAAGACACTCTTTAGTATACCCTGTTTGGCCGCTGCGGGCAAGAGGAAACACGCAAATTTTATGCCTGTTTAGCCGCTGCTGCCTCTGCATCCTGCCTGCGGCAGCACTCTTCGCACACGCCCAGCAGCACCACGGCGCAGTCCTGCACCCTGCCCTTCTGGTTTTTGACCAGCTCCATCACCTGTTTTCCGTCTACCTCTGCATCGGTCACGCCGCCGCAGACGGTGCAGTACAGGTGGCTGTGCCACGGCAGGGTGTGGTCAAAGCGGTCTGCCTTACCGGGAATTGACACCCGGCGCACCCGCCCGGCTTCCACTAGACTGTTCAGGTTACGGTATACGGTGCCAAGGCTCAGGTTCGGGCACTCCTGCGCGGCTTTATCGTAGATTTCTTCCGCAGTCGGGTGGTCGCACAGCTGCTGCACCGTCTGCATGACAAGCTCCCGCTGTTTTGAATAACGCATATCCATCCTCCTTTTTCACACGGTTCAGACGTTTTCTTCCCCTTTGATCTTTGCCCAGTACGCCCGGGCGGCCTGTTCGGTCTTGTTGTCGCCAAAGGTGTAGTACTTGGTATCCTTCAGCACATCCGGCAGATACTGCTGCTGTACCCAGTGGTTGGCGTAGCTGTGGGCGTATTTGTAGTTCTGCCCCTTTACCAGCGCATCCTCGCCGTCAAAGTGCTTGTTTTGCAGCTGGCGCGGGATGGGTCCGGTGCGCCCGGCCTGCACATCCGCAATGGCTGCGTTGATGGCATCGTGGGCGCTGTTGGATTTGGGGCTGGTGGCCACCAGAATGACTGCATCCGCAAGCGGCAGACGCGCCTCCGGCAGACCCACCATGTTGGCGGCATCCACCGCCGCCTTGACGATGGGGATGATTTGCGGATAGGCAAGCCCCACGTCCTCGCAGGCGCACACCATCAGGCGGCGGCAGGCAGAGGGCAGGTCTCCCGCCTCCAGCAGGCGTGCCAGATAGTGCAGCGCCGCGTCCGGGTCTGATCCGCGCATGGACTTCTGGTAGGCAGACACGATGTCGTAGTGGTCGTCGCCCTCCCGATCATAGCGCATGGCGGTGCGGCGGGTGACCTGCCGGATCATATCTAAGGTAATGCGTTTTTCTCCGTTTTCCACCGGCGCTGCCGTGACCGCAAAGTCCAGACAGCCCAGCGCCTTGCGCAGATCGCCCCCGGCGCTTTCGGCCAGATAGGCGCAGGCGTCCTCGTCCATGCATACCGGCACCTGTTCCCCTTCGGAAAGGCGCTGCACGGCGTTGCGCACTCCGCGCTCCACGTCCGCTGCGGCAAGGGGCTTGAACTCAAACACCGTGCAGCGGGAAAGCAGCGCGTTATAGATGTAGAAATAGGGGTTCTCGGTGGTGGAGGCGATCAGGGTGACGCTGCCGTCCTCGATACATTCCAAAAGGCTCTGCTGCTGCTTTTTATTCAGATACTGGATCTCGTCCAGATACAGCAGAATGCCGCCCGCCGCTGCCAGCGTGCCGATATCCTTGAGCACTGCCTTGATATCCCCCGTGCCGCAGGAAGTTCCGTTGAGCTTGTGCAGCGTCATGCCGCTGTTCTCGGCAATAATGCGTGCCACCGTGGTCTTTCCGGTGCCGGAGGGGCCGTAAAAGATCATGTTGGGGATGCGCCCGCTTTCAATGGTACGGCGGAACACCCGCCCCGGAGCCAGCAGATGCTGCTGCCCGCACACATCCGCCAGCGTTTTGGGACGCAGGCGCTGCGCAAGTGGTTCATTCATGGTGGTTTCTCCTTCCCTGCCCGCAAGGCACTTTTTATATAGTATAGCGCATTTAGAAAAGGAGGACAAGGGCTTTTCTGAAAATCATTCTCAGATAATGCCCTGCAAACATTTACAAATCCTGTCAAACATGGTATGATTCAGGTATTCCCTTTTAAAGGAGGTTTGTCCCATGCCGGTACGAAAAAAAGCCCCGGAGGATCTTACCGCAAAAAAATGCGCTGGCGCTGGAGGTCATCCGGCGTCTCAAGGCCGAATACCCGGATGCTGGTTGCACCTTGGACTACGACCACGCATGGCAGCTGCTGGTCAGCGTGCGGCTGGCCGCCCAGTGCACGGATGCCCGGGTGAACATTGTGGTGGAGGAGTTGTTTGCAAAATACCCAAGCGTAGCGGCGCTGGCTGCCGCCGAGCCGGAGGACATTGAAGCCATCGTCAAGCCCTGCGGGCTGGGACACTCCAAGGCGCGGGATATCTCGGCTTGTATGCGGATGCTGCGGGATCAATACAACTGCCGTGTGCCCAATACCTTTGAGGAGTTGCTCGCTTTGCCCGGCGTAGGGCGCAAGAGCGCAAACCTCATCATGGGGGATGTGTTCGGCAAGCCCGCCATCGTTACCGACACCCACTGCATCCGGCTGTGCAATAAGATCGGCCTTGTGGACGGCATCAAGGAGCCGCAAAAGGTGGAGATGGCGCTATGGAAGATCATCCCGCCGGAGGAAGGCAGCGACCTTTGCCACCGCTTTGTGATGCACGGCCGTGCGGTGTGCAACGCCCGCAAGCCGGAATGCGAAAAATGCTGTTTGAAAGACATCTGCCGCACCGCCCGCGAAGCCGCCGGGCAGCAGGCAGAGCCATAATTTTTAAGGAGGTATAACCTATGATCACTTTAACGATTTTGCTTATCGTTGCCCTGCTTTGCGTGCTGGTGGGCTGCCTGACCGGCCTGCTGACGCTGGTAGGTGTGCTGGCTTCCCTTTTTGTGGGCGTGCTGGTGGGCGCATTGGCCGGATATCTGGCCGGGCGCTTTATGGGCACGGAAACTTCCCTTGGCCGCAACATTCTGATGGGCGTGCTGGGCAGCTTTGTGGGCGAGTTTTTGTTTGGCCTGCTGGGCATCCACGCCTCCGGCAGCTTTTCTTCCTTTGCCATCTCGGTAATCGGTGCCTGCATCTGCATCTGGATCGGCCAGAAGATCTCTAAGTAAGTTTTTTGGATCAATACGCCGCCGCATTCTGCTGCCGGAACTTCCGGGCAGAGTGCGGCGGCTTTGCTTTTCCGTACAAGCAAAAGCCCCCGAAAACTGGCTTCACAAGCCAACTTTCGGGGGCTTCTCTTTGGAGCTACTGACCTGATTCGAACAGGCGACCTGCTCATTACGAGTGAGCTGCTCTACCAGCTGAGCCACAGTAGCACATTGCACATCTGCTGCAACAGGCAATATTTTACCATATTTCTGCGGCACTGTCAAGGCCGGATTTCCTGTAAGCGGAGCAAGCTTTTGCAAGGCGTTTCACAAAAAGTTATTGCATTTTAGCCCGGCGGCTTTATAATAGAATTGATTGCGCAAAAGGCTGCGCCTTTTGCCGGAAAGGACGATCTGCACCATGATCTTTGTTCCCCTGCTGCACTACTTTTTGTGCAAGAATGATTACAGCGGCAACGAAGCCGGACTGCGCTACCGGCTTACGCCGGGCAAACGCACCGTGCCGGATCCGGACAGCGGCGCGGATGCCACCAAGGAGGAAAAGATCCTCACTGTGGACTACTGGCCCGCGCCTTGGACGATCGACAAGACCGACCCCGCCCTACGCCGTCGGGAGGTATTTCCGCTGACGGACGAAGGGCGTGCCGCCGCCGCGCAGTATCTGAAGGACGCCTACGATGCCGAGCCGGAGCGCTGGAACAACTGCCCGGACATGATGGACTGCGACCCTTGGGAGCCGCCCGCCGAGCCGGATACTGCCAACGAATGAACCGAACGAGGAAACCATGATCTACCGTTTGAAAGAACTGAAGGGCGATACTATCGCCGTGCCGCAGCTGGTGTTCTCCAAGCTGGGCATTGCCGAAGAATACAATGTGCGGGTGGCGCTGTATGTGCTGGCCACCGGCGTGACCGACCCGGACAAGATCTGCGCCGACCTCAAGCTGCGCAGCCGCATCAGTGCAGAAAGTGCGCTGGCTTTCTGGGCAGGTGCAGGGCTTTTGGAGCGCTACGAGGAAAACGCCGCGCCGGGCGCAGAGCCCAGTGCTCCCGCCCCCATGCGCTGGGCGGAGATCGCCGCCGCCAGCCGCACTGACCCCATGATCTCCAGCCTGATCGACTGCGGGCAGACCAGCTTTGCCCGTCCGCTGACCCACACCGAAATGGAAAAGCTGGTGAACCTGTATGTGCAGGAGGGCTTTGCGCCTGAAGCTTTGATGCTCTGCGTGGCCTATGTAGCCAGCCGGGGCAAACGTACCATGGCCGCTGTGACCCACGAACTGAAGGTTTGGCGCGCCGAGGGCGTGGAGACCGGCGAGCAGGCCGATGCCCACTTAAAGCTGCTGGCGCTGCGCCAGAGCCGCGAGGAGTACGTCAGCAGCCTGCTGCAGATCACCCCCGAGGAGCTGACGCTGGGCGGGCGCAAAGCCATTGCACGCTGGTACGAGGTGTACGGCTACGATGACGCCATGGTGCAGGAAGCCGCCGTGCAGGCCGGCCCGAAGCGCGACCTGTGGTACTGGAACAGCATCCTTAAAACATGGAATGCCAAGGGGCTGCGCAGCATCCACGATGTGCGCGGCCCGGTGGCCGCAGCCGGAGCAAGCCGGAATATCCGGGTAGACCGCGACACACCCAGCGGAAACGATATCCTGAAAAACGCCACCCGCCGCCGTTCCCTGATCAAGAAACCGGAGTAAGGAGCCTTTATGCGTACCAAAAACGAATTGTATCAGCAGGCATTGCGCACCGTGGCCATGCGGCGGCAGACCGCCCGCGCCTTGGCACAGGATGCACAAGCCGAAGCCGAAGCCGCCATTCCCGGGCTGCGCCACGCCGAGGAGGAAGTGCGGGTACGGGGCATCCGCTGCGCCATTGCCGGAGCTTCCGGCAAGGACCGTACCGAGACTGCTGCTGCCCTTGCGGCGGCAAAGCAGAAGCTGACCGCCCTGCTGGCCGGGAGCGGACGCCCTGCGGATGCGCTGGAGCCGAAGTTCACCTGCAAGCGGTGCGAGGACACCGGCGCAGTGGACGGCCGCACCTGCGACTGTGTGCGCCGGGTAATGCAGCAGCTGCGCCGGAAGGAGATCGAGGAACTGTCCAGCCTGTCTGTCTCCAGCTTTGACACCATGCAGATGGACTACTACCCCAACACGGTGGACAAGGCGCTGGGCGAGAGCGTGCGCAGCTATATGGCCGAGGTTCTGGCTGACCTGCGGGATTACGCTGCGGACTTCTCCCCCGCTACCCGCGAAAGCCTGCTGCTGGTGGGTAACGCAGGGCTGGGCAAGACCCATGCCGCCCTTGCCATTGCCGGGGAGGTGCTGCGGCAGAACTACGATGTGATCTATGTCTCCTGCCCGGACTTTTTCGGCAAGCTGGAAGCGCTGCATTTCGGCACAGACCCCGGCGGTGAGGAAGAGACTTTGTTCCAGACTGCCTGCAACGCTGACCTGCTGATTTTGGACGATCTGGGCACCGAGTTCAATTCCAGCTTCTTCCTGACGAATCTGTACAGTCTGCTGAATAACCGCTTGGGCGCAAAGCTGCCCACCATCGTCACAACCAACATCACGGACGGTGCGCTGCTGGAAAAGCTGTATACGGAAAAGATCTCCAGCCGCCTTGCAGCCTTTGTACAGATCCAGTTTTTGGGCAGTGATATCCGGGTGCAAAAAGCCGCAGAATAAGTCGTTTCATTTCTGCCGGAGTTGCACATTTTTTGAGAGAAACAATTGCAAAATAAGTGCGGATCACCGCGCAAAGAAGAAGCCATCTGCCGCAGCATGACCAGGATTTGAAACCCTCGGGATCAGCTGTTGCAGATGGCTTTATTGTTTGACAAATCAGAACGTCAATGCAGGGCTTACCTCGTTGCGGCGCTGTGCCTGCACGATGCAGTCTTTTTCCGGCACGACACCGGCTGCACCCAATGGTGGTG
>ENA-OQDT01001787-OQDT01001787.1-human-gut-metagenome-genome-assembly--contig:-NODE-1787-length-11970-cov-3.122942_pt1 | contig 11970 bp, 9 predicted proteins | sample MGYA00242786_ERZ504617 | MGnify/ENA primary metagenome ERZ504617 (study PRJEB26092, sample SAMD00036337) | human gut metagenome | host: Homo sapiens | study: EMG produced TPA metagenomics assembly of... | reverse complement strand
AGGTGTCTGTGGAATCGATTCAGGATGTAGTCTGTAAATACTATAATCTGGAACTGGCCGCTATCCAGACCAACTCACGCAAGCGGGGAAATCGTGCAGGCACGTCAGGTTACGATGTACCTGGCGAAGAAGTATACCGACAGTTCTTTTTCTCATATCGGGAAGATCGTCGGGAAGCGTGACCATGCAACCGTCCTGCATGCCTGCAAGACGGTAAGGGACCAGATCGAAACGAATAAATCTTTCCGTTCTTCGGTAGAAGAGATCGAGGCTTTGCTCAAGGCTTGATTTGATGATATATTTATATGAAAGGATGCGCTTCCGGGTTGCGTCCTTTTTCTATTTTGAGAAAATCTTATTGTAGTGTCGGTTCTCTTTTTGGAAAACTTTTTGAACTGAAGGAAAAGGTAAATTGTTGATAAATAACACAGTTAGTCTGTGAAAGAGGAAACTTGTCAACAATGTATATTTTCTTTGTTGAATAATTTGGCTAATCCATAAACAATGCTTAAACTTGCACATCATTAAACTAAAAACAATCGTGAATCGTAAAACTTACACCTTCGATGAAGCGTTTAAAGCTTCACTGGACTACTTTACCGGTGACGAATTGGCCGCAAAAGTATGGGTAAATAAGTATGCCTTGAAGGATGCATTCGGAAATATCTATGAGGAGTCTCCCGTAGACATGCATCACCGCTTGGCAAGTGAAATTGCCCGTGTAGAAAAGAAGTATCCTAACCCTCTGTCGGAAGAGGAACTCTTTGCCCTGTTTGATCATTTCCGTTACATCGTGCCGCAAGGAAGCCCGATGACGGGAATTGGCAATGATTTTCAAATTGCCTCACTCTCTAACTGTTTTGTAATCGGATTGGATGGAGATGCCGATTCATATGGTGCGATTATTCGAATTGATGAGGAACAAGTGCAGTTGATGAAACGTCGTGGCGGTGTTGGTCACGATTTATCACATATTCGTCCGAAAGGATCTCCTGTTAAGAACTCGGCGTTGACATCGACCGGATTGGTTCCTTTTATGGAACGTTACTCAAATTCAACCCGCGAAGTGGCCCAGGACGGCCGTCGTGGTGCCTTGATGCTTAGTGTTTCCATCAAACATCCGGATTCGGAATCGTTTATCGATGCCAAGATGACGGAAGGGAAGGTGACGGGGGCTAACATTTCTGTGAAGATCGATGATGAATTTATGCAGGCCGTAATCAACGGAACTCCTTATAAACAACAATATCCGATCGACTCGTCGGAACCTACCAATGTGAAGGAAATCAATGCGGCCGAACTTTGGAAGAAAATCATTCATAATGCATGGAAGTCGGCTGAACCCGGTGTGCTTTTCTGGGATACGATCTTGAGAGAGTCTGTTCCCGATTCGTATGCGGATCTCGGATTCCGTACGGTTTCGACCAACCCTTGCGGTGAGATCCCCTTGTGCCCGTATGATAGCTGCCGTCTGTTGGCAATCAACTTATATTCGTATGTTGTCAATCCTTTCACAAAAGAGGCTTATTTCGATTTTGACCTGTTCCGGAAGCATGTTATCCTGGCGCAACGTATCATGGATGATATCATCGACTTGGAATCAGAAAAGATTGAAAAGATTCTGGAGAAGATCGATGCCGATCCCGAATCATTGGAAGTAAAACAGAGCGAACGCCACCTGTGGGAGAAGATACAGAAGAAAACATTGCAGGGACGTCGTACAGGTGTGGGCATCACAGCCGAAGGCGATATGATTGCCGCCTTGGGATTGCGCTACGGCACGGAAGAAGCGACAGAGTTTGCCGAGAAGGTACAGAAGATGTTGGCTTTGGCAGCCTATCGTTCTTCTGTGGAAATGGCCAAAGAACGTGGTGCATTCGATATCTATGATGCAAAGCGCGAAGAAAAGAATCCGTTTATCAACCGTCTGCGTGAAGCCGATCCGGAGCTGTATGACGACATGGTGAAATACGGTCGCCGTAATATCGCCTGTCTGACGATAGCACCGACGGGAACGACCAGCTTGATGACGCAGACTACTTCGGGTATCGAACCGGTGTTCCTGCCCGTTTATCGCCGTCGCCGCAAGGTGAACCCGAACGATGCGGAAGCCCGTGTTGACTTTGTCGACGAAACAGGTGACGCATTCGAAGAATATATCGTATTCCATCATAAATTCGTAACCTGGATGTTGGCCAACGGCTTCTCTGCTTCCAAAAAATATACACAAGAAGAAGTGGAAGAACTGGTTGCTAAGTCTCCTTACTATAAAGCGACGTCGAACGATGTCGACTGGTTGCAGAAAGTCCGTATGCAGGGACGTATTCAGAAATGGGTGGACCACTCCATCAGCGTAACAATCAACCTGCCGGCCGATGTGACGGAAGACCTTGTGAACTCCCTGTATGTGGAAGCCTGGAAGTGCGGTTGTAAGGGCTGTACGGTTTACCGTGACGGTTCCCGCTCAGGTGTATTGTTGTCTACGGATAACAAGAAGAAGAAAAAAGAAGATTGCAACTGCATGGAGCCGCCGGTTATCGTGGCTACCCGTCCGCGCGAACTGGAAGCCGACGTGGTGAAATTCCAGAACAACCGTGAGAAGTGGATTGCATTTGTCGGTCTGCTGAATGGTCGCCCGTACGAAATCTTTACCGGTCTTGCCGATGACGATGAAGGTATCATGTTGCCGAAGAACGTTTCGAAGGGTAGCATTATCAAGAGCTATGACGAGGACGGCCAGAAGCATTACGACTTCCAGTTCAAGAATAAGCGGGGTTACAAGATGACGATCGAAGGTCTGGACGGCAAGTTCAATCCGGAATTCTGGAACTATGCCAAGCTGATCTCCGGTGTCTTGCGCTACGGCATGCCGATCGACCAGGTGATCAAGCTGGTTCAAGGTATGGAACTGAATAACGAATCTATCAACACTTGGAAGAACGGTGTGGAACGCGCTTTGAAGAAATACCTGCCGAACGGTACGGAGGCAAAAGGCCAGAAATGCCCGAATTGCGGACATGAGACACTTGTCTACCAGGAAGGTTGTCTGATCTGTACCAATTGCGGTGCTTCGAGATGCGGATGAAAAGATTTATGATTTATGATTTATGATTTATCATTGACGCTAAATGATAAATCATAAATCGTGAATAATATCCCATGAATCATAAATCATAAATATAAAAGTACCATGAAAGTCACCTTTAATATCAACTTCCATACCGTTTGGGGGCAGAAGTTATGTGTTGTAGGGTCGATTCCTGAGCTGGGTTCCTGGGAACCTGCTTTGGCAAAAGAAATGAGTTATAAGGGAGATGGAAACTGGCAGCTTGAACTGGAAGTGACCTCTCCTGTCAAGGATATAGAATACAGATATTTCCTGAGTGTAAACGACAAGCAGGTATTCGAGGAATGGGAAAAGAACCATCAGGTATTCTTTATCGGCCAGGCAGACCAATATACACTATATGATTATTGGCAGGTTCGTCCTGCTAATCTGGCCTTTTATTCCTCAGCATTTACTAAAAGTTTGTTTGCACATCCGTGTAATACGCATGAGCGGGTGGTGAAGAGCGGTAAGAGACTTACGATCAAGATCTCTGTCCCGCGTGTCGAAAAGAACCAGCGCGTGGCTATCACCGGAAATCAGGACTGTTTGGGCAATTGGCATCCTGATAAAGCGTTAATATTGAGTTGCGACACCTTTCCCGTCTGGCATATAGACTTGGATGCGGGGGAGATTTCCTATCCGTTGGAATATAAGTTTCTGATCTGCGATGATCAGCAGCAGCCTTTATATTGGGAAGAAGATGAGAACCGTGTCTTGAATCTGCCTTCGCAACAGGTGGGAGAGACGGTGATCGTTTCGGGTCTTTATTTTCGTGATAACCTGCCTTTATGGCGGTGTGCCGGTTCGGTGATCCCGGTCTTTTCCTTACGTTCGGAGAAGAGCTTCGGAGTTGGTGACCTGGGGGATTTGCGTATGTTGGTGGATTGGGCCAGGAAAACGTGTCAACGTATCATCCAGGTGCTTCCTATGAACGACACGACGACGACGCATACCCGTACCGATTCGTATCCTTATAGCGCCATTTCGATTTACGCCCTTCATCCGATGTATATCAGCCTGCCCGATCTGGGAGAGCTGGCAGATCCGGAAAAGGCGGCCTTTTTTGCCCGGAAACAGGCAGAGTTGAACGGACTGGATGCCGTCGATTACGAACAGACGGTTCGATATAAGCTGGAATATTGCCGGGAATACTTCAGGCAGGAGGGCGAGGCGATCTTGTCCACCTCTGAATATCGGGAGTTTTTCGCGCAAAACGAGTCCTGGCTGATGCCTTATGCCGCCTATTGCTACTTGCGTGACATGTACCGGACTTCCGACTTCACGCAATGGAAAGAGAACTCCGTATTCGATAAGAACACTATTCGTGAACTTTGTTCCGTGGGAGGCAAGGCATATCCGGAAATATCTTTCTTGTATTTCCTGCAATATGTCCTGCATACCCAGTTTAAGGGCGTTTCCGATTATGCCCGCAAGAACGGGATCGTGCTGAAAGGCGATTTGCCTATAGGAGTGAACCGTACGAGTGTCGAGGCATGGATGGAACCGAAATACTTTAATATGAACGGTCAGGCCGGTGCTCCGCCCGACGATTTCTCCGTAAATGGTCAGAACTGGGGGTTCCCGACCTATAATTGGGATATGATGGAGAAAGATAATTTCTCCTGGTGGAAGAAACGTTTCCGTAAATTGGAAGATTATTTCGATAGTTTCCGTATCGATCATATCTTAGGCTTTTTCCGTATCTGGGAAGTACCGTCGGAGTATGTTCAGGGACTTTGCGGGCATTTCAACCCTGCTTTGCCGCTTACCCCGAACGAAATCGAACAGTATGGCTTGGATTTCAATGAAGCGCGCCTGACTACCCCTCATATCAACCGCGAGTTCCTGCCCGAATTGTTTGGCGATCAGACGGAAGAAGTGATCGGTGCGTTCCTGGCCCAGTCATCATCGCGGCATTTCGTGTTGAAACCTTTCTGCGATACGCAACGCAAGGTGGAAGCTCTGTTTGCCGGAAAGACGGATGAGGCATCCCTTCGGATTAAGAAAGGACTGTTTGCCATAGCCAATGAAGTGCTGTTCCTGCGCGATCCGCGTGAGCCGGATAAATTCCACCCGCGCATTTCGGCTAGCCAGTCCTACTTGTATCGCGAGTTGAGCGCTTCTGACCAATATGCTTTTGACCAGTTATATTGGAACTTTTTCTATCACCGCCATAACGAGTTCTGGAAAGCTCAAGCCTTTAACCGCCTGACTCCGCTGGTAGGCAGTACGAACATGTTGGTTTGTGGCGAAGACTTAGGAATGATCCCGGAATCCGTCCCCGATGTGATGAACAAATTGCAGATATTCAGTCTGGAAATAGAACGTATGCCCAAGACTCCGCAACGTGAATTTTCGGACTTGTACAACCTGCCTTATCATTCGGTTTGTACGACATCCACCCACGATATGACACCGCTCCGTAGCTGGTGGAAAGAGGACCGTGCTAAGATACAGCGTTATTATAATAATGTTCTGGGATATGCCGGGGATGCGCCAGAGGAATGTACGGCGGATTTGGCGACGCAGATCGTTTCCAACCACCTGGCGACGGCTTCGATGCTGGCCATAATCCCCATACAGGACTGGTTTGCAATGGATGACTTCATCAAGCGGAAAGATTACGAAGCGGAACGCATCAACGTCCCGTCCGATTCAAACCATTATTGGCGATACAGGATGCACATCACGTTGGAGAAACTGATCGAGGCAGACTGCCTGAATAACAAGATTACGGAACTGATTAGGAATTCGGGAAGAAAATAAACAGCCAGTCGGTTCTACAGTCGCGGAGGAGCACGCTATTTTTTCAGAAAATAAGTAAATAGAGTGTTCCTCCGTTATTTTTTTATATATTTGCCTCATTGTAAGTTATACAGTAGGTTTAAACGAAAAAGTGTCCGTGGCTCCCTTCATATGAAGGGGATAGCCGGCTTTTTTGTGGCGCCGGCTATCCATTCCTTATTATAAAATATACAATGGGTACGAACTGAAGATTACTAATTTAAACTTTATAATATATGATGAACAAACTTTACTTTTATTGTCTTGCCCTATTTGTGGCACCGACTTTTTCAGCCTTCGGGCAAACTCAACCCTCGCAGGACGAGAATGGGTATTATTTAATAGAGAGTGCGGAACATCTGAAATGGTTCCGGGATCAGGTGAATGCTTCCGAGCACGAACAAGTGGACACCAACGGTGACGGTCAAATCAACATGGACGACGATACGGTTGTCCGGCTTAATGCCAAACTGACGGCCGACATCGATCTCGGTGGCGAATCTTGGACGCCGATCGGTGAGTATAACAGCGGCGAGGAGCCTGATGAAGTCCGTTTCGGAGGCTACTTCGACGGGCAGGGACATGTCATCAAGGGACTGAACGTCCAGCCGATCGACGGGCGGCAGTCGTACGGGCTGTTCGGCTATGTCGCTTGGGGTGTGGTGAAGAACCTCGGCATAGTCGGCGGCACGGTCACTTCCAAAGCCGATGATGGGCAGGAATACACCGGTGCCATCAGCGGGATGCTCAGCTACGGACGTATTGAGAACTGCTTCAGCACTGCCACTGTCAGCGGGACGGCAGAGGGAAGCATTGGCGGATTGACCGGCGGTATGCGCAAGATCAGCAGCGTTTCGAACAGCTACAATGCCGGGACGGTCATCGATCCGGCAGGTATGGCAGGTGGCATTACCGGATACATAGGCAGCGATGCGAGCGTCTATAACTGTTACAATATGGGCAAGGTGACCGGTGGCGCGATTTCGGGTGATGATTACAGCGAAAGCACCCTCCGCTCAGGTGAGGAAGAACTGCCCTCCATCATTGACTGCTATTATCTGGAAGGTGCTGGCTCCGGCACGCTTGCCAAGGCACTTTCGGCTTCCGATTTCGTGACCACCATCAATGAAAAGCTCTTCACCGATCCGAATAACGGTGAGGATTTCCCCTGGGACGGCAAGGCAAACCTTGCAGGCGATAGGTTGTCTGTTCCGACATTCGACAGCAGTTCTGTCGTGGAAGTTCCTCTCGATGATGATCCGACGGCTACGGAAACCATCGCGAAGGGAGAAAGCCACATACAGGCGATCGATGGACGTATCTGTATCACGACATCCGAACCGATGAAAGTGCGAGTAGTCAATATTGCCGGGCAGACGGTTCGCACCGTTTCTCTATCGGATGGCTATAGCGAAATGACCGGTTTGGCTGAAGGCGTCTATATTGTCGTCTTGGAAGACGGGACATGCGTGAAAGTCTTGTTACGGTAAGGACGACTGTCAGATATAAAAGCAAGAAGTCACAGAATTGAAGGAGAAAACGCTCCTCCGGTTCTGTGACTTTATTATGAAAAATGGATTTTTGTCGTTATTTTTCCCCAGACATCTTGCAAACCCCGTTGAAGCGGGCGTTCGGTTCGATCTCCAGCGTTTGGGCGAATATATCGCCTTTGATGACGGCGGTCGCTTTCAGGACAAGTTTGGCACTGACGTGTATGGAACCTTCCACTTCCCCTAATATTTCGGCATTTGTGGAAACGATGTTTCCCGTGACGTTCCCTTTCGGGCCGATCACGATCTTGCCGCTACAACTTACATCTCCTTCGATTTTTCCATCCAGGCGGAAGTCTGTTTCCGTCACGATGTCGCCTTTAACGGTCGTACCGGCGGCAAGGGTATTATGCAGGCCGCCATTCGTGTTTTCTTCTTTTTGCTTTATTCCCATCATATATGTAGTTAGTTGCTTATCGCAAATATAAGACTATTTTTTGGCAGAAAGGTTTACTTTATTTACATTTACAGATAAAATAACGAATTATGACAACAAAGATAGAACTGGAGAAAATGAGATTCTATGCCTACCACGGCGTAATGCCGCAGGAGACGAAGGTGGGGAACGATTTCGTTGTGGATCTGATTCTTACGGCTCCATTGGAGCAGGCTGTGAAGAGTGACGAATTGGACGATACGATCAACTATGCGGCCGTCTATGCGGTTGTAAAAGAGCAGATGGATATCCCTTCCAAGCTGATAGAACATGTGGCAGGACGGATTTTGTATGCTCTGAAGGAGCGTTTCCCCCAGCTGGCAGCAGTCGAGTTGAAACTCTCTAAGCTGAATCCTCCCTTCGGAGGTGATGTCCATAGCGCATCGATCATCCTTGGTGAAACTTTCTCCTGAAATCAATCTTTTGCCGGGTTTAGTCCTTCGGCAAAAGATTTTTATAATTTAGCTGGTCCGTTATTTGGCGGGAGGGGCGTATGCTCCGTATCTTTGTAGCCTAAAGCACAAATAATATATTCACCATGGCATTTACCAACAACGTAATGATTGTCCGCCACGGATTGCTGGCGAAGTTAGTGAAACTTTGGAAGGAAAACCGTCTGCTCGAAGAGATAGACCGTCTGCCTATCGAGTTGAGTCCCCGTAAGTCGAAAGTCATCGGCCGTTGCTGTGTGCACAAGGAACGGGCTGTGTGGAAGTACAAGACATTGCCGCTGCTCGGATTCGATATGCAGGACGAGGTCGACGAGCTGACCCCTTTGTCTGAATACGCCAAACAAGCGTTGCTGCGTTCGGAAAACAAGAAAGAGAACCTGATGTGCGTGGTGGATGAAGCCTGTTCGTCCTGCGTACAGGTGAACTATGAGATTACGAACCTTTGCCGTGGCTGCGTGGCGCGCAGCTGTTATATGAACTGTCCGAAAGACGCGATCCGCTTCAAGAAGAACGGGCAGGCGGAGATCGACCATGATACCTGTATCAGTTGCGGCAAATGCCACCAGAACTGCCCCTATCATGCTATCGTGTATATCCCGATCCCTTGCGAGGAAGTTTGCCCGGTGAAGGCGATCAGCAAGGACGAGTACGGGGTGGAACATATCGACGAATCCAAATGTATCTATTGCGGCAAATGCGTGAACGCCTGTCCTTTTGGGGGCGATATTCGAGATATCCCAGGTGTTTGACATCCTGCAACGCCTGCGCAACAAGGAACCGATGGTAGCCATTGTCGCCCCGTCCATCCTGGCCCAGTTTGCGGCTCCGGTGGAGAAGGTCTACGGGGCCATCAAGTCACTGGGCTTCCTTGAAGTTGTGGAAGTGGCGCAGGGAGCGATGGAGACGACCCGCCACGAAGCCGAAGAACTGAAAGAAAAGTTGGCGGAAGGCCAACCGTTTATGACGACCAGTTGTTGTCCGTCTATATCCAGCTGGCTGAGAAACATATCCCGGACTTGAAAAAATATATTTCGACTACCGGTTCGCCGATGTACTGACACCGCCCGGATCGTGAAGGAGAAATATCCGGATGCCAAGATCGTGTTCGTCGGCCCGTGCGTGGCGAAGCGGAAAGAAGTGAAGATGGACCCCTGTGTGGATTTTACGCTCACGTTCGAAGAGGTCGGTTCCGTGTTGGCCGGTATGGATATCAAGATCGAAGAGGCACAACCGTTCACCGTCTTGCGTAACTCCGTACGTGAGGCACATGGATTTGCACAAGCAGGCGGTGTGATCAATGCGGTGAAGGTCTACTTGAAAGAAGATCAGGATGCTAGCTTGAATACGATCCAGGTGGCCAACCTTACGAAGAAGAACGTCGCATTGTTGCGTGCATACGCTAAGACAGGCAAGGCTCCGGGACAATTTATCGAGGTGATGGCCTGTGAAGGCGGTTGTGTGACCGGCCCGTGTGTGCATGGCGACCGGTCTGCCGGGCAGAAACAGTTGCTTAAAGAGCTTACTAAATACTAAACGCAAATGATGAAGAAGATTGTTTTACTCTTTTCGCTGGCGGGAGCGTTATTGCTGACGGCATGCGGACCGCGGGAGATTCCTGCGAAAGGAGACTTTACCGTACGTGTGTTTGACGATACGCCCGTACGGTTTGCACCGGATATCTATCCGGAAGCCTATAATGCGCCGGGGGCGGACAGCATTTACCATCTGGTGAACGGGCGTATCATCCTGAAGAAAATAACGTTGCCCGAATACGAACGCAATGTGTCTGTCAAATTGAAGGTGACGATTGCCTCCAACGGCGACCGCTGGGATAAATCCGGTTCCTGTTTCGTCCTGCCGAAGGCTTCGGGCATCAACCTGCTGAACATCGCTAAGGGAGAAAAGCAGTTCCCGGAAGTGGATAGTACGAAGCTGGAACACATGGTCGGGATCGTTGCGGGCGAAGATTATAAACCGACGGTCGAACTGATGCGTTTCATGACACCTTTCGGGGTAGGACATTTCAGTGCCCCCGACGACAGTCTGACGCATAACCGTAAGCCGGTCTATATCGACCATTGGGAAGATAGCGTCAGCTGGGAACAGGATATAACCGACCTGTATCCGCTTTTGGAAGGAGGAGCCTATGTTGGCATCTTTATCGACACCTGGACGACGGAAGGCTATATCGCCAGTATGACGGTCGATGTGGATGAATCCGGCCTGGCTTATGATCCGCTGACCCGCCGCCATGTGGAGCCGTTGATGAATACGGTCTACTACGAGGGGCAGACCTATCCGGATATCTTTGCCCGTCGGGACGTGTCGACGGATTTCGAGATTCCCGCCGGTGTGCGTAATGTCCGGCTGAAATATATCGTGACCGGTCATGGCGGCCATTCCGGTGGTGATGAATTTGTCGAGAAACGCAATATCGTTTCGATCGATGGGAAAGAAGTGTTGAACTTCATCCCCTGGCGTTCGGATTGTGCCTCTTTCCGCCGTTTCAACCCGGCAACGGGCGTGTGGTTGAAAGAGCGCCTGGCTTCTTATATTGCCAAAGACGGTTATTCGGAAAAGAAAGTGGAAGAACCGTTAGGATCATCCGACCTGTCACGTTCCAACTGGTGTCCGGGTTCGGATGTGATGCCTGAAGAGATTCTTTTGACAGATATCGCGCCGGGCAAGCATACCTTCACGGTCAGCATTCCCGAAGCAGCAGAGATAGACGGGAACAAGCTGAACCATTGGCTCGTGTCTGCTTATTTAGTATGGGAAAAATAATGTGCCGATATTTTATTGGCACATTATTCTATTGACACATTATAAAAATAGTATTATTATGGATTCATTGTTACCCTTTTTTTCTGTTATGTTTTACCTCGTTTTTTACGCTGACAAATCCGTTAGGGACGATGCCTGTCTTTCTGACCATGACGAGTGGCATGAGTGAGGAACAGCGTCGTGCCATTGTCCGCCGCGCTACAATCGTATCGTTCCTAACGCTGATGGTTTTCACTTTCTCCGGGCAGTTCCTGTTCAAGTTTTTCGGTATTTCGATCAAACGGGTTCCGTATTGCGGGTGGCATTATCATCTTCATCGATCGGTTTCGACATGTTGCAGGCACGCTATGCGAAAGCCAAGCTGAAAGAGGAGGAGGTGAAGACATATGTGAACGACATTTCCATTACGCCCCTTGCCATCCCGATGCTCTGCGGGCCGGGTGCGATCGCCAATGCCTTGATGCTGATGGACGATGCCGTGACATTGGCAAAAGAAGTGCATCTTGATCGGGACGATCGGATTGATCTATTTTATCACCTACCTGATCCTCCGCGCTTCCACACGTCTGAACCGTTACATGGGCGAGACGGGCAATAACGTCATGATGCGCCTGATGGGATTGATTCTGATGGTGATCGCCGTAGAGTGTTTCGTGAGTGGTTTCAAGCCGATCATGATCGACATTTTGCAGCACTCGAACCTGTAAAAAAAGACAAGGGAAGGCATTGCTTTCCCTTGCAACTCCGGTACAGTCCGGTAAAGAGTGTTGTTTTTGTATCTGCCTGTTTAATATGATGTTATGTTTTAAAGGAAGAGAAAGCGGACAAATGCGGACAGAACGGACACCCGATATA
>ENA-OQDT01001785-OQDT01001785.1-human-gut-metagenome-genome-assembly--contig:-NODE-1785-length-11982-cov-4.602362_pt1 | contig 11982 bp, 11 predicted proteins | sample MGYA00242786_ERZ504617 | MGnify/ENA primary metagenome ERZ504617 (study PRJEB26092, sample SAMD00036337) | human gut metagenome | host: Homo sapiens | study: EMG produced TPA metagenomics assembly of... | reverse complement strand
CCGGCGGCCCGGACGGGTATTTTCACAAAGGGAGATCTATGAGTTTGTTGCCCCTGATTCGTTTGACAGCAGTTGGACGGGAATCTCCAGCATCATTTACAAGCTGCGTCATAAACTGAACGCTGACTTTATCCAAACCGTGTATGGGAAAGGCTATAGATTTTTGCCGCCGTAACACTGTTGACCATTAAAGACAAGACAATAGAAAGGCCGAATTTCAGGTAAGTAATACTTTATACATAGAGTGAATCGACAAGATTAGAGTAACGCCAGCCAGCAAGCAGATATAAAAAACGACGCTTTGGGATGAACAGTAAATGTCCTCAAAGCGTCGTTTATATTTTGTCTGGAATGTGACGAAGAACATCTTCTACCCTGCAAGAAAGAATGTTGCAAAGGTCATTCAGCGTTGCGGTTGAGATATTCCGGTTTTGTTTCAAAGAATCCAATGTCCCCTTGCTGAAGGAATAATCCTTTATTAAAGAATAGGTCGTAATTCCTTTTCGACGCATGGTATCCCAGAGCGGGTCGTAAGTAATAATAGAGACCACCCCTTTGTGATTCCTATTATATTTGACATGTTGCGTCTTGAATATTCCCGGTATGTCGGGTATAATATCTTAATTACATGATTTCATGTCCGTCAATTTTTCTCATTCAAGCGCCTGACCATCAACAAAACAGCTTCTAAATCCTGATCGTTCATCGACTTGATGCCATCTATAATCTCCTGAACTAAAATTGGATTTCGGTATTCTGCTTCCTCATCGAAAAACAAACGGGGCGTGATACCGAGCGTGTCAATCAAATAGAGCAGTTCTTTCACAGATGGCTGGGAATACCCCGTTACAATGTTATGAATATAGTTCTTGCTATGCCCTAAATCATAGCTTAACTGATACTCGGAAATCCCCTTTTTTACCCGTAATTCTGTAATACGGTTTCTGATAAAGTCCATCTCCATATACGATTCCTCCACCACCATTTCCCTCATGGTACACTTTTGTGGTGTGACATTAGGGTGCGCGTGGTGTGCTTTTTTATGCAATAGCACTTTAATAGTGTTATAATTGAGTAAAACGCCACACGGGAAAAGAGAGAAACGCATGGATAGAGAAAAAGAATCGCCCCCGGAGAGGCTGCCGTTCTGCTTGGACGACACAGTTGGTGAAATCGTAAGGGCATGTCAGGAGTGCCCCGGCGTCTACTATATCGCGGCCCGGAAACAGGACGGCAGGTTTTTGGCGGACGAATACTATGTGGTGGAACGCTCCTCGCCGGCCATATCAAAAGAGGCTATGACATACGGAAGAATGTCGGAAGAGGACTCCCGTGTGCTGCTCTATCCGTTTGCGGAGGAACGACATGGGTATAAAATTATTGAGTATGAGATCTATCGGTATCAGGTCCGGCACGGAATGCACGCAGACGGACAGACCTCGCTTCGTGATGTTGCTTTTTTCAATATGGAGTATCATCCGGAATACTTTGGGACCTACCCGGCGCCCCTTGCCACGCCGCGGGGCCGTACTGCACGCTACAAGCCGCTGATGAACGGCGTCTTCTGGATCGAAACAGGCACAGGAGAGGAAGTCCTCGCTGTCTGCTATCCTATTTGGAACTGCGACTTCTCGGAAACCGTATTGAAGCAATCGGAGCAGTCAGAAGAGGATGTGCGGGAAGGAATTGACAATACTTTGGGGTATCTGTTCTTTTCCAAGCGGGCCAGCAGTCTCGCCTTGTTTGAACTATGGGGGCAGTACGAGGAGTTAAGGACTGGCGGCCTAATCAACTACCCCGCATTGATGAACTATATCTGGGCCTATTTTCCGGAGTACGCCGCCACATACAATATGCAGAATCAGCTGGGGATGCACGATACCTTCGGCCTGTTGATGAGCGCACTGGGGACGGAGGTGGAATTGCAGAACAACCCGAATGAAGTAATTGTAATGTCAACAGCCGCCGGGCTTGATTTCCTGAATTTTTAATTGGGCTAAAAATGACAGATCAGGTGGAACAATGGACTGGGATCAAAATGAAGAGCTGGTAGAACAAATCCTTCGTACCGGCATGTACGCAAAGCTGTATGATGAAGAAACAACATACGGGTACCTGACCTATTTAACCTACCGGGTGGAGGACACGCTGTTCACTTGGAAAAAGAAAAGCGATGTGGACGGGTTTTGGGCCGACCTCACATGGGAGGAATATATCGCCTTTTTGCAGCGGAAAAAGCCATTAGTCCTGGCGACCCAAAGGGTGCTGCTCAACACCGTGCTGGCGTTTCCTGCCTCCGCATTTGACTTTACATTGTCAGAGGCAGAAGTGGACTTTCCCGTAGCGCGTTATGACAGCGCCGGGATGCTCCATATGGCAAAGCTCTATTCCTTCGAGAACTGTATCTCAATCGTAGAGTTTCTGATGTTCCGAGCAGAGAGGGCGTATTATCCGCTGTGGAAGAAACAGCGGGGACCCCACTACACATGGGAGCTTTATATCGTGGAACTGCTTCACAGCCGAAAGGAATTTGTAGACCCACTATCGAGGGCCTTCCGCAACGCGCTGGTTCAACTGGACTTTCTCCCGGCGTGGCAGATGATCTATCCGACTATTCAAGAGGATGCAGAAATAGAATAACATGAAAAGACCCCGCAGATTCGGTCTGCGGGGTCTTTCGCTCTCTTATTCTGAGCTCCCCTCTTGACAAATGAAAACCCGTAGTGCTATATTCAAAACAGCGTTATAAAACATTGTTTTGAATGAGGAGGAATGGCAGTGGCAAAACAAAAGGTGGGCGTCTATGACCGGGTGCTGGAGTGCGCCAAGGAGGAGTTTTTGTCCAGGGGATTTCTGGACGCTTCCTTGCGTACCATCGCCCAGGAAGCGGAGACCAGCACCGGGTCAATCTACACCCGCTTTGGGGACAAAGAGGGGCTGTTCCGCGCCCTCGCGGAGCCGGTGGTGGATGAATTTAAGGCCATGTTCCGCAAGGTCCAGGAGGACTTTCACCAATTCCCGGAGGAGGAGCAGAGGGCCGAGATGGGCCAGTACACTGCCCGCCATCAGGAAGACCTGTTGGACTACATCTACGACCACTTTGATGTATTCCGCCTGCTGCTGGACGGGGCCCATGGCACCCGGTTTTCCTGCTTCCTGGACGAGCTGGTGGACATCGAGGTGGAGTACACCTACAAGTACATGGAGGTCATCGGTTGCGAGAGCGTCAAATCCGGTCTGGTGACGGAGGAGTTCATCCATATCATCGTCACCGCCTACTTCAACGGCATGTTCGAGGTGGTGCGGCACAACATGGACCGTGCCGCCGCCCACCGCTATGTCAAGATGCTCAACCGCTACCACATGGCGGGATTCTCCACCGTGTTTGACCCTCAGCCCTGACAAGAGGCTGTGCCTTTGGGTGCAGCCCTCCCATTTGCGCAAAAGTTAGCGATCACTAACTAAAAAGGAGGAATTTATCATGAAACAACAAAGTCCCATGCTCCGTCTGTGGGAGCTGGGAGAGGGACAACAGGGCGGCCTGAAGCGGGCGGTCCTGTCCGCTGTGGTGGGGGTACTGTTTGGGATGCTCCCCTACTTTGCCGTGGCTCAGATCATTCTCGGCCTATTGTCTGGAAACCAGGAATCCTCGTTCTACCTGACCTGGTGCGCAGTGGCGCTCGTGGGCTTTTTGCTCCGGGCCACCCTGTATTCCCTGGCTCTATCCCAATCCCACAAGGCCACCTTTGCTATCCTGAAATCTATCCGGGAGAAAGTGCTGGAGAAACTGCCAAAGATGCCTCTGGGTACGATTCTGGACACCTCCAGCGGCCAGATGAAGCAGGTCATCGTAGATCAGGTGGAGAGCATGGAGCGGCCTCTGGCCCATCTTCTGCCGGAGATGACCGCCAATGTGCTGGGACCGGTGTGCATCTTGATCTATCTGTTCGTGCTGGACTGGCGGATGGCCCTTTTGAGTCTGGTGTCCATCCCGGTGGGCATGGCTTTCATGATGGCGGTCATGGCCGGCTACGGCAAGCAGTACGAGGGCTCGGTCAAAACCACCCAAGCCATGAACAGCGCCATTGTGGAGTACATCGGCGGCATTGAGGTCATCAAGGCGTTTAACCAGGGCAAGCAGTCCTATGCCCGCTTCTCCGACAGCGTAAAGGCCAACGCCTCCTACTTCTACCACTGGATGAAGAGCTGCCAGATGCCGGTCTCTCTGGCCCGTGCCATCTCGCCCACCACCATGATCACCATTCTGCCGGTGGGCTGGCTTCTCTACACTGGAGGGAGTTTGCCCATCGAGACCTTTATCACCACCATCGTCCTGTCCCTGGGCATCGCCGGGCCGCTGCTGGCCGCCATGGACTTTGTGGACAGCCTTGCCAAAGTGGGCACCATCGTGGGCTCGGTGGACGCCATTCTGAACGGAGCGGAGCAGGATCACGGGGAAGCGCCGGTGGAGTTCCGGGGCCGGGACATCAAGCTCTCCCATGTGTCTTTCGGCTACCACGCGGACAAGGAGGTGCTCCACGATGTGTCCCTCACCATTCCCGCCGGGAGCATGACCGCCTTTGTGGGGCCCTCTGGCTCGGGCAAGTCCACCATCGCCAAGCTGATCGCCGGCTTTTGGGATGTAACCTCCGGCTCCATCACCTTGGGCGGACAAGACTTGAAGCGGGTCCCACTGAAGCAGCTCTATGACCAGGTGGCCTTTGTCTCCCAGGACAACTACCTCTTTGACGAGAGCATCCGGGAAAATATCCGCATGGGTCGCCCGGCGGCCACCGACGCCGAGGTGGAGGCCGTGGCAAAGGCCGCCGGGTGCGACGCCTTTATCCGGGGCCTGGAACGCGGCTACGACACTGTGGTGGGCGGAGGCGGCGCCCATCTGTCCGGCGGCGAACGCCAGCGCATCGCCATCGCCCGGGCCATGCTCAAAGACGCGCCCATTGTGGTGCTGGACGAGGCGACCGCCTACATAGACCCCGAGAACGAAGCTGTTGTTCAGCAGGCCGTGGGTAAGCTGGTGGCGGGAAAGACCGTTCTGGTCATCGCCCACCGCCTCAGCACCATCACGGGAGCGGATCAGATCGTGGTAGTCAATGGCGGCCGCATCCAAGATGCGGGCACCCACGAAGAACTTTTGAAAAACTGCCCGCTGTATCAAGAGATGTGGCGGGCTCACATGGGCGCAAAGGAGGGAGAGCAGGCATGATCGGCGTTCTGAAAAAAATCTGGCACTTTGCCGGCGAGGAACAGGGCAATATCCGAAAGTCCATGATTTTAGGCTTCTTTTACGCGGTGTTCCACATGTTCCAGATCGCGGCCATCTATGTGGTGGTGCTGGCCCTGGTGGGCGGCTCCACAGACCCCGCCCCGGCATGGCAGGCGCTGGGGCTTCTGCTGGCCAGCATTCTGGGCCGGGCGGTCCTCAACCGCTTCAGCCAGCTCCAACAGACCCACGCCGGCTACTTCATGGTGGCGAATAAGCGTATCTCCATCGGCGACAAACTCAAGCGGGTCCCCATGGGCTATTTCAACGACCAGAGTTTGGGAGAGCTCACCGGCATCACCACCACCGTTCTGGACGAGGTGGAGAGCACCGGCCCTATGGTACTGGTTGGTATCCTGGGCGGCCTGATCAATTCTGCCGTCATGCTGCTGTGCATCCTGTTCTGGGACTGGCGGATCGGTCTGCTGGCCCTGGCGGGAATGCTGGTGTATCTGGCCCTCCTCTCCGGGATGGAGAAGCAGTCCGCCAAGATCGCCCCCAAGCGTCAGCGGGACGAGGCCCGGCTGGTGGAGGCGGTGCTGGAACAGCTCCAGGGCATGAGCGTCATCAAGTCCTTTAACCTGACCGGAAAGGGTGACAAGCGGGTGCGGCAGGCTCTGGAGGACAGCCGGGCGAACAATCTGGCGGTAGAGAAGCTGTTCACTCCCTATATCTGGGGCCAGGAGATGGTTCTCCACCTGTTCAGCGTTCTGATCCTGGCCGCGTCGGTGGGGCTGTGCCTGACAGGAGCCATGTCCCTCGCCAATGCGCTGATGGCGGTCATCGTCTCTTTCCTGATCTTCTCCCAGATCCAGTCCGCGGGCAGCGGCGTGTCCGCCCTGCGTCTGGTGGGCAGTTCCATCGACCACGCCAACCAGGTAGACGACATCCCGGAGATGGACCAGCGTGGCACGGCCATCCGTCCGGAGAGCCACGAGATTGTATTCGACCATGTGAACTTCTCCTATGGAAGCCGCCCCATCCTCAAGGATGTGTCACTGATCATCCCGGACCGGACCACCACCGCCATTGTGGGGCCCTCCGGCTCCGGCAAGACCACCCTCTGCAACCTGATCGCCCGGTTTTGGGATGTGGACGGCGGCCGTGTGACCATCGGCGGCCGGGATGTGCGGGAGTACACGCTGGAGTCCCTCATGGAGCAGGTGAGCATGGTGTTCCAGCGGGTGTACCTCTTTGCCGACACGGTGGAGAACAACATCAAGTTCGGCTGCCCGGACGCCACCCATGAGCAGGTGGTGGAGGCTGCAAAAAAGGCGTGCTGCCACGACTTTATCTCCGCCCTGCCGGATGGATATAATACGGTAATTGGCGAGGGAGGAGCCACGCTCTCTGGCGGAGAGAAGCAGCGCATCTCCATCGCCCGGTGTCTCTTGAAGGACGCGCCCATCGTCATCTTCGACGAGGCCACGGCCAATGTGGACCCCGAGAATGAGGATCAGCTCCAAAGGGCTATGGAAGCCCTGACGAGGGAGAAGACCGTGCTGATGATCGCCCACCGGCTCAAGACCGTGCGGGGTGCGGATCAGATTCTGGTGCTGGACCAGGGCAGCGTCGTCCAAAAGGGTACCCACGACGAACTGATCCAGCAGGCGGGCATCTACCGGGATTTCGTGTCCGAGCGCACGGAGTCCAGCCGATGGACACTTTGATTGATCGAAAAAAGACAAAACCGCAGTACAGATATTTGCACTGTGATTTTTGGGTGGCTATGGCATTTGCAGCAAAAAAATCGCCATGCGCAGATATGGGGAACGCTATAAAGAAAGCGTGCAGTTCCAAAACTAAAGTGGAGCTGCACGCTTTCTATTCTACTTCTTTCCTACCTTCCTAAACTCTCCCGGTAACAGTCCAGTGCTCTTTCGGAACAGCTCCGCAAAGCGGCTGGAGGTAGAATAGCCCACAGTCTGCGCAATCTGTCCAATGGACAAATCAGTATTGGTGAGAAGGTACTCCGCTTGGCTCATGCGGCGCTGCTGGATGTACTCGGTGATGGTGCAGTCATAGACTTTTTTGAAACTGCTCTTGAGTTTTGTTGTCCCCATGCAGGCAATCTGGGTCAGACGCTCCATGGGAACTTCCGCGGCGTAATGGTCGCTCAGGTAGGTAGCGACTGTCTGAATATTCTCAATATCCTGGGTTGCCAGCCGCCCAGTGGCCGCCGGACGCTTTTTCTGATACTCCACCACCAGCGACAACGCTTCGGCTACCTTGCCCTCATAAAACAGTTTGGCGGCGATCCCATCTCCGCGGTAATTTTGAAGCTCTGTAAGGAGCCTGGACATTTCCGGGAAGTCTGTTGTCTGGTCGATCTTTCGGAATGCCTCCACCGGGTTGTGGTATTCGTCCGGATACTGCTTTTTGAGATAATCCTCATAGTAGGCGGGCATGATCTCAACGCCGATGGAGCGAATGGGAATATTTTTGTGGATCAGCACCCGGTAGGGCGAATAGCCGCCGATATAGGTTTTGATACACCCGGCGGACAGCCGGCGGTACGGAGCCAATTCATCGCCGGAGATGGAATCATAGCGGGTGATGCTCAAACACTCTGGCAGGGAGAATTCCAGCAGAGAGTCCTCGTGAAAGGAAAAGTTATGGATCTTGATGTCGTACAGATCCTTTTGCCCGTAGGTCCAGTAGGACCCCTCTCCGATTTCGGGCGATAACTTCCACGAGATGCCTAAAGAACCATACTGCTGATTATCCGGGTCGGGGATAAAACCGTGCCCTTTCAACAGCGGCGCATAGTATTGCTCAATGATTTCGGGCATGACAAAAGACTCGCCTCCTCTTTACAACGATTGGACGAACTTTTGAAACGAAAAGACGAACCTCGTTTCAAATCATTGAAAGCCGCCCCAATCGAGTGTATGTTATAGGTGACGGTTAGCGAACTCTAACCAAAGAGTAGCATATCACAAAGAAAAAGTCAACATGACGCAAAAACAGGAGGAGCAAAATGAGTAATCAAGTCAATTCACTGAAGAAGGGCCTTACGGTCAAGGACCTTGTGACAACGGGTATTTTCAGTGCCATCTTTTTTGTGTTTACCCTGGTCGGCGGACTTCCGTTCGCCCCGAATCCAGTCCTGACCTTCTATATGCCGATGGGGGCGGCGCTGCTGTGCGGCCCTATTTATCTGCTGATGGTGGCTAAAGTGCAGAAGCGGTGGAGCGTCACAATTCTCGGCATCATCATGGGGATCATCTGGTTTGCCACCGGAATGCACTGGGCATTTTCCCTGGGCTATATCGGGATGGGACTTATTGCGGACTTGGTAGCCGGCGCCGGTCATTACCGCAACAAGGCCATCAATCTGCTGTCCTATATGCTGATTTCTCTGGGAGGCATCTATACTTATGTGGTGTTCTTTCTTGACCCGGACGGCTGGGCCAGCACCATGCTGAAAAATGGTACGGAACAGTCCTACATCGACACCATGAACTCCTCCGCACCCTCCTGGCTCCTCGTGGTCATCATCGCCGGCACATTGGCGGTGGCGGCTTTCAGCGGCTGGGTCGGCGGCAAGATGCTGAAAAAGCAGTTTGAAAAGGCTGGGATCACCGCATGATGGGCGGAGCGTCATCCCGGCGCGGGCTGTGGCTGGACCCCAGGACGAAGATATTGCTGCTGTTGTTCTGCATCCTTTCCGCTATGATGGCCCCATCCCTTTTCTATGAACTGGGCCTTGTGGTGCTGATCGGGCTGCTCGGCGTCTGCTTCGGGAAGTGGAAATATGCCTGGAAGGGTGTACTGTTCTATGCGCTGATTGTTCTGCTCACCCTCTGGATTATGGACACCATGACGGGCACCTGGCGCACCATGTTTATCGCCTTTTTGGGGCTGTTCCATAAGGTCTATCCCTGTGGGATGCTGTCCGGCATTGTCCTCTCTACCACGAAGGTCAGCGAATTCTTATCCGCCATGAACCGCATCCACGCACCGAAAAAGCTGGTGATCCCGCTGGCCGTCATGCTCCGCTATGTCCCCACCATCCAGGAGGACTGGCGGTTTATCAAGGACGCCATGCGGATGCGGGATGTGTCGCCGTCTCCCAAGGGACTGCTGACGCACCCGGCCATGACGGTGGAGTGCATTTATGTCCCGCTGATGATGGCGGCATCCAAGGCGGCGGATGAACTGTCCATTGCCTCCATTACCCGCGGGATCGAAAACCCGAAGCCCCGGACCTGTCTGGTGCAGATTCACATAGGGCCCGCAGATCTTCTGGCGGGCATCTGCTTCGCGGCGTACCTCGCTGTGGGGCTGTACTGGAAGGGGGTGTTCGGATGATTGAATTAAAGCATGTGTCGTTTGCCTACCAGGGGCAGGAGCATGACGGCCTGCACGACATCAATCTGACGATTGCGGACGGAGAGTGCGTCCTGTTCTGCGGCCGGAGCGGATGCGGCAAGACCACCATCACAAGGCTGGTCAACGGCCTGATCCCACAATTCTATGCGGGAGAATTGACGGGCAGCGTACTGGTGGATGGACAGGAGATCAGCAAGCTGCCCATGTACCAGATCGCTGCTAAAGTCGGCTCTGTGTTCCAAAACCCCAGGACGCAGTTTTTCAATGTGGACACGGACAGCGAAATCGCCTTTGGGATTGAAAACGAGACCCGGCCGCCCGTGGAGCTGGCGGAACGGGTGGAGCAGGCCACCGACGACCTGCATATCCGCCCGCTCCGAAACCGCAATATCTTTGAATTGTCCGGGGGCGAAAAGCAGAAGATCGCCTTCGCCTCGGTCTATGCCATGAATCCGGAGATTTACCTGCTGGATGAGCCGTCCTCCAATCTGGATATGACATCTATCCAGGAGTTAAAAGGCCATTTGCGGTTGCTTCAAAAGCAGGGCAAGACCATCCTGATCGCGGAGCACCGGCTTTATTATCTGATGGATCTGGCGGACCGGATCGTGTACTTGGAGCAGGGCCGGATTGAGAAGATTTTTACGCCGGAAGAGTTCCGCAGATTGCCGAAGGAGGCCCGGGAACGCATGGGATTGCGGGCGGCGGATTTAGCGGAGGTGCGGCCTCCGCAAGTCCACCCGCCGGCATCTTCCCCTGTCCTGGAGCTTCGGGATGTCACGCTCCGGTATAAAAGCGGACGATCCTGCACCGCATCAGCCTTGCCGCCGCAAAGGGTGAGGTAATCGGCGTGGTGGGCCACAACGGGGCCGGGAAAACGACCTTTTCCCGCGCCCTGTGCGGACTCCACAAGGACTGCGAGGGGCAGTTTCTGTGGGATGGACAGGCAATGGAGCGGAAGAACAGGCTGAAACGCTCCTACATGGTGATGCAGGATGTGAACTACGAATTATTTGCCGAGAGTGTGGAGGCGGAGTGCTCTTTCGGCATCCGCAATCCGGACTTGACCTTGGCCGCCTCGACTCTGGAGGAATTGGGACTGGCTCCCTATCGGGAGCGCCACCCCAACACGCTGTCCGGCGGGCAGAAGCAGCGGGTGGCCGTAGCGGTCAGCATGATCTGCGGAAAAGACCTGCTGGTGTTCGACGAGCCCACCAGCGGCTTGGACTTTGACAGCATGACCCAGGTGGCGGGACTGATCCGGCGGCTGTCTGAGCTTGGAAAGGTCATTTTCATTGTCACCCATGATTTTGAATTTGTCTGCCGTACCTGCTCCCGTGTCCTGCATTTTGACGAGGGCGAGATGCCCGATGATATACCCGTTGTGATGGACGCCCTCCCGAAGCTGAGAGAGCTGTTCTCTGTCAAGGTGAATGGCTCCGAAGGAGACAGAGAAGGTGGCCTGGGCCATTCAGATGGAAAGGAGAGGTAGTCTATGAAACAGAAGAAAACCAATCGTGTGGCCCTGCTGCTCCACTGGGCCGGGGAGCAAAAGGTATGGCTGTTCCTGGCCGTGCTTCTGGCGATGACCGGGGGCCTGTGCATTGTGGTGCCCTATATTGAAATTTACCGGCTGATGGACGCCGCCTTTGGCGGGACCTGTACCGAAGAACTGGTGGTGCGGGTCGTGGCTGCTGTGGCCGCGGCGGTGGTGCTCCGCTTTGTGCTGTTCGGGGCGTCTGGAGTGGTATCCCACAAGGGAGCCTACGGCGCGCTGTTCAAGGTGCGCTGCATGGTAGCGGAACACATGGCTAAGGTGCCGCTGGGGGCGCTGAACGAGCGGCGGACCGGAGACATCAAAACCGTACTGAATGAGGACATCGAGAAGCTGGAACTGTTTCTGGCCCACAACCTGCCGGATCTGGTGTGCTATCTGGTGGGGCCGGTGGTGGTTTTTTGCCTACCTAATGACCGTCAATATCCCGCTGGCTCTGATTTCCCTGGCGCCGTTGGTGCTGGCGGCCGTGGTGATGGCGGTCATGTTCCGCAACACGGATGACCTGATGGACCGGGCCAACCGTTCCATCACCGCACTGAACTCGGTCATGATCGAGTATATCAGCGGCATGAAGCTCATCAAGGCATATAACATGGGGAGCAAATCCTTCCGGAAATTCTCCTCCGCCATCCATGAGGAAAACGCCATGTGGAACGAGACCTCCCGCCGCATGGGACCACCCTACGCGGCCTTCGTGGTCATCATTGAGTGCGGAATGCTGCTCATGGTGCCGCTGGGCGGGATGTTTTTGCCTGAAAGGCTCCCTGACAGCCAGCGCGTTCCTGCTGTTCCTCTATGTGGGGGCTCC
>ENA-OQDT01001784-OQDT01001784.1-human-gut-metagenome-genome-assembly--contig:-NODE-1784-length-11986-cov-3.891728_pt1 | contig 11986 bp, 9 predicted proteins | sample MGYA00242786_ERZ504617 | MGnify/ENA primary metagenome ERZ504617 (study PRJEB26092, sample SAMD00036337) | human gut metagenome | host: Homo sapiens | study: EMG produced TPA metagenomics assembly of... | reverse complement strand
AAATTTTTTGAGTTTACCAAGCTTTCAAAGAATTATGACCTGAAATATTAGGAACCAGCCATCCTATGCAACGATTGTTCACCTTTTGGATTAAACTTATCATTCTAAAAATCTAATTATGAAAATAAAAAAAATAGCATATATTTTATGTGGACTATTACTGGTCAGTTGTAATGATTCCTTTCTGGAAAGGTATCCTGATACCGATTTGTCGGATAAAACATACTTTACTTCCGAAAAAGATTTGGAACTTTATACTAATACTTTCTATAATGAGTTAATCTATTATTATCACGATTACGCGACAGACAATGCTTCTATCTATTCTGAACCTACAGAAATAGTCAACATGATGCATGGAGGAATCACCGAACAGTCAGTAGGAGGTTGGGATAATTGGGGTACTTTGAGAAAGTATAATATTCTTCTGGAGAATGTCCATAAGACAAAAGGATCACCTACGGTCATCAATCACTATATTGGAATTACACGTTTGATGCGTGCTCAGTGGTATTATGAGATGATAAAACGTTTCAATGAAGTACCCTGGTATTCCACTTCACTTAAAGATACGAGTACAGATCTTCTTTACAAAGGGAAAGACAGTCGTGAGTTAGTTGTCGATTCTATCTTTAAAGATTTGGAATTTGCGGTCAACCATATCTCGGCAGATATGAAGAATAGAAGTGTCATCAATAAATGGTATGCTTATGGCATGATGGCTCGTATAGCGCTGCATGAAGCCTCTTTCCGTAAATATCATGATGAATTGGGGTTACAGGTCAGTGCCGAACATTTCTATAAGATAGCTATAAACGCTTGTGAAAAAATAATGGAAACCCATTTGTTTTCTATTGATAAAAGAGGAGGAATAGATAATGCTTATGAAAATCTGTTCATAAGTAATAATTTAGGAGATAGTCCGGAAATTCTCTTGTTTAAGGATTTTGATGACAAGCAAAACATTAAACATGATGCAGCAAGAAGAGTTTTCAGTTATGTGAGCAGTTTAAGCCGTAGCTTAATGGAAAATTATGAATACATCAAAAATGGTAAAGCTATTCCATTCACCTCAGTTCCTGATTATGATAAGATGTCTATGCCCGAGACGTTCAAGAATCGGGATCCCCGTTATAAACAAACTTTTATGTATCCAGGATATATTCGTCCGGGAGAAAACAGGCCTTTTGTTCCTAACTTATACTTAGGAGGATATCCTCAAACTAAATTTGTAGCTCAAACAGCTGACCAAATGGATTGGTTTCGTTCTTACAATGACATCCCGGTAATGCGTTATGCTGAAATTTTATATATTTACGCTGAAGCTAAAGCGGAGTTGGGTATTTTGAAGCAGGCGGATTTGGATGCAACCATCAATGTAGTAAGAGATAGAGTGGGTATGCCTGCCATATTATTAGCTTCTTTGAACTTGAATGCAAATTTGGAAAAACAATATCCTAATGTAACAGGTTCCCAAAAGGAAGTTATTCTCGAAATTCGTCGTGAGCGAAGAATTGAATTTGCTTGCGAATGCTTTAGATATGATGATTTGCTTCGATGGAAATCAGGGAGATTATTTGAAGAGATTCAGCAAGGTGTATATATTGACCAATTTGGACTACACGACTTTACAGGTGACGGAATTCCTGATGTAGGTATTTTTGAAAGTGAAGCAGCTAATACAATACCTGAATCGGAACGAAACAATTATGTATTCTATTATATGAAAGAAAGTTCAGGAGCCCAAACTGCGATTTGTCTGTCAGAAAAAGATCATGGTTACATCATGTCGTCTACTGAAGTAAATTCGAACACACGTAAATTTGAAGAACCTAAATATTATTATTTTCCGATACCAAAGCAACAGCTTATACTAAATGAAAACCTTAGCCAAACTAAATTTTGGTAATTACACAATTATAGGCTGGGGATAGCTCCCTAGCCCTATAATAAAAAATAGAATAATAAATAGAAGATAGATAGTTCATGTCTTCTATAAACCGTATAGCTCATTTCTATATCATGAAAAAATATTTCTTAACTCTAGTCATCCTATGTGTTGTTTCCCTACAGTTGTCTGCGGTGTCTGTTCCACAATGGATTACTGCTTTTGAGAATCAAAATGCGACAAATTCTTGGATATGCTTTCAAAAGGAATTTAATATAAATGCTGTTCCTGCCAAAGCTTTAACTCGTATTGCAGCAGACAGCAAATATTGGCTTTGGATTAACGGCAAACTGGTTGTCTTGGAAGGTGCCGTAAAACGTGGTCCTAATCCCAATGACACCTATTATGATGAAGTGGATATAGCCCCACACCTCAAGCAAGGACATAATCTTATATCTGCGTTAGTATGGTATTTTGGCAAAGAAGGATTTTCATATAATCCCAGTGGTCAAGGCGCTTTCTTGTTCGATTGCCAAACTGCTGAGCTCACCTTGCAGAGTGATGACTCGTGGAAAGCCGCCATGCACCCTGCTTATTATACCCCATTGGCGCCGTATCCTAATTTCCGTTTACCTGAATCAAGTATCGGATTTAATGCAGAACTCGCTATGGACAATTGGGAAAAAGGTGAAAACGCAGCATGCCAATATTGGGCCAAAGCACGTGTGGTTGGAAAGGAAGGCGATGCACCATGGAATAAACTGCATCATCGTATCATTCCGCTTTGGAAAGATTTTGGTTTGAAGAATTACGTCTCACAAACTGTTCACAGCGGTACAATAAATGATACTTTAGTTTGTCAGCTTCCTTACAATGCTCAAATTATGCCTTACATGGAGTTGGAAGCAGAGAAAGCCCATTCAGTCGTTACTATATTTACAAGCCACTATCAAGGAGGAAGCGCATATAATGTCAGAGCAGAATATCTGACCCAAAAAAAGGAAAGCAGTCGTATGAAAATAAAAGGTTGGATGAACGGTGAGAAAGTATATTACATTTATCCCAAAGGAATAAACCTTACCAAAGTACAGTTCAGAGAGACAGGATATAACACAGAATTCGAAGGATACTTTCGCTGTAACGATCCTTTCTTGAATAAAATGTGGGAGAAATCACAACGCACACTTTATATTACCATGCGTGATACTTATATGGATTGTCCTGACAGAGAGCGGGCTCAATGGTGGGGTGATGAAGTGAACGAATCAGGAGAAGCCTTCTATGCATTGTCGGTGAGCAGCCATCTGCTCATGAAAAAAGGGATGTATGAACTCATGGGGTGGCAGCGTCCTACAGGAGAAATCTTCGCTCCTATCCCTTCGTCCAACTATCACACTGAACTTCCCGGTCAAATGTTGGCGTCTATCGGTTACTTTGGTTTTTGGAATTATTATTTGAATACAGGAGACCTTAAAACCATTAGAGATCTATATCCCAAAATACAAAAATACTTGGATATTTGGCAGAAGAATAACGATGGTACCATCACCTTCAGAGCCGGAGAATGGACTTGGGGTGATTGGGGAAAAAATATTGATATCAAAGCGCTCTTTAATGCTTGGTACTATATTGCTCTAAAAGGGCAGCAACACATGGCTACCGCTTTGGGAATGAATGCAGAAGCAGATGCTATACTCCAAGAGATGAAAGCACTGAAAAAGGCATTTAACGCCGCATTTTGGAATGGAAAAGCTTACCGTCATCCTGATTATAGGCTAAAGACAGATGACCGGGTACAAGCTTTAGCCATCGTGTCTGGCTTAGCAGATAAAGAAAAATATCCTGCATTGATTAAAGTATTGAAGCAGAATGAACATGCCAGTCCTTATATGGAAAAGTATGTCATAGAAGCTCTTTTTAGAATGGGGGAAAATTATTATGGGATGGAGCGTATGAAACGGCGTTTTGCTGAAATGGTGAACGATTCTGAACACACGACCCTTTATGAAGGATGGGGGATTGGTCCTAATGGATTCCCCGGTGGTACTACCAATCATGCCTGGAGTGGCGGCGGTCTTACTATCCTGTCGCAATATGTGTGCGGTATAACTCCTACGGAAGCCGGATATAAGGCTTATCGTATAGCTCCGCAACCTACAGGAGTGAAAGAGGCTGAAATTTTAGTTCCCACAGTTAAAGGAAACATTAAAGTTTCCTTTAAAGATGATGAAAGGACGTTTCAACTTCAGGTAAATTCACCACAAGGTCCACGTGCTACCATCTGCCTGCCTTTCCAATGCAAAAGCATCACGTTGAATAACAAGCTAATTTGGAAAAACGGGAAAGACATATCACATAAAAGCAGCATAGTCAAATGCATTCATCAAGATAAGGATGAAAGTATCTTTATCACTATGAAAGAAGGTGGAAATTGGACATTCAATATAAACAAATAGTTCGAATATGAAACGATTTTTATTATCAATAATATATTTATACTTGGCAGGTATGCTTGTAGCGCAAACTGCACCTTTAGAAATACTTCCTTATCCCAATGAGGTAAAGGTTCATCCGGGACATTATCCTTTTATGTCCTGTCAGCTTGTTTATCCCAATGCCTTGAAAAATGAAGCCGATTACTTAAAACAACTGTTGTTAGAGGAACATGGACTCATCGTACAACACACCAAGCAGGGAAATATGCAATTGACTTTATCTAAGTGGATTCCCCATCCTGAAGGATATCGTCTTACTGTAAACGAACAAGGTATCCGTATTGAAGGTTCCACACCTCAAGGTGTGTTTTATGGTCTGCAGACTTTCCGTCAGCTTATTACCACTCATCAAGGACAAATAAGAATACCTTATGTAGTCATTGATGATGCTCCGGCTTTTAAATGGCGCTCATTCATGCTTGATGATGGAAGAGCCTTTAAGGGCATGAAAGAGGTAAAACAATTGTTGGATGAAATGGCTATTTTAAAAATGAACACTTTCCATTGGCATCTTACCGAAGACCAGGGATGGCGTATAGAAATAAAGAAATATCCGCTGCTCACAGAAATAGGCGCGCATAGAGATTCTACTCAGCTCAACTGGTATGAAAGCAAAGTGTTCGATGGTAAGCCGTTCGATGGATACTATACACAGCGTGAAATAAAAGAAATTGTTTCCTATGCCCGGAATCTTCACATTACAGTTGTTCCTGAAATAGAGATGCCGGGACATGCTTCAGCCGCCATTGCCGCGTATCCTTGGTTAGGCAGTACAGATGAAAAAATCAAAGTGCCTTGTACCTTTGGAGTCAAAAACAGTGCCTTCAATGTAGCCGATCCACGCACACGTACTTTTTTGAAGGATGTACTCGATGAAGTGATGGAACTGTTTCCTTCGAGAATCATTCACATTGGTGGCGATGAAGTGCGACAAGAGCAATGGAATAACTCATCCGAGGTACGAACATTCATGAAAGAAAAAGGGCTAAACTCAGCTGCCGAACTTCAGATGTGGTTCACTAACCATATAGCCTCTTATCTGAAATCGAAAGGAAGAATAATGATGGGTTGGAATGATATAACTGGTGACAAATTGCATGGATACCAAAGTGAAGTTACAATTGAAGCAGGAAACCAGCTTTCAGAGGACGCGGTGGTACAGTTCTGGACTGGCAATCATGACCTTTTACGGAAGGCAGCCAAACGAGGTTATAAGATAGTTAACAGTTATTTTAAATATACTTATCTGAACTTTAACCATGACCGTATAACGCCTGGGTTGGAATATGATTTCGAACCTATCCCTTTGGAAAAAGCATATGCGTTCAATCCAATACCCGAAGGGTTTACCATGCAGGAACAAAAACAGATTATAGGTATAGGGTGTCAGATGTGGGGAGAATGGATACCACAAGTGGAGGATATGTATAGAATGATATATCCATATTGGGCGGCCCATGCCGAAACAGGATGGACAGACAACAAGCGTAAAAACTACAATCGTTTTGTTCGGTCTATGGATTATTTTCTTACTCGTTGGATAGATAAAAATTATATCAACAGCCATAATATTGGGATAAAGCAACATCAATAAAACAATATTTTGAATAAACAATAAATTCAGTATGAAAAAGCAACTATTATTTATACTGCTCTTCCTGCCTGCTTTTTTGACGGCCAAAGAGATAAGATATTTTGTACAACCCGGAGAAATACTTGATTTAAGTGAAAATGCCTTTGAGCGCCATGGAATAAAAGTATCTGAAATAGATTCCGTAAGCATGAGCGGTTCTTTTACCTTTTCTATAAAGGTGCGTAGTCATGCCCGTGAATTAGGTGAAAAAGCCTTGATTACCAATAAAAAGAACAATATACCAAACGAAGCAGGCATTTGGATAGGCACCCAAGACAACGGATCATGGATAGTGCACTTTTGCGATGGGAAAAACACTCCATGGGAATATAGACCTACTGCCTTGCGCCAACCCATAAATGATGATAAGTGGCATACCTTGACAGTGACACATGATGCCGGTAAACAGGAGATGCGCATGTATTACGATCAGTTGAATGTGGCTATTTACTGTACCAACGGAAATGTCAATTTAGCCACCAACAATACACTTAGAATAGGCTCTGTAGATGATGGTCAGTGGAATGCATTCAATGGTTATATCAAAGAATTTACATTTATAAGCCATGTGGAACTACCCAAAATTTCAGTTACGGACACCCAACGTTTGTCACAACTGAAGGTGATGGCTTTCAATATCTTTCATGGTGGTCATGAATTGGGGCAAGAGGTAGGAGTGAATAGGGTCGTAGAGGTTATAAAAGCAGAAAATCCAGATGTGATCGGTATGGTAGAAACCTACGGTTCAGGTGCTATTATTGCAGATGCATTAGGCTACTATTTCTATTTACGTAGTTCCAATTTATCCATCATGAGCCGGTATCCTATCACAGATACCTATGATTTGTATGATTCCTTCAATTGCAGTGCGGCGACATTGCAAATTAGTCCGTCACAACAAATAAATTACATTAACCTTTGGCTGGATTATCGTCCTATCACTAATGACCAAATAAACGCCTGTGAATCCATAGAAAATATCATAGCGGGGGAGTGGAGTAGGAGAGCTGCACAATTGCAAAGTATCTTGAAAGCTTTTCCATCCCAATGGAATACCATGGAAACACCTCTCATAGTTTCCGGTGATTTTAACAGTGATTCGCATCTGGATTGGAAAGTGATACAAAAACATGAATGGACACAACGGGTATGTTATAGAATGGCCCACCAGCAAGTTGATGGAAAAGCTCATTTTATTGACTCTTATCGTGAGATTCATCCTGACGTGAAAAAATATCCATGTCATTACATGGTCTACTATGGCGAAGAATGAATTGCAATACCGTATAGATTTTATTTATTATAAAGGGAAGGATATCAAAGCTATCCAATCGGAGATGATAGACAAACATCCTGTTCGCTACCCCTCTGACCATGCGGCTGTAGTGACTACATTTAATCTGAAATAAATATGAAGTATTTTTTAACGCTTATTCAACTATGGGTTGGATTCCTGTCTATATGTGCCAGTTATCCAAAAGCAAATATTTGGATAATTCCTTCTGTAGAATCCCCACAAGTATACAGAAATTACGCTCAAACCTCAAAGGTTCACTTGGAAATGGCTAGAGGTGAAGTAGAACATATTCAATTAGTCTTTCCTAGCAAAGTTAATGAGGAATATCGTTTCACTTTCGACCGATATTTGAAAGGTATTCAAATATCGGCTAGAGAACTTAAAAAAATGAATGGTTATTATGACGCGTTAGTCCCTTTTAAAAATCAGTTGAAATGTACGGATACATTGACTGCTGTATGGATTACTGTACAGTGTCCGTCAAGGGTTCCAGTCGGAAAGTATCATCAGACGATAAAGATAGAAGGAAGTAAACATTTTACGATACAGCTGGATTATAACGTACATCATACTACCATTCCTTTAAAGTCATCTATCCCTATCACTGTTGGAGTTGAGAATCGTTGTATGACTGAAGGTCTTAATGATAAAGAAGCCGATAAAGAACGGCAACGATGGGTAGACTTTGTATTAAGCTATAGAATGACTCCTGTATTTGGTACACAGATTACTCCGGAACGTTGGCAATACGAACATTCGTTCTCACCTTGGGCATGGAATGACAAACGAAGCATCCGATTATTAAACGATAGAAGATATAGTTGTTACATGCTTCCGTTTTTTACATTGTCGGAGAATGAACTTGCGTCTTTATTATGTAATATCCAAAAGAAAGGAAAATTAAAAGAATCACTTTTCTATATTTGGGATGAACCTGCCTACATAGGAATGTGCAACTATTTTCGTAGAAATTTCTTGTAAATCCATCCTCTCAGGCTGTTAGGAACAAGACGGGTTACCAAACGAATACAAATGTTTGTCATCATCATGAGAATCCCGATATATCCCAGTTTCTGCAACTGCCGTTGGAAACGCATTTCTACATAGGCGTATTTCCATCCTCCACGGCGTTTGCACATTTCCGGAGAAAACCTGAAATACAACAATGATTCCGGTATATTATACATTTTCGATCCATTCAGCATCATCCGGACCCATAAATAATAATCCTCAAAAAGAGGGAACGGCAGATAGCCACCCGCCGCTTCTACGGCTTGCTTGCGAAACATTGTTACCGGATGATTCATCGGGTTCCTCTTCTTCCCGAACAAACGTATCTCTTGTGGATTTTGCGGCAGTTTGCGCGTTGATGTGACATTGGATATAGTCTCTTGAAACTCATCGATCCATGCGCCTACCACACTTATCTCCGGATGGCTCTCCATAAACGCTAACTGCCTGGCAAAACGTTCTGGTTTACAAATATCATCCGTATCCATCCGGGCCACCAAGTCACAGGAACAATGCTTTAATCCTTCACTCAAAGCGTTGCCCAGCCCCCTGTTCTTTTCCAACACAATACGTTTTATCGTACTATACCGACCGGCAAATTCCTCCACCACTTCATATAACGCCGGTGTCAATGGTCCATCTTCGACTAATATGACCTCGTCAGGCTGTAATGTCTGACCAAATACACTGTGAAGACTTTCACGCAGAAAAATTGGATTTTCCTTATAGTACAAGGAAAGCAGAACGGAGAATCTCATGATAAAAATTATAAGTTGTTACTTGCCTAAGAATAACAACGACAAGTAACGGTTTCTTTCAATCAGCCGATAGCACAAATAGCTTATAGCCGAAACCATCACCCACAAGCAGCATACATACAGCCAATAGGGCAATCGCAAGGAGGCAATATTGAACCACGACGTAAGCAGGGTGATAATTGTCTGATGGATAGCATAAATACCCAATGTTACCCCACCCCCCCCCCCATTTAGTAAATATTAACAAAGGCTTATTCACATAATACTTGAATAAGGGGATGAACGCAGCTATCGCCACTCCTGCGACCATAAATTTGTACACATAGTTGTACACCACATGGCTGCTTGGGGGCATGAACAAAGGAGGGTCTTTCCGCATCCACCAGTATGCCATACACAAGAACAAGGCGGAGAACCACAAAGAATCAACGCGCCCCCGTTTCTCCCAAAGGTATTGATATTTCCTTCCGAAAAATCCAATGGCATAGAACGGAAAATACCAGGCGATAAACTGGAAACCGAACAGTTTAAATTTCAATGCGACCATTATGCCCATCATCAACAAAGAAAAGAAACAGACCACATATTCTATCTTGACCTTCAGGCACGTGACGATCCAATTGCACAGCCACATCAGCAGCACGATAAAGAATAAAGTCCACAGAAACCATAGCCCGCTATCAGGATGTACTACTTTCGCTAAAAACAGCGTCGGGTCAAGATGTACGCAGCAACTAACCGCCACCCATGCTAAAAAAGGTATGATCAGCTGCCTGAAACGTTTCTGCACTGTCTGCCATTTTATATCTGGCTTGTAACTCACAAAGCCGCTCACACACATAAACAACGGCATATGAAAAGAATAGATATACCTAAAAACGGCATTATGGTCGAAGTCCAGGTCTGTACACTGGATGCAATGTCCTAACACGACAAGAAGAATGAGCACGCCTTTCAGGTTGTCGATGTAATGCAAACGATGAGTCATAATGATTCTGATTTTATATTAATTAGGAGTTAAGAAGTTAAAAAAGCTACTGCTCTGCTTCGCTCCGTTCAGAAGCGATAACTCCTTTAACTTCTGATTCGCATTTATAAGTTTGTTCTTTTCCTGACAATCATACAGAAATAACTTAAAGACTCAAAGTTTTATCCATTTATCGGAAACAGGGTCTTCTATCGGTGAATTCATCCACCTTTCAGGCGCTACCACCACCTTCTGCGGATTGCGGTTCAGCCACGCTCCCCACCACGAGAAAGAAGAGTTGGCAATAATATTGTGCCGGCACAGGCTCATCAACTGCATATCCACATAACTTTCCGCGCCCTTGTTCCAGTCCACATATACCACCTTCTTGCCCGGCAATAAACCGGGCAGGTAGCTTTCACACCAAGCCATGTCGTTGGAAAAAACACAATACAACCGCGGATTTACCCGCTCTTCTATGTAGTGTATCGCCCGTTTATAATAGTCCGAATCACAAATTCCCCGAAAAAGCGGATGGTTTACGTAATCACCACGGCGTACGTGCAATGAAACACTTTCACTAGCCCGGAGCAGTGCTATTATTTCCTTGTTCTGCCCATCTGCCGGCTCCGGAAAGGAGAATGCTTCCCAAATTGTTTCCTTCACATCGCAAAAGTATTCCTCATGCTGCCAATAACCGTCATAGTAACAGTTTCCCTTACGTGTTAGAGCGGCTGCATCAAAGGAGAAGTCTTTCCGCTCCACGCACATGGTTTTGCGTTTGGGCAGAATGTATTTCCCTATTTGCCAGAACCGGTAATTCGGATATGGATATGCCACTTTTAAAATATCCTTCCACGAAGCGACGAGGGCTTTTTGTGCAAATATCCGGTCTATCTCAAAACCATTGTGCAGGGGATAGTTCCTGAAACAGGATGTATCTATCATCACCTGCTCATGAGGGAACTGCTCTCTCAATGAAAGGGACAAGGCATACTGGAACATCTGGTTTCCCAGGCCTCCAAGGATTTTTACGATTTTCATATAAATGTATTCTATCAGGGTTTAAGACCTTACAACCAGTTTACCTTTTCCCGCCAATACCGGGAAATAGCGATTGATAATGAAGATTATGGGAATCTCTACGATGATTGTCAGGACAAATAAGAGTAACGGATAATCATAACCGAAATGAATCAGAAAATATTTTATGGGTCTATATACCAAATGATGCGTGCATAAGAGTACCAATGAATTTCTTCCAATCCAATTGATAACAAGAATCTGGTTGACAAGTTTGCACACCAACAATATAAAAACCACTATCGCCATGCCGGATACGACTGTCAGATACGTATTACTGTAGTAGTTGACACTCATTGAAATCTTTACCGGGAAGAATATGTATATCAAGTAACAGATAACTGCTCCGAGTACTAAATAGAGACTTTTCGTTCCTTTTATCAAAAAGTTGGTTTCGCTGATAAGTATGCCAAAATAGAAAAACAGCGAGGCCACCATAGCCGTATCAAGCCACATGGGGATAAAAATCTTGTATGAAGCAAGTAAAAATCCCAGTATTGCCAGCGAAGAGATGAACGCACATTTCATCATATTTGTCCGAATGCATTTCCAGACAACGTATAGCAATGCTTCCACTTCAGCCAAGCATATTAGGAACCATAAAGGACCATTAAAAAGATTACGCTGTCGGAACACGTCGATGATAGAAAAATCTTGTTTTCCACCCAACACGTTCGGTATAACCCGGTCTATCACATAAAACATGGCATAGCTAATCAAATAGTAAGCAAGGAAAGGAATGACAATTGTTGTACACAACTTATTCCAATACCCCCCCCTCAAAAAATTCAAAATACTTCTTTAAGAAAACAATCCCTGAAAGAAAGAAAGAATATAAGGCACTTTGGCCGCAT
>ENA-OQDT01001780-OQDT01001780.1-human-gut-metagenome-genome-assembly--contig:-NODE-1780-length-11992-cov-2.660598_pt1 | contig 11992 bp, 17 predicted proteins | sample MGYA00242786_ERZ504617 | MGnify/ENA primary metagenome ERZ504617 (study PRJEB26092, sample SAMD00036337) | human gut metagenome | host: Homo sapiens | study: EMG produced TPA metagenomics assembly of... | reverse complement strand
CCCAGTGACCTCTATTTCCGTCGGTTCTCCGGCAACCCATTCCCCTTTTACCAATTGTCCGGATTGGATTGTTACTATTGCCTTATGTGAATACCGTCTTACCATCTGTTTTGCGCCCTTCCTTTTGGAACTTCAATCTTATTCCCGATCAGTTCTGCTTTCTCCGGTTCTCCACCTTCCCTATACAGCCGTTTTGCCATAGCATCATACCAGGAACGGGGATATGTGATAGAAAGCTTGTTTTCGGTAAAGTCTGGCAGACCACCGACCATGGAATAAAGGTCGGCAGCCACCAGTCTTTGTTTTGAATATCGATCGTCTTACTATCTTCTGTACCTTCAAAACCGCGTCCCGGCAAAACGACGTTATCCAAAAAATCTTCACAATCCGCGAGACCGGGATAAGCTAGTATTGTATCTCGAATCGTCTTAGCCATGATTGTTATTCTCCGTTTTCAGTATCCTGAATCATCTGATCTTCCGGTTCAACGGTTTCACCTAAGAATGTTGCCGGGATATCATCCGTACCTTCAGTATCTTCAGATGCGTTCCAATCCTGGCCATCCACCTTCATGATGAACATGGCATCCGGATCGTTTACGACAGGGATAGCATTTGCTTCTGCTTTCGTCCATTCCTTGAACGGTTCCAGTTCAGACCATTTGGTAACCAATACCCAATCCTGTTTTACCATGAGGGCAATCTTCTGCAAGGTAGCGGAAGATTCGGCTGCAATCGGTCCGTGTTGGATATCACCAACCTTCAAATCCTCCAAGAAACATACACGTTTACGCTCCCACGGATTGATCGTCTTACGACGATGAGCCTTGTCCTCGATACGGACAGACGGATTCACAGTAATGATCTTCACCGGGATTTCCTGTTCGGCCAGATACTCGTTGATAAGATTTTTCGTTACCAATATTTTTGAAGACGAATTAACCCATGCCTTCAATGTGTCGAATGTTGATTTCTGCTTCTTCAATAAAGAGAAGTCAGCCACGTGCATCACTACATAGCGAATCGTTACTCCCTCGGCAGAAGCAGCAACAACCGTATCTTCGATATCCTGCAAGCCGTTAGCCGTTGAAGCGTTGCTCCAATCTACAGAAGATTTACGCTGGTTCTTCTTCGGCATACCGCAACCAACAAACTCAGCCGTAACGACACCGCCATTATTCTTTGCCGACAAATGGAAACCCGCACGGCTCATGAGCTGCATACACCACCATTCGAAACGGGCACGGACGGAGTTATACACGAAATCCTGATCCTTGAAAGCCAGGTTCAGCAATGCCAATTGGTCTGCGTCACCCTGTGCGTCACGTTCCAACTGTTTGTACTCGTTGTAATCACTTTCGTTCATACCACGCTTAACGGCTGTCTTTGGAATATCACCGGACAACTTGCTGATTACCTCGCGCGTCTTCTGCGGAGCGGAAGCGTCAAAAGAGATCACATCTGCCATTACCGGAGCACCCTTCTCACCGGTCAGTGTCTCCCACTTCAACGAAGTCTTTCTTTTCACCCCGAAGAAGTTCGGGAAAACGACTGGTTTCACATGGCGGGTATTCAAACGAGCCGCCATGTTCTTTTTATTCACCTGTTTAATTAAACTTCTTTCCATATATCAGATTTTAATGGATTACACAAAACGGATAAACGACATTAATGCCTTTAAGTCCTTATCTACCGGGAACGGCATACAGGATTCGTTTACCGTACCTCTTACCAATAACCCGGACTGCTGGTTGGCTACAGTCAAGTTGACTTTATTCATCGTGACGACCAATTCACCATCATAAGGCAACTTGGCGGCTTTCGCAGCCTGCTTGTCTTTAGCCTGAACCAATACCAAACCTTTTGCAGCAGCCCCGATCGTTGCTGCCAACGTAATCGTATCGAAATCCGCATTACTCTTATCGATAGCTGTGATCTTATCGGATGCGCCTGCCAACGCTCCACCAACCGTCACGAAGTCACCCACACCTAACAGATGGTTCTTGGCCACCTTATACGCTGTCGCATCGGCAGCAGCAGCTTCCGAAACCGTAGCCGTCTTCAATACATGATACAGCCCTGTTTCCGGATCTTTTACTACAATTACAATCGGAGGCAGTTCGTCCAACGCCTTGCCATTGAACAAAGCGTTCTGCAAGTCTCTGCGGTCAATCGTCCCGCCACCGATCACATCCTCAATAATCTTTTCAATTCCGGGAGGATACTGGAATTCTCTTTCTCTTTTTCTGTACATAACGTTACACTTTACTTGGATTATTCAATACCCAGGTTTACCACACCGGGATTATTTGCACTATTATCGACGTCCTGATCCATCAGCTTCGCCCAATCCGCTTCGGAACGATCCTGAAGATTTACGGAACCGGGAGCGTAATCGCCACGAGCCACAGCATCATCGATCGCCTTTTGCTGGATTCCGGTATATTCTTCGGATAATGTCTTGATCTGATCCTCGATAGACGTTTCAGAAGCCAAATCCACACGTCCCAGCCAGCTATCCGGAAGACCGGCATCTTTCAATTGCTTACGGACTGTTTCTTTCTTGGCTTCGTTTGCCGAGTTAGTAATAGAATCGCCTACCTTTTTAGCCATATCATCGACGCTCTTCTTCATACTTTCCAGATAAGCTTTTACTTCCGGGCTAAGATCCTTCAACAGCTCTTCTTCCGTTTTCTTATTCTTATCCGGATCTTCCACCGGTTTACCGTCTTTTAATCCATGTTTTGCTTCGTATGCAGCGACCGCAGCCGTTTCAGCCGTAGTCTTAGCTTCATTCTCCGCTTCCTGGATAGCAGGAAAGATATTTTCTTTGAACAGGTCCACAAAAAGCCTCCATTCCTTCAGCTTTTTCGATTTTGAACGTCTTCTGAATACGTTCCGCATACTTCTCCGGCACACCTTTCGTCTTACATGCCGCCTTGATTAAATCTAAAATTGTCATAAGAGTTTTCTGTTTAAAATATAAGGGAGGGAAAGTTTTTTCTTGCAGGATTCAGAATAAGTGTTCATCTTTGTGGTGTCCTAAATTCTCAGATGGCGGGTAACCGCTGAACATATTTTTGTATTGGTACTCTTGTACCCATACATGAACATATAACATAACGGTTTCGTACCCCCTTGATATGGCTTAATGGCCATAACTGCCATCTGAGGTGTAGGACAAAGGGACAGGCGAAACCGTTCTTTTGTCTATCCACATACAACAAACAATATTCAATCATGTCCAAACTCAGAGAAAATTGTTTGTCGGGAAATAATAGTACCCAACAACCAACGGCCAAACCCTCCGAAATGGGTAAGTACCCTACTCCTGAACTACAAGCTGCATTCAATACCGGCCGAGAAATCGGAAGAACCGAAGGAATGCTATACTACATCAAACATGCTTCCGAAAATATGCAAAAGGAAGCTGAGAAATTAAATTCGAAATTGCAGACGCAAAAAGCGAAAGGATAAATAGTCTTTTCTCTATCTTGACGATTAAAATTCCGAAATCGTTAGACAATTAGGAGATTATTTATATTTTTGCAAAAAGAAGGCGGTTTATAAGCAAGTCGTGGATTGTAGTTCCACGGGGCTACTTATGAATCGCCTTTCTTCTTTCCCAATAACCTTAAAATATTTATACTATCCGAAATGCTATATAAAGTCGTACTTCCATCGGCTTGTTCTTTTACAAGAATCCAGGATTTTTCATTTTCTATCGTTGTTTCGAATAAGTGAACAATAGCATTATATCCGTGCTTATCATTTCCGCAACCAAGATATTCAGCCTCCTTTATCACAGAAGCTATATCCAAAAGTATTTCATTCTTCTTCTCGTAATATTTGTGTGGCTGGTTCAACCACTCTTTTATACCACGACCGGTAATCTGTATATCTTTCCGAAAATCTTTATTCCGAATAACAGTTTGTTTTAATGAAGAAGCCTTTTCCTTGATCTCCTTAAATCTCGCTTTACCGGACGCTACTTTAATCGAATCCTTGGGCTTTCCATCCCCCAGCAACCATTCCGCAAACTCCTCATGATCCATCATGACCGGCGTAGCTATACAGATGCAGAACGGATGCCAGCCCGTAAACTTAAAATCCTTCGAGTATTGGCCAGCCTTTGCATCACACACAGGACACGGACCGTGATTCGATGGTGAACGTTCCACCTCATAACCAGTCACGAAGTCCATTTTCTGCCAACGTTCGTAATCGGCAGTTCGAAAAGCCTTATTGGTCTCCGTTGCTGCTAAACGTAGGGCATTTTTGTAAGACGAACGATAAACACCCTGTCCTGGATGATAGTCTTTCATTGGCTGGGATAGAACCAGCTTCCCATTCGCATCCCTTACCCGTCGGAAACGACGGTTGGGTTCGTTTAGCAATTGCCGTATATCTTGGCTGATCAACGCCGACGGACGACCGGAAGACAATCCGGAAGAAAGGTAATACTCCAGATTATCCATAGCCCCGGTCCGTTATGTCCCAGACACGGGAGGATATGGTTTTACCAAATTCATCTTTACGTTTCAATAAAGTATTCAGCGCATCGGCATTCCGGGAAAACAATTTTTCCCTTAGCGTAGCGGAGATAGCCATATCCTTAATATAGCCCGTTACCAGTTCATCCGCTTTCCTATTACCTAAATTCCATACATCGGTAACTGTATTGGATATATTGCTTACGAGCTGCTTGTGTAAATCATCCAACAGACGTTCTATTTGCTTTTCAATAGTAGCATTACCTATCCATACACGGTCGCCGCCATGATCCGACCATTTAGCCAGAAGAGATCCTACCCTACGAACAAACTCGTCAAACGAATACTTTATGCTGCCTTGTTGCAGGAACAGACGTTGCAGGAATTGTCGCTCATGAAATGATAGTTCTTTCATTCTCCATATCCCATTGTCAGACCAACCATGTTATTACGTTGCGCAGCCGTATCCTCCTCTTCCTTCATCAGCTTCATTTCTTCGTCCAAGTCTTCTGTTAGCGGAGAATGAGCCGTAACCGTGCGCTGAGCGTTAATCGGTTTGCCACCATTGGCAATAGATAGGGTTTGCAGGGTTTCAGCCAAATCTTCCGGCAAAATGGAACCAAATTCCACATCGATCAGGTTGTTCAGCAATTGAGAACGGTACTTGATGTTGGTAATATTGCATATCCCAGCCAACACGACCGACACGCAACGCTGAACCACCGGACCGAACGTTTCCATGTTCTCACTCGCCTTGATAGTTGCATCCATCAGCATGAATTTACGAGCGACACCGGACAGGTTGCCAATGCCTTTCAAGTTATCAAAAGAAAGATCCGGCGTAGATGTACCAGCAAATTGTTCGTTTTTCGTTTCTTCCAATTCTTTATCTACAGATGGCTGGGAGCCAGTCCATGTCAAATAATCGGCATCGCCATGATATTCCTTGCCAGATACTTCATCGACCTTAATGGGGAAATTAAGGTCTTTCCCGGTTGTTTCCTTAGAAGGTAAATCGGAATCGCCATACGTTTTCAAGATTGGTTCCGCAAAGTAGTCGTTAGTGTCGGCCATACGGGACAAACGCATTTCCCGCGCATCCATGATACCGGCAACCTCGTCCCATTCCGGTTGGAAAACATCTGCATACACGACCGGAATCTTTCCGAATAGATTGGGAACCTCTTTTATTACCCAGCCACCCATTTCATCGATAGCCGTAATAATCTTATCTACTGTCCAGATTGTACAACTGTTCCGGATCATACCATTAGAGTTCACTTGGTAACGATGAATAAAGGCATCCATATCGTCGTTATCATCGAAGTGGGGATAAAATTCAGAGAAAGTATTTTCATTACGGGGAACGGAAAGCGTTTTCACCTTCAACTCCGTAATCAAGTTGCCGTCTAATCCTTTGGAAGTATACGGATAGAACACAAGAGCAGCCTTACTTTCAGAAAGCACCTTACGAGCGAACGACTTCAAGACGGATTGCATTTTCAATCGGCGTTCCCATACACGTTTGAATTCTTGAAAACCATCGTTCTGATCAGTTCCCGTAATCGTCATTTGCCCGCCAAACAAGAAGGCGACAGAGGTACGCACCTCCTTTTTCGGAAAGTTGGTAACGATACGTGCTACATCTACGATCTTATCTTCCAGTCGTAACGGCTCACCATTCTTATCTTTCAAAGTTTCCGAATAGACAGCCAACCGTTTCGGTTCACGCCAACCGACAGAGGTTTTACGCCGACTGCGCTCACCGTGGTATTCTTTGTAATATTCTCTTGGTTCCCGATATTCAATCGTATCGACACATAACGAACTGACTACCTGCCCGAAATCTTCATTTGCAAGAATGTCGTTTATACTTGGCATAATCGTTTTATGCTAAAATATAAAAGCAAATGTTTTTTCGCTGTCAATACGGCCAGTCTAAACAAGTTCACTTTGAAATGTAAAAACCGAGAACAGATATCAAAACGCAAGTATGTGATAGAAAAATATCGGGATTTTATCTAATACGTGTTACAAATATCGGAAAAACACTTTCATTTTGCCACTTATCGTCCTCTTGCTACCCGACGTACAGAGTTAGCCTTACATAACCCGATGAACTCTACATTCTCGGCAAGGATCGTCATACCGTCCGGTGCATCATCATGCTTGTTGCCACCTTCTTTCTTATAGCTGGTAAGCGCTTTCATAAATCGGTCATAGTCCGAACCTTTCTTATACTCACTTTCTTCCAGGAAATAACAATGCTTCTTAATCCAACCAGACTTCAACAAGATACGTGTATCCTTATTGGCTGTTGTCGGTTTCGCCTGAATGATACATTTCTCGTTCTTTGACTTCACGGCCTTACGGACATTCAGAGCAAACAGACGGCCGCCGTTATTGCTTTCGATACGCATATTGTCGCAGCGGGTGTCAAGAATCAAGGAAACTAACTTCGGTTCGGTAATCTCGACATTGTCTTTCGTAAACAGGACATCGGTAATGAAATACTTTGTACCGAATACTTTGGCAATCGGTGCACAAAAATCGTCGTCTCCTTCGTCGGCCACATCGGTAGCACCGATCACGCCATCCGGCTGTTTACCTTCGATATCTGCCAGCTTGAAGCGGTTCAATTCTGATTTTGGGAACAACAACCCAATAGCCTCGATCGGTTCCTGCATATACTCGGCACACCAGATGGAATCGTCCGTTTCCTCTCGTAGTTCATGGTAATACTCTGTCGTATGTACATCCTTACAAAAAGAGCGGTCGTTCTCATCCAGGGCTGCGATACGGATAATCTCGTCATACTTCCCCATTTCCTCCATACGACCAAGAACGTCCGTAGCCGACCAGCGGGTACCGATGTCGATTGAACAACAGTTTCCCTCGATACGAGAATCATGTGTTCCCTGCTTCCAAGACCAGACCTTTTCGTTATTGGTGTCAGATAGTGCATCTTCCAAACTCTTATACAAGTCGTCGGTCATGGCCAACATAGACGCACCGAAACCGATTACCGTACCGCCTACACCAGCCCCGAAGTAACTCACCTGCCGGGCAGCTTCCAAGCTCCAGCCATGCACGTTCTGTTTATCCCCTCGCAATTGCACATCCAGGAATATCTCTTTGAACCGGGAAGAGCGGACAATGTCGCGTGTATCATAAGATAATTTATTATACAATGTATCGGAACAACAATTGCGCATGACCGACTCTTCCGGGAAATGGCCAAGCATCCACGAAATGAACAAGGATGATATATAGGACTTCCCGGCACGTGGCGGCATGGAGACGGCCAGCCGACGAATCACACCCGACAAATACGATTCGTACACCCGCGTAAATGCGTCCGCCACCTTCTTCAAAAACAAACGCTTAGCGAAGAACTTAGGATCATGATATAAACAATAGGCCCAGAAATCATTCCGAGCCTCCCGTTTGCGCAATATGGTCGCAGCCTTCGCCTGCCTGATCAATATTTCTCTCTTACTCCTTTTCACCACGGATAATTGCTGCTAGTTCTTCATCTGACATCGATTCCAATTCATCACCCAGTTTGACCTGGTTCTCCACTTCTTTCTTATCACGCCACTTGCCAGGTTGCCGGTTCTTCAGCCAGAAAATGGCGGCAGTTGTATCCGGAGGGTAATGTTCGATATACTCCACCTTATCCGTAATCTTACCCTCGTTGGTAGCGAACTTCGTCGCTCTGGCATCGTAACCAATCGCACGGCTATAAAGTCTCGATGCTACATTTGCATCTGCTACAGCTTTTCCCTTTTTTAAGGACTCAAGAAATTGAGGGAACTTCTTCTTCCAACTATTCAACGTTTGTTCCGAAACAGAGAAGAATTCAGCAATCTCCTTATCTGTTGCACCTAACAGACAAAGTTTTAGAGCCTGCTCTGCATATTCTTCTCTATATTCAGACTTACGCCCCCTACTTTTCTTTTTTACTTCATTCTTCTCTGACATACCTAACCAAAACTAACGAATCGGGACAATTCCGCCTTCAACTCAGGTAAACTTCCATTATCTAAATAGAAAGAAGAGCACATTTTACCTTCTTTCTTTACACCACGCATTGACTTACACAAGTGTTCTCCTTCTAGCACTATACCCATTGCCAAAGGTGGACATTCCGAACCTAACGCTTCTTGGATCATCACAATGATATCTTTCGCCAATCGCTCTTGTACCTGTAATCGTGCCGCACAATAATCAACAACACGACCAACTTTCGATATGCCCAATATCTTACCTTTAGGATTAGGAATATAAGCAAACCAATACTTCCCAAAGAAAGGCATCATATGATGTTCGCACATTGAATAGAATCCACCTGAATCTGCGATAACACTATTACAAGAAAGACCATCCACTCCATTAGGAAAAACCGTTATTTTAGGCACCTGTGCCAGATCATATCCACGAAAGATCTCTTTCCACATCCTTATAATACGATCCGGTGTTTCTTTTAAGCCCTCCCGACAAGGATTTTCACCTATAAAAGAAAGAATCGTTCTTATCGCACATTCAATATCTTGTGTATTTGTAGACTTAATTTCCATTTCGGATGCTCTTTAATATAATTAATAACTTCCTTCGTATTCTGACCGGAACAAGGCTGCAAATAATATATTCCTGCTGAATATTTATCATATTGCGACATATCCTGTCCGATATAAACTACCTTCAATTCATTCGGGTTAATCACGACAGTTTTACCTCCATCTTTCGGGGAACACGTAATCCAGTCTATATTTACAGGTGGAACCAAAGTTCCATTTGTCTCAATCTGAACAAATCGGCCAGTGGCCTTGATCTTATCAACCAAGTCATATGTAACCTGCATACAAGGTTCTCCACCTGTCAATACAACATGTAAAGCTGGATAACGATTTATTTCTGCAATAATATCATCATCACTTAACATCTTGCCTTCTTTGTGTTCTGTATCACAGAACGGACACCTCAAGTTACATCCAGAGAAGCGAACAAAAACAGTCGGTGTACCGGTAAAATACCCCTCTCCCTGGATACTGTAAAAAATCTCATTTATCTTTTTCATACCACGCTATATTATTCTCCGATTCCTGGACCATCACTTTAAAACATTGAGGTATCTGATTACAGATCCATTTCGCAATATTTTCCGCTGTCGGATTAAACGATAATACCTCATTCAAGTTCTTATGATCCAATTTTTCCTGAATCATTTGCTTAATATGGGCAAAGTCGACAACCATACCATCTGGATTCAACTGCTTAGATCTACACCAAACAATTACAATCCAATTATGTCCATGCAAATTCTCACACTTACTCGTATAAGAGAGATTCAAACGATGAGACGCTGATATCTCAAGACGTTTCCTTACTGTATACATAGATTTATCGATAAAGAGTTAATATTTGTCTTATCTCTTCCTCCTCCCGTTTCCGACCATACTCGCCAGATTCGATTAAAGGAAGTATTTCACGCTTTATATAAGATATATTCATGTCTATTACTTCTCTGGGGAACGGATATCTGTTCAATGCAAAAGCAATGAATTTGCGGAAACACGGTTTGCAGTTCCAACATTCGTGCCCATCAACAGGAGCATAACAACTGAACGACGAACTAAACGCTTCATTAATACTGCCTCCTTGAATTATATATTGCTTCAACAACTCTGTCTTAGTATATGCTTTATAATCCAAATTTATCCTGATCGTTCGTTTCTCAGTCCAATGTTGTTTCTGATAGAGATATCCGAGTAACTCCTCGTACAATTCGGCAAATACAGGTGATTTATCAAGAACCCGGTCACCGGCTGTCGCTCCCAAACAGATTTCGTCGCCATAATTCGTTGCGATACCAATCAAATACATATTTCGAAGAGGAATAATCTTATCCTCACGTTCCCATTTTGATAAATCCAACTTTTCAATAACAATATCATCCGGAAGACGCTTCATTTCTTCTTTCGAATAACGGGTATTCATATCAATATAAAGCCTTATATCCGGTTTCCAGAGTTTATCAATCAACCAGCTATCCATGCCTCCTGAATACAGAAGGACTTTTTATTATAAGTATTGTTCTGCATACCTTTGAAATTTTATCCATTCATTAAAATTGTGTCTATTCGATAAATCATGATTCTTAGCCCGCATTCCTTTTGGGGGATTACGATATACCATTTGCTTTCCATTAAAGAAATAAATTTGCCCAAATCTAGAACCAGACAACCAGGTCGTACTATCAACACTATCAAACTTCAAAAAAGGAAGAAGTGTCGTATTTGTAAATCCAAGCCCATGAATACGAGTACCGGCAGAATGAGCTTGATCGATAAACCACTTTAATATCATAGGATTCTCTCTTATCCGCCGACCTTCTTCCATTGCCGAAGTCGTACCAATCGCAACATAAGGATACTCCTCACACATCCGAATAAAATATTCCTTCCCTCGACTTGCATGCCAAACAGGAATAGGCTGCCGTCCTATACGATCTTCCAAGTATCTACGATAATATTCGACTTTCTCCAGTCCAACGACAACGTCTATATCCAGCTCAAAGAAACGTTGAATGTTATTCTTTAAAACAAAGTCGGCATATTTCTTAACATAGCCATCCCAGTCAAAACTATCATTCTTCCCAGAAAAAGCAGAAAACGCCCCGCTATCAAGAATATGCTTCTCTTGACAGACATAACTACCATAATGCCCTGATTTATGCTCCCAAAAAGAACTTAAAAGATAGATATCTTTCGTGTCGAGATTCCACCGTTTGGCACAATACTTATAACCGGCAAGGTATAAAATCATAACTCTATCTCCTTCCCACAATGGGGACAAATCATAGTCTTTCTCTTATTCTCCACCTTGTCTGCTCCCTCAAAAAAACGATCCACATCTGTCGGCATATCATCAAATGGAAGCTCCAACTCCCAATCACCAAGTTCGTCAATACCAAAATCTTCAACTACAGCTGCAAAATCGAACATAGAAGTATCTGATGTATGGTTATCAGCCAGAGCCAAAAGCTTTCTTTTTTCATCCTCTGTAGACAAATCCGTTCTTCTGATCGCTATCAATTCATTTCCATCAGACTCTACAATTCGGACTTTCAACCCCAGTTCTAAAGCCTGCTCATAAACGCCATTCCCGGCAATAATAACATCGTTCTTATCCAGAAGAATAGAACGACCGGTTCCACAGTCCTCCAGGCTCTTTTTAATAAGTCTTTTATTCTTATCCGTGTGGATACGATAATTCCGAGGGTCATACTTCAATTCAGCCATAACTTTTATTCTAAAATATAACAGAGAAATCTATTAACCTAAATACAGTTGCAGTTCCCGGATAGCCTGTTCCACGCTCCGAACAATCACATACTTACTACCCGCCATCTCAACCTGGCGTTGGTATTCCTTTTGCTCTGCAGACTGTTTACCTGTAGATGTCTTGAACTCTAGACAAAGAGAAGCATATCCCTTT
>ENA-OQDT01001778-OQDT01001778.1-human-gut-metagenome-genome-assembly--contig:-NODE-1778-length-11996-cov-8.907827_pt1 | contig 11996 bp, 14 predicted proteins | sample MGYA00242786_ERZ504617 | MGnify/ENA primary metagenome ERZ504617 (study PRJEB26092, sample SAMD00036337) | human gut metagenome | host: Homo sapiens | study: EMG produced TPA metagenomics assembly of... | reverse complement strand
TGTTTCATAGGATTGGGCAGCAATGAATGCACGGCGGCACGGCTTTTGGCAGCGCAGTCCGACTTGCGCATGTCGTTTCCCGGCATCGTGTTCAGTCGCTTGGTGCGGACTGCCCCTGTGGCCTTCGATTCGCCCCGCATGTTTTACAATCAGGTGGCTTGTTTTACTACTCCGCTCACGGCATCGCAAGTCCGCGAATGCCTGAAAAAGATAGAACGTGACCACGGGCGTACACCGGAGGATAAGTCGCGAGGCATCGTGAAAATAGACATCGACCTGCTGTGTTACGATGGGGAATTACTCAAACCGGAGGACTGGCAGCGGGGTTATGTCCGCGAGGGGGTAGCGGAACTGGCCTTTTCCTGAAGGACGGAATGCCTACGTATATTTCAAATCATAAAAACAAAAAAGCGTATGAGAACAAGACTTTTATTCATGCTGCTCCTGGCCGGTTGGGCATGGGGCGTGGTGCAGGCCGTTACTGACGAAGGGCGTTACATTGAAGTGACCGGTACTTCCGAGGTGGAAATCGTACCGGATGAGATACATTACATCATCGAAATCAAGGAATATTTTGCCGAAGAATTCGACGGCAAATCCAAAGAGGAAGATTACCGTACGAAGGTACCCTTGGCCCGGATAGAGGAAGGGGTGCGGAAAACACTCCGGGAAGCCGGTGTCCCGGACGAAGCCGTGCGCACACAGGAAATCGGTGACTATTGGCGCGAGAGCGGACGGGAGTTCCTCGTTTCCAAGCGGTTTGACCTCACGCTGACCGACTTCAAGCAAATCGACCGCATTGTCCGGCATGTGGACACCAAAGGCATCCATACGATGCGCATCGGTGAGTTGAAAAACAAAGACATGCAGCTTTACCATCAAAAAGGGAAAATAGCCGCCTTGATGGCCGCCCGGAAGAAAGCCGCTTATTTGGTTGAGGCATTGGGCCAAAAACTTGGAGGAGTGGAACGCATCATTGAAAATGGAAACAACGGCCTTTCTCCCATGTTCACGGCACAAAGCAACGTAAGTTCTTCCGACGCGGCTTCTTTCGATGGCTTTCGAACGATTAAGAACCATTATTCCATGTCGGTTCGTTTTGAAATTTTGGATGAATGACCATTGGCATATTGTCAGAATGTCAAATCCGGCCACACGAGAATCGCGTGCATGTGGGCAGGGCAAGCCTACGAAGATTTTGAGCGATTCTCGCGAGTTTTGCCCGATTCAAAAAGAAAGAAAAACGTGGTCGTGCCTGTCATTTGGCTAGGACTGGTAGTGCGTCTTGCCGCATGGTGAGCCGTTCCGAGTAAGCCGGTTGGGACTTTCCGGGTACAGGATGCCGCAGTGCCCTTGTCGGACGAATAAGAGCTAATAAATTCGCCATGCGCAGGAAAAGCCGGTTAAAAAGGGCCGTGGAGCAGGTCTTCGCTTTGATATTCGGACGTGCGTTTTTCCAATCTGACGCCAAGTGAAAAATCGCTTTCAGCCGAACGATTTTTCCGTTTGGACGACAGAATGAATTGATTCTTGCCATCGAAAAAACGAAAAAAACTCCGGTTGTCGCCTCTCTGACAACTGGCATCATAATCGGACGGCCCCGAAAGGGAAGCTTTTTTTCCATTGCTTCGCCTTCGGGGCCGTCTTCATGATTTTGCGTCTTTAGGAATGACCTTATGCTTCTTTTTTTAAGGTTTTTGGTGACACTTTGTCCGCATGCCATGGCTTATTCAAAAACCTCGTCGATGCCGCCATATTCCTCCACCGGTGCCTCTTCTGTCAGGATGGTGTCCTGGCAAGGGTCGAACCCTTCGGGAATGCTGAACTTCTCGTCGGGGGAATATCCCAAGTCTTTGTCTTTATATACCTTTTGGAAGAAATAGGCGCAGACGGGCAAAGCCAAAGAGGCTCCCTGCCCGTACGTCATGCTGTTGAAATGGATGTCGCGGTCTTCGCCGCCCACCCAACAACCGGCGGAAAGCGACGGCGTGAAGCATACGAACCAACCGTCGGAGTTCCGGTTGGTGGTTCCCGTCTTGCCTCCCATGTCTGCGTTGACATGGTAACGGAAACGCATGCGTCCGCCCGTACCTCCGTTCATTACGCCTTGCAGCATGATAATCATTTTATAAGCGCTTTCCTCGCTGATGACTTCCGTCATGCGGGGTTGGAACTCCCCTACCACATTCCCTTCGTTGTCTTCTATCCGCGACACGAAAAGGGGAGCCGTGCGGATGCCGCGGTTGGCAAAGGCGGTATATGAACTGACCATCTCTGCCACGGAGATTTCACAAGGACCGAGGCACAGCGACATGGAAGGATGGATGTCGCGGTTGAGCACGCCGAACTCGTGAATCAGCCGTACCAAGGCCGACGGACTGAGGCGGCTCATCAGGTAGGCAGAAATCCAGTTGTTAGACTGGGCCAGTCCCCATTTCAACGTAACCATTTCCCCGTATCGGGAGCGGCTGCCGTTGCGGGGAGTCCAAGGCTTTCCGGCCACGATATACGTCTGTTGCACGTTCGGTGCAAGGTCGCAGGGCGACATGCCGTTTTCCATGGCTAGCGTATAGAGGAATGGTTTGACGGTAGACCCGACCTGGCGTCGGCCCACTCCGGCCATGTCGTATTGGAAATAGCGGTAATCCGGTCCGCCCACGTAGGCTTTCACGTATCCCGTGCGGGTGTCCATGCACATGAATCCTGCACGCAGGAAACTTTTGTAATAGCGGATGGAATCCATCGGTGTCATGATGGTATCCACTTCGCCGTGGTAAGAGAAAACGGTCATTTCTTGTGGCGTGTTGAACGACTTTTTGATGTCTTCTTCGCTAGCTCCGTTTTTCTTCATGGTAATATAGCGCTCGCTTTGTTCCATCGAACGGCGCATGATTTTTTCCACCTCCTTAGTAGAAAGTTGGTTGGAGAACGGACGTGTCGTCTGGTGACGTTTTTCTTTGTCGAAGATGGGCTGCAGGTAACCGGCCACATGCTCTTCCACGCTTTCTTCCGCATATTGTTGCATGCGTGAGTCGATGGTGGTGTAGATTTTCAGGCCGTCCGTATATAGGTTATAAGGCGTACCGTCCTTTTTCCGGTTCTTGTTGCACCACCCGTATAAAGGGTCGGTTTCCCATGCCAACGAATCCTCATAATATTTTTTGGTCTTGCCATGAAGCATAATCGCTTCGGTCGGGTTTCTTTGGCCATCATTGTACTATATTTTGAAGTTGAAGGTATAGATAAATCCAAGCTGATGTTGGCTCTTTCAAATGAAAAATTAGTGATTTTGAAGACTGTCTACAAATGGAATGTGCAAAGAAATGTGGAGTAGACTATATTGTAACAAGAAATATTGCAGATTTCACGTCATCAGAGATAGAAGCAGTTCTACCAAGCGAATATTTAAAATTATTGTAAATAGAAGCACACTAAGAAATAAAAAATCTTAGTGTGCATTTTTTTTATTCCAAAAATAAAAAAACACTTGACATATAGGTACAAGTAAGATATATTTAACTCAGGTTAGAGGTAACTAACACGAAAGGAGTCAAAATGTGTCAGGAAGTATTTCAGATTGCCATGAGCATGAATTTAAAGAGCGTGGAAATGCAGCTTGCCCTCCAGTGTGCCCCACTAATTACAGGAGCGAGAATTTCAAATATGCTCATGATAGACAGCGCTGATGAGAGTGCCATGAGAGTGATTCTGAGAGCTTCCGGGATATCGCATTTCAGGCTCGCAGCAAGGAATGAGAAAACCGCCTTCCTCTTATTCCGCAGGAGCCTTTTAGAAGCATATCTGAATAATTCAGAGGCTTTGGACATACTAAAGAAAGCGGGATATGAGGATTTTTCATTCGGCAAGATATTACTTAGATTCAAAAAACACTACGAAGCGTATCTGAATGATGAACACAAGCAGTTTCCACATGAGATGGGGCTTTTGCTTGGGTATCCTATAGAGGATGTGAGAGGCTTTATAGAGCATAACGGATGCGGCTGCCTGTATTCAGGATACTGGAAGGTGTACCGCAACGTACCACTCAAAAAGAAGATGTTTGAGGATTTTGAAAAGGCGAAGGAAAGTGTCATACAGCTATTGGCCGAGGATATAGATATGAGGCTGATACTGGAAATATATAAAGAAGAACCGCAGCAGATTGCGGTATAGGAGGAATTAAAATGAGCAAAATCAGTGTAGTTTATTGGTCACAGTCAGGCAATACAGCAGCAATGGCAGAGGAAGTTGCAAAGGGCGTTACAGATGCCGGAAAGGAAGCAGAAATCGTATTCGTAAGCAGTGCTTCAATAGATGAGCTTAAATCAGAGACAGCATTCGCACTCGGATGCCCTGCAATGGGTGCAGAGGTACTTGAGGAGGGTGAGATGGAGCCGTTTGTCACAGAGCTTGAGGGCTGCGTGGCAGGCAAGACTATCGGTCTGTTCGGTTCATACGGATGGGGCGATGGCGAGTGGATGCGCGATTGGGTAGAGCGAATGACAGCAGCCGGAGCTACAGTGGTAGGCGGCGAGGGTGTTATCTGCCAGGATGCACCGGACGATGATGCAAAGACAGCCTGCGAAGAGCTTGGAAAGAAGCTGGCAGCGGTATAAGCAAATCAGACTATAGCGTGGCCGCGACAACATGAAAGGCCACGAAAAACATATTTTATCTCCGCAAAGTATAAACTTTGCTCCTAGTGTAAATCTGGGCCGGCGAACTTCCCATTCGCCGGCCTGCTCTCTTTTTGTGGTTTGCATATAAAAGTATAAAAAAATATCGCAGAATAAAACAATCTGCGAAAGCGTTTTGGGTTCTAAACACCATAAATATATTAGTATTTTTGTCTTTTCATGTCAATATTATTGTCATTTTTTGTCTAATCGCACATTATTATTGATGAATTTTGCCTTTTTTATGTATAATTTTATTTTAATGGGTCAAAATTATGGTCAATTTCCTATAAAGTATATTTAAAATATATATTTTAAGGAGGACAAATCATGTCAAGAAGAGGAACCAACATAAGAAAGAGAGCCGACGGACGCTGGGAGGGGCGCTACTACATACCGGATCAATCGGGCACGAAGAAGTGCAAGTCAGTATACGGCCACAGCTACAAGGAGACCAGCGACAAGCTAAACGCTGCTAAAACGGCAGTACAGAGCCGGATAGCAAGAGCAGGACTGAGCAACGTGACAGTCGACGAAGCAGCAAATAAATGGCTGGAGAGCATAAGGACAAACCGCAAGCTGTCCACTTATCAGAAGTATTCCACTATCTATGCAGAGTACATAAAGCCTCAGTGGGGTGATGCTCTGGTCGATGAGCTGGATTCCGGCGAAATCGTCACAGCATTGCCGGATACTTTAAGTACCAGCATATGTAAGAGCATAATGAGCATCTTCAATTTAATCATCGAATATGGTAATGTACTATACGGCACAAACCTGATTCATCTGTCGTACAAATCCATACATTCACCTGCCACTTCCGCTAACAATACCAATACCATAAATATCACAGACCAGCAAAAGCTGATTAAGTATCTTCTTACCGAGCTTGATATCTATAAGCTCGGTATTTTATTGTGCCTTTTTATGGGGCTTCGTCTTGGAGAGGTCTGCGCTCTGAAATGGGAAGATATAGATATGAGGTGTCGTACTCTGCACGTCAACCGTACAGCGCAGAGGCTTCGCACGGAAACCGCTTGTGACGAATCATCAGATAGCACTACATCAACCGAAAAGAAGACCATACTGTGTGTCACTTCTCCTAAGACAAGTCACTCTATTCGAGAAATACCGATTCCCGATTTTATATTTCAGAGACTGTCAGCTTTTCACGATAATATCACGGATGATAATTCATATATATTGTGTGGAAAAGTCCCTATGGAACCCAGACGCTATCAGTATCGGTTTCGCTCGTACATGAAGCAGGCAGGTATTGAATATACGCATTTTCATGCTCTGAGACACACATTTGCAACAAACTGCATTAGCAACGGTGCCGATGCAAAGAGTGTGAGTGAGATTCTAGGTCACTCAAACGTTAATATCACATTAAACCGTTATGTTCATCCCAACATGGAGACCAAGCGCTCTGCCATCAATTCTATTTCTATTCCATAATGGGTCAAATAGTGGGTCAGCATCATTACAAATCCTTAATTTAAGCGGGTTTCAGTGTAGCTTTCGCAGATTGTTTTAATCTGCGAAAGCTACATTAATGTAATGGAGAAAACGAAAAAATGGAAAGAAGAAATATACAGTTCAGTCCTCCTGACATCAGCGAGGCAGAGATAGAGGAAGTATGCGAGGCGCTCCGCTCGGGTTGGATAACAACCGGACCAAGGACAAAGGAGCTGGAAAAGAGACTGGCGGCATTCTGCCACACAGATAAGCTCGTATGTCTGAACTCGGCAACAGCCGCAGAAGAACTGAACCTGAGAGTACTTGGGATAGGTGCAGAGGATGAGGTAATAGTACCTGCATATACATATACAGCAACAGCAGCCGCAGTAATTCATGTCGGTGCAAAGCTCGTGTTCATTGATAGTCAGAAGGACTCTACAGAGATGGATTACGATGCCATGGAGGCCGCTATCAATGAGAAAACAAAGGCAGTCATTGCAGTAGACCTCGGAGGCATCATAGCAGACTACGACAGAATCTATGAAGCGGTAGAACGCAAAAAGAAGCTGTTTACTCCAAAGACGGATATACAGAAGGCACTCGGAAGAGTCGCAGTGCTCGCAGATGCAGCACACTCGCTCGGAGCAAGCAGAGACGGAAAGATGGCAGGTGAGATAGCTGACTTCACGTCATTCAGCTTCCACGCAGTAAAGAACTTCACCACAGCAGAGGGCGGCGCGGCCACATGGAGACATATAGACGGAGTGGATGATGAAGCACTCTATAAGCAGTATCAGCTCCTAAGTCTCCACGGACAGTCAAAGGATGCACTGGCTAAAACCAAGCTAGGTGCATGGGAATACGACATAGTGGCTCCTTACTATAAATGCAATATGACAGATATCATGGCTGCAATCGGACTCAGACAGCTTGACAGATACGCAGGACTGCTTGAGAGAAGAAAACAGATAATCGCAAGATATGATGAAATGTGTGACGAGCTTGGAGTAATGCACCTGAATCACTACGGAGAGCATCACAACGGCTCAGGACATCTGTACCTGACAAGGGTACCGGGAATCGGTGATGAGCAGAGAAGAGAAATCATCATAAAGATGGCAGAGCAGGGTATTGCGACAAATGTACACTACAAGCCACTGCCGATGATGACAGCATACAAGGCATATGGATGGGATATAAAGGATTTCCCAAATGCGTATGCATATTATGAGAATCTGATTACGTTGCCACTTCATACACTGCTTAGCGATGATGATGTGGAGTATGTGGTGGAGAACTTTAAGAATATAGTGAAGGAATATCTGAAATAGGAAGTAAAAATATGCTTAGAAAATGGGATTCATTACCTGACTTTATGAGAAATGAAGAAGTCAGACCATATTATGAGATACTCAAAAAAAAGCAGGCAAGTCTATTCTTTAAGAGAGTATTTGATATAGTGTGTGGGCTCATAATACTAATCATCACGGGAATTCCAATGATGATTATCGCAGTCATGATAAAGCTGGACTCAAAAGGACCTGTATTTTACAGACAGGAGAGAGTCACTACATATGGCAAGCATTTTAAGATTCACAAATTCCGCACCATGGTGAGCAATGCTGACAAGATAGGCTCTGCAGTAACAGTAGATAATGACAGCCGTATTACAAGAGTCGGAGCAAAGCTTAGAGGCTGTAGACTTGATGAGCTGCCACAGGTATTTGACCTATTGACCCATATAAAGCAGAGAACTACCGCTCTTTCGCCCTCGGCCTCATACAAGACTTGTACGGCCATGTGGGAGGGCTGCGGCTTATGGGCGCGGCCGCCGCAGAAATCTGCTATATTGCAGCCGGGCGCTTTGAAGCCCGCGTGGAGGCTTTCATAGGGCCATGGGATATTGCGGCGGGGTACATCATCCTGAAACAAGCAGGTGGTAAATGACTGGATTTGACGGCAATCCTGATTGCCTCGGGGCCAAGGAAGTGTTCGCCTCGAACGGAAAAGTGCATGAAGATCTCTTGAAAGTGCTCCAAAGGCATTAAAAAGTTACTGAAAAATGAATGAGATATTCGTACAAACGTCTATATTTGCACCGACAGAACGATAAACCCCTGACATTATGATTATCGATGACATAGCGCACCTGAAAGATTATACCCGTCTTCTCCCTACATTGAAGACGGTCATCGGCTTTTTGAAAAGCCACGATTTGCAAGCTTTACCGGAAGGACGCTTTGAATGGGATGCCGACGGATGCTTCGTAAACGTGCAGACCGTCCCTCCAAAGGCTTCTTCCCAAGCCGTTCTCGAATCGCACAGGAAAATGGTAGACATACAAATACCTCTCACGGGCGATGAAACCATGGGATATTCCCCCTTAAAAGAATTGCAGCCTACACCATACGATGAAACCAAAGACATTTCATTCTATAAAGAGTGCCCTGGAAATTTCGTCACCGTAAAGAAAGGCATGTTTGCCATCTTTTTCCCGCAAGACGCACACGCGCCGGGCGTAACACCGACAGCTTTGAAGAAAGCCGTCTTTAAAATTCCGGTATCGGATGATTGGAACCAACAATAAAAATAACACCTTAATTCTATTCTTATTATGGCAAAATCAACAGTAAAGTCAAGTCCAAAGACTTTGGACATCATTAAAAACGACCCTTGGCTGAAAGATTATGAAGCCGCTATCGTGGGTCGCCACCGGCATGCGGAAGACAAAATCGCAGAACTCACACAGAATGGGAAATGCTCTTTGTCGGACTTCGCTTCGGGATACTTATATTTCGGCCTGCACCGCACGGCTACGGGGTGGGTGTTCCGCGAATGGGCGCCCCATGCCACCGAAATCTATTTGATAGGCGATTTTCCAATGATTGGGAAGGAATCGCCGAAATATCAGTTGAAAAGGATAAAGGACACCGGCAACTGGGAAATCAAATTGCGCGGCAAAGCCCTCAAGCACGGCGACCTTTACAAGTTGAAAATACATTGGGAAGGCGGATGCGGCGAACGTATTCCGGCATGGTGCCGCCGCGTGGTGCAAGACGAACAGACCAAAATCTTCAGTGCACAGGTCTGGGCACCCGAACAGCCTTACGTATGGAAAAAGAAGACTTTCCGCCCCAATACGGCTCCCTTGCTGATTTATGAATGCCACATCGGCATGGCGCAAGATGCGGAGAAAGTAGGGTCTTACAATGAATTCCGTGAAAACGTGCTGCCCCGCATCGCTGCAGACGGGTACAACTGCATACAAATCATGGCCATACAGGAACATCCTTACTACGGAAGTTTCGGCTACCATGTGTCGAGTTTTTTTGCCGCTTCCAGTCGTTTCGGTACGCCGGAGGAACTAAAGCAGCTCATCGACGAGGCACATAAAAGGGGCATCGCCGTGATTATGGATACCGGGCAGACATTCCAAAACCTGACCGATACGAGGGTCTTCTTCAACCTTGAAAACTTCACTCGCAACGCCCAAGCAAGCGCCGAAAACAACGCCCATACCGCCGACACTCAGAACGGGAAATAAAATACTCATTGGATCCATATTCTTTTACCCTCCTCTATTACAGTTTGATCAGACCGGAGAAGCCCAGGAATGCGATAGACATCAGACCAGCTGTGATCAGAGCCATAGGGAAACCATCGAAGGCCTTCGGTGTTTCATTGTCAGCGATTCTTTCACGAATACCGGCAAACAGGATGATTGCCAGAGCAAAACCGGCAGCACCACCAACTGCGTTCAGAACGGATTCGATGAAGTTGTAGCCCTTCTGCATATTTGTAACGGCTACACCCAATACTGCGCAGTTTGTTGTAATCAGGGGCAGGAATACACCCAGAGCCTGATACAGAGCAGGTGCAGATTTTTCAGGAACATTTCTACGAACTGTACCAAAGATGCGATCAGCAGAATGAACGCAATGTTATACAGGAATGTAATGTTCAGAGGCACCAGAATCAGGTTGTATACCAACCATGCTGCTGCTGCTGCCAGAGCCATTACGAAGATTACAGCCATGCCCATGCCGGCTGCTGTATCTACCTTCTTGGAAACACCGAGGAAGGGGCAGATACCTAAGAACTGGGACATAACGTAGTTGTTTACGAAAATGCCAGCCAATACTAACAAAATCAGATTCATTTATTTTCCCCTCCTTCTTATGCTTTTTTTGTTTCTGAAATGGTTCAGAATAGCCATCAGAATAGCCAGTGTGAAGAAACCACCGGGAGCCATAACGAACAGCAGTGTTCTAGGGAATGCTTCGGGCAGAACTGTTACGTCGAACAGTGTGCCGCTGCCGATGAATTCACGCACCAGACCCAGACAGCCCAGAGCGATGGTGAAACCAAGACCCATACCGATACCATCGAATGCGGAAGCAACGGGACCATTTTTGGAAGCGAATGCTTCGGCACGCGCCAGAATCAGACAGTTTACTACGATCAGTGGAATGTACAGACCCAGGGATGCGTTCAGTGCAGGCAGATAAGCCTTCAGCAGGAACTCGATGATTGTTACGAATGTAGCAATAACAACGATAAAGCAAGGGATACGTACTGTATCGGGGATTACCTTTCTCAGCAGAGAGATAAACAGGTTCGCAAAAATCAGTACTGCTGTTGTGGAAAGGCCCATGCCGATACCATTGATAGCGGAAGATGTAACCGCCAGAGTAGGACACATACCAATAACCTGAACGAATGTAGGGTTTTCATTGATAATGCCGTTTTTGATAATTTTAATAGGGTTAGCCATCAATAAGCACCTCCATTCGCTGCGACCCAATCAAGAGCTTCCTGCGCACCGACACAAACTGCTCTGGAAGTAATTGTTGCACTTGTGATGGGAACAATTTCGCCGCCATCCTTTGTTACGGAAACAGAACCGGACTTGCCTGTGAACTGTTCGTAGAAGGAAGGATCGGTTGCCTTTGCACCCAGACCTGCTGTTTCGGAATGACCTGTTACACGCAGACCTGTGATTGTACCGTCAGCATCAATGCCAACCATTGTTTTTACAGCGCCGCCGAAACCGCCGGGCTCTGTTGTGATAACGAAACCGCCGTTATCGCCTTTGTATACTGCTGTGATTGTGCCTGTCAGATCAGCATCCAGCAGCTCGAAGGAGGATGCGTCGGGCATAACTGCCTGCATACCTTCATTCAGAGATTTTTCGTTCTGTGCAGCAATAGGAGCAGCGGTTACTTCGGATACAACACCCAGAATACCGGCTGCAATAGCGGAGATAAGCAACAGAACGATCGCGGGTTTAACTACTGCTTTAGAGTCCATGCTTATTTCGCCTCCTTTGTTTTAGGCAGTGCACCGAAGATTGTAGGTTCTGTGAATCTTTCAATCAGAGGTACACAGCAGTTCATAATCAGAATAGAATAGGATACGCCTTCCGGATAACCGCCGAAGGTACGAATCAGGTAAGTCAAAAGACCTGCGCCGACAGCGAAGATAACCTGACCCTTAGGGGTTACGGGAGAAGAAGCGTAGTCAGTTGCCATGAAGATACCACCCAGCATAACGCCGCCGGCGAAGATTTCCTGCAAAGGCATACGCATGCCGTGTCTGCCGATTACTGCGAACAGAATGAATACGGTTGCGATGTAGATTACGGGAATCTTCCAGCTGATTACGTGCTTGTACAGCAGGTAGATACCGCCGATAATCAGAGCGATTGCACAGGTTTCACCGATGGTACCGCCAACCTGACCGATTACCAGCTGCTTCAGGGAAGCATCCAGTGCGCCGTTTTTCAGCTGTGCCAGGGGTGTTGCGTATGTAGCAGCATCTGCTGCAAGACCGTTGGGAACAACCATGTGGTCATTT
>ENA-OQDT01001776-OQDT01001776.1-human-gut-metagenome-genome-assembly--contig:-NODE-1776-length-12001-cov-2.235220_pt1 | contig 12001 bp, 14 predicted proteins | sample MGYA00242786_ERZ504617 | MGnify/ENA primary metagenome ERZ504617 (study PRJEB26092, sample SAMD00036337) | human gut metagenome | host: Homo sapiens | study: EMG produced TPA metagenomics assembly of... | reverse complement strand
TGGAGATCAGGTCTTCTACGCCTACACCGGTATTGTCAAATTTTTTTCGCTATATATACAACCAGACGCAGGTTATGTTCAATAAGAAGCTTTTTTTCCTTCTTCATCCTGCCCGCCTCCGAGAAGGGAAATGGCATGACCTTCTTCTTCACTGCTAAGTGGGAGCGGCAGGATATCTGTCCCTCCTATGTAATGGATTTCCTGCTTTTTCCGGGAAGAAAACACTGCGGAAAGAGGGAATCATTTTCAATTTTAAAACAATCTGAAACAGCAACTTTTATCATCATTATAATCCTCCTAACAATCTTCAGGATGCAATAGCATTTCATATTTTTCCGTTTCCAAAATTCTTCTGTTCGGAAATACCGATCAGTGGAGATTGGATCAAAAATTCAGATTCTCCTGTTATTCTCATTTTCTTGACAGAAAAAAACAGGAAGAATACTGGTCGTCTTCTGTATAGTCCGGTACGGGATGTACCGGAGTCTTCAGGTGAGATTTGGGAAGAAATCTTCTGACAGGCGTCTTTGCTGATAATATGAACCGGCTTTCCGGTCAGTGGATCAGAAAGATGATTACCACTGTCCAGAAAGGCTTTCAGATGAAAATCTTTTCCATTTACAGTTAAAATCACATCAAAACTATGATCTTGTGATTTCCATAGTTTCTTTAGAAACAAAAGTCCATGATATAAAAGAAAAAAACCACAGATGCCAAGGGTGAAAAGAAAAGATATGATCCGGAAAATTTTCCAAAATAAGACGGAGCCAACTCATGATACCTCCAAGAAGAAAGCTTGCAAGATAGAGCAGAATCCATGCTTTGAAAAAAACGGGAAATGTCCGGATTTTCAATCCGATCACTGTCATACAGGAATTTACCAGGAAAAACAGCAGGATATAGCGGGTCCATACAGGGCATGGAAAAAATAAAATGGCACAGGTCAGTAGTGAACCGGTAAAGGAACCGGCAAGAAGACTTCCATAAGTGGCAGAACATGGAAATACTTTTTTTACTGCCAGAAGAATCAGAAAATCCATCATCATATTTTCCAGAAACAATACATCCAGATATACTTCATACTGCATAGTCTTATCCTTCTTTCTCTTTAGCTGCTAAATAGATTTGGTACTTAAGCATGCTTTATTATAGAAAAGATGTGTTTCAGATTTTGTCAGAAGATGGAAAAAACAGAATAATTTTATTCGACATGCTGAAATACTGGATTTTTTAAAAGAATTGTCGAAAAAGACAGAAAAAGACCGGCGTTCCATGTCGGAAGCCGGTCTCTGGAAAGATAAGATCGGTATTTATCTGTCGTCACGATCCCATTTGTCAGCAAGATTCTGGATCTGTGACTCGAATTTTGCAAGATCTTTGTTTGCAAGACCTTCATTTTTAAGCACAACATCCATGAGGTGTTTGGCTGCCGCAACCACGCGGTTGAATGCAGTAAGAGCACGTGCTTTGACCGGCTTTTCAACTGCTTTTTTCGGAAGCCTGATACCTTCAGAAAGGATGGTATCGGTTGCGAGATCAACACAGCCTCCGGAGTATGGTGCAAATGCCGGAATGCCGAAACGGTCTGTGATGGTAGCAGCGAAAGAATCTGTAACCGAATCCTCTCCATGTACAACAAAGATGTGGGATGGTTTCTCTTTGAATCCATCAATCCAGTTCAGAAGACCATTCATATCGGCATGTCCGCTGATCCCTGCAAGGACTTCAATACGGGCATTAACCTCTACATTTTCGCCAAAGAGCCGGACTGATTCCGGTTTGCTTTCGACAAGCTTGCGACCAAGAGTGCCAACTGCCTGATAGCCTACGAAGAGGATCGTACATTCTTTTCTCCAGAGGTTGTGTTTCAGATGATGGCGGATACGGCCGGCTTCACACATTCCGGAAGCAGAGATGATTACTTTTGGTTTGTCATTGAAGTTGATCATTTTAGATTCTTCACTGGTGATCGTGGTTTTCAGTCCCTGGAAAAGAAGAGGGTTGATTCCTTTACTTATCAGAGCCATTGCATCCTCATCAAAGCAGGACTGTACATTTTTCTGGAAAACGTTGGTTGCTTCGATCGCCAGAGGACTGTCTACATAAACTTCAAAATTCTGATATTCCGGCAAAAGATTATTTTCTTTGATCTCACGGATAAAGTATAAAAGCTCCTGGGTTCTTCCTACTGCGAAAGATGGAATGACTACATTTCCACCTTTGGCAAAGGTTTCGCGCAGGACTCTGGTAAGATCCTTAATATAATCCGGTTTTACAGTAGAATGGACCCGGTTTCCGTAGGTGGATTCGATGACAAGATAATCGGTTGCATCCACATGCTGCGGATCTTTGATGATCGGCTGGTCAATATTTCCGACATCTCCGGAAAATACGATTTTTTTGCTTACACCGTCTTCTGTGATCCAGACTTCAATGCAGGAAGAACCAAGCAGATGACCGACATCTGTGAAGCGGAGTTCGATTCCTTCACAGAGCTGGATCGTCTGGTTATAATCGATCGGCGCAAGAAGTGCAACTGCATTCATGGCGTCCTGTACAGTATAAAGTGGTTCATAAAGCGGAGCACCGGAACGAAGTGCCTTCCGGTTTCGCCATTCTGCTTCGGATTCCTGGATATGTGCACTGTCACGGAGCATAATGCTGCACAGATCAGAGGTGGCGAATGTACAGATGATTTCTCCTTTAAAACCATTTTTTACAAGCAGAGGAATCTTGCCGGAATGGTCAATGTGTGCATGCGTTAAGAGGATATAGTCGATCATGGAAGGATTGATCGGGATTTCCTGATTCTCATACAGATCAGGTCCCTGTTCCAGTCCACAGTCTATTAGAATATGTTTTCCACATGCTTCAAGATAATGGCAGCTTCCAGTTACTTCATGGGCGGCACCGATAAAAGTAAGTTTCATATACTCAACCCCTTTGCGTAAAAATTATTTTAGTATATTATACTATAATTTAAAGAAAAATGATAGAAAATCAGACAATATTGCTAAGATGTATATTCTTTCAGAAGAGTATGGAAAAAGTCAAGGAGCGATATTTTTAATATTTTAGTGGGAATCGAATAAATAAAAACAGTTTTGAGAAAAATTTATACCAGTAAAGATTTGGAGGTTTATTGAGATGGTACTTAATAAAGTAGAAATCTGTGGTGTAAATACAGCAAAGCTTCCCCTGCTTAGCGACGGGGAAAAAGAGGTGCTTTTTGAGAAGATCAAAGCGGGGGATGAGGAGGCAAAAGAACAGTATATCAAAGGAAATCTGCGTCTGGTACTCAGTGTGATCAAACGCTTTTCGGGAAGCAGTGAAAATCCGGATGATCTGTTTCAGATCGGGTGCATCGGACTGATCAAGGCAATCAATAATTTCAATCCGGAGCTGGAAGTAAAATTTTCAACTTATGCGGTACCGATGATCATTGGAGAAATTCGGCGGTTCATCCGGGACAATAATTCGATCCGTGTTAGCAGGTCACTTCGTGATACGGCATATAAAGCCATTTACGCGAAAGAAAATTATGTCAAAGTAAACCAGAAAGAACCTACTGTTCAGGAAATTGCAGAGGAAATCGGGATCGCAAAGGAAGAGATCGTCTATGCGCTGGATGCGATCCAGATGCCGGTCAGCTTAAATGAGCCGGTATATAATGACAATGGAGATGCTATGTATGTGATGGACCAGATCAGTGACAAAAGGAACAAAGAAGACAGATGGGTGGAGAAACTGTCTCTTCAGGCGGCAATGGACCGACTCGGAAAAAGGGAGAAGTATATTATCAGACTTCGTTTTTTTGGAAGGAAAAACGCAGATGGAGGTAGCAGAAGAAATCGGAATCTCACAGGCACAGGTAAGCCGCCTGGAAAAGAATGCACTCAGGGCCATGCGACAATATCTGCGAAGTGAATAGAAAAATAGAGATTTCCAGTTGAAATTTGTCAAGGTTCATACTATTATAATCATAGAACAGAAGAACAGGAGAACAGCAATGTATAAAGCGTGTATTTTTGACTTGGATGGAACTTTGACAAATACGCTGGATTCGCTGACTTATTCAACGAATAAGACGTTAGAAGAAATGGGACTTGAGACGATTACCAAAGAACAGTGCCGAAGCTTCGTTGGAGATGGAGCCAGATGCCTTATGGAACGTGCACTTCGTGCGTCCGGAGACACAGAGCTTAAGAGGATTGAAGAAGGTATGGAAGTGTACAGCAGAATCTTTGGAGAAAATTGTATGTACCATGTACGTCCTTATGATGGCGTTGTTCAGATGTTAGATTCACTGAAGAAGAAGGGAATAAAGATTGCAGTATTTTCCAACAAACCACATTTGCAGGCGATCGATGTAGTGGAAAGTACATTTGGAAAAGGATATTTTGACCATATTCAGGGGCAGTCGGGTGAATTTCCGAAGAAACCGGATCCGGAAGGACTTCTGTGGATACTTGATAAATTAGGGGTATCGCCGGAAGAAGGAATATACATAGGAGACTCGGATGTAGATATGAAGACAGGGAAGGCTGCCGGTATGTTTACAGTCGGAGCAGAATGGGGATTCCGGACCAAAGAACTTCTTGTGGAGACAGGAGCAGATGCAACAATTGCACATGCTGAAGAATTGCTTAACTATTTATAGTTCAGATGAGAAAATTTTTCTGTGAGAAAGATAAGGGAGGGTTGCCTGTATGTATGAGTATGATGAAGAATGTCTGCAGACATTCCTGAATATGCAGTCACAGCTTTTTGATGAGCCGGTTGCAGAGACACTGGAAGAGGCAGAAGCGTTTTTGGAAGACTGTATGGCGGTTGTTGTAGATTCTATCAAGGATGTGAGAGATTATCTGGATGAAAGCGGAGCGGACATCAGTGGTATGAGTGATGAAGAGCTGGAAGAGGCTTCAGAAGTATTCGCACTTCCGAACGGACAGTATCTGATCGTGGAAGGTTAATAAAAGGAAAAGAGCTGCGGCATCAGTTGGTTGCCGCAGCTTTTTTGAGCGCATCACGGATGGTGTTGAGAAGAAGCTGAGAAGTATAGGGACTGTCACTTGAAAGCGTAAGATGATCAAGGGACTGGGATTTACAGATCTGGTCAGCCAGATTCTCAAGAGATGGCTGAAGAAGAGGATACATGGCAGTTACCGTCTCACTTAGATTGGAAATGCGGATGGAATTGATAGAGGTGTCAGAGATCAGAAACTTCCAGTTCCAGATCTTCATTTCCGAGTGTAAAAGAAGAGGTATAAACGCCGGGAGCATAATTTTTTGTCGGATACAGAGGAATGCCGGTCTCCGGAGAACATAAAGAATAAAAGGCAGAGGATGAGAATACCTAAAGTGGCAAAAATAACAGTATAGATAATTTCTTTCATGTGAAGTACGATGAATTTTTGTTTTGGAATTCATAAAGAACCTCCTTAGGCAGTATGGAATTTCGGCAGGTTATGCCGCTTAATAAACTATATGAAAAGAAAAAATAGTTTATGCATGAGAAATGCGTGACAAAAGAGAAAGGATTTAGTAGAATCAGGAAAGAGAAAAAGCAGAGGTGAATAGAATGTTTATAATTGCAGGACTTGGAAACCCGGATGAAAAGTATCAGGGGACAAGACATAATGTTGGAATTTGATGTGGTGGACCGCCTGGCGGAGAAATACCAGATAGCAATCGATACTAAAAAAACACCGTGCCCTCATCGGAAAAGGAGTGATCGAGGGACAGAAAGTGCTTCTTGTGAAGCCGCAGACTTATATGAACCTGAGTGGAGAGAGTATCCGTAGTCTGGTGGAATATTACAAGATCGATCCGGAAGAAGAACTTCTTGTAATTTATGATGATATCAGTCTGGAAGTCGGACAGCTCAGGATCCGCAGAAAAGGAAGTGCCGGTGGACATAACGGAATCAAAAATATCATTGCCAATTTAGGAAGTAGTGTATTTCCACGGATCAAGGTAGGTGTGGGAGAAAAACCGAAAGGATATGATCTTGCTGATTATGTTCTTGGAAAATTTTCCAAAGAGGACCGTGTACTTATGGAAGAAGGATATGATCTTGCCTGTGAAGCTTCTGCTCTGATCATGCAGGGAGCAATCGATCAGGCAATGAACGAATATAACCAGAAAAAGAAAGAATAAGAGGAGGCAAAAAGCGATGCATGCACTTACGGCTCCTTTATCTGAACTGGCAGAGATTGAAGAAATCTGTAAAGAGCGTGGACGGGAACCGGGCATGCTGCTTCTTTCCGGGTGTGTGACATCACAGAAAACGCATTTGATGTATGCGCTTGGAAAAGATTATGGGCATACATTGATCGTTCTTTCCAGTGAAGATAAAGCAAAAAAATTATACGAAGAATATCGTTTTTTAAATGAAAATACCAGCTATTATCCGGCAAAGGATCTCCTTTTTTATCAGGCAGATATCCACGGAAAACAGCTGGTCAAACAGCGGATGGAAACCTTGCAGATGATGATGGAGGCAAAAAGCCAGGTTACGGTCATTACAACGATTGACGGATTCATGGATGAACTGCCATCGGAAGCAGAAATAAAAGGGGACATTCTGACCATTTCCAATGGGGAGGCGCTGGAATTTGAGTCGCTGAAGGAGAAGATCATAAAACTTGGATATGACAGGGAAGCCCAGGTGGATGGTCCGGGGCAGTTTTGCAGTTCGTGGTGGGATCATTGATATTTACCCACTTACCGAGGAATTGCCAATCCGTATTGAATTCTGGGGAGATGAAGTGGATTCAATACGGACTTTTGACGTGGACAGCCAGAGATCTGTAGAGAATCTGGAACAGATCGTTATTTATCCGGCAGATGACAGACTGGGAAGTGACCGGAAAGTTTCTTTTATCAACTACTTTGATCCGAAGGACACACTGGTGTTCCTGGATGAACCGGCAAGGCTTCTGGAAAAAAGGGCGTCTGGCAGAAAATGAAGTGGAAAAAGCGAGAGAGAACCGTGCAGAAGAAATGGAAAGGACCGGGGAAATGGAAGAAGCTCCGGAATTTTTTACGACTGATGAAATTATAAAATTTCTGAACAAATTCTGTATGATCGGGATGTGTGCTCTGGAAATGAAATGTAAGCCATTTTTTGTGAAAAAGCGGTTTGGAATCCAGGCAAAAAGCGTTAACCCGTATAACAGCAGCTTTGAGATGCTGACACAGGATCTCAAAAGACTGAAAAGGAACGGATACCGGGCGGTTCTGATTTCTGGGTCTAGAACAAGGGCAAAACGTCTGGCAGAGGATCTACGTGATTATGATCTGAGCAGTTTTTACAGTGAGGATCAGGAACGAGAAGTGAATCCAGGGGAGATCATGGTATGCTACGGGCATATAGAAGTCGGATACGAGTAACCCGATGATTAAGTTTATTGTCATATCTGAGTCAGATATTTTTGGAAAGACAAAGAAGAAAAAGAAACGAAAAAGTTATGATGGACAGAAAATAAGCAGCTTTTCGGATCTGAAACCGGGAGATTATGTAGTGCATGAGAATCATGGACTTGGAATCTACCGGGGAATTGAAAAGATAGAAGTTGATAAGGTGACAAAGGATTATATGAAGATTTCGTATGCTGATGGTGGAAATCTTTATATTCTTGCCACACAGCTTGACCAGATCCAGAAGTATGCCAGTGCAGATGCTAAAAAGCCGAAACTTAACAAACTTGGAGGACAGGAATGGCATCGCACGAAGAGCAAGGTAAAGACAGCAGTCTGGCAGATTGCCAAAGATCTGGTGGAACTCTATGCAGTACGGCAGTCCAAAGAAGGATTTGTCTATGAAAAGGACACGGTCTGGCAGAAAGAATTTGAAGAAATGTTTCCGTTTGAGGAAACGGAGGATCAACAGCTTGCAATCGAGGCAACAAAACGGGATATGGAAAGTCCAAAGATCATGGACCGTCTGATCTGTGGGGATGTGGGATTTGGAAAGACAGAGATTGCAATCCGGGCAGCATTCAAGGCAGTGCAGGAGAACAAGCAGGTTGTCTATCTGGTCCCTACTACGATTCTTGCACAGCAGCATTACAACACTTTTGTGCAACGGATGAAAGAATTTCCGGTAAGGGTGGATCTGTTATGCCGTTTCCGCACACCTGCACAACAGAAAAAAACGATCGAAGATTTGAAAAAGGGACAGGTTGATATCATCATCGGAACCCACCGGGTATTGAGTAAGGATGTGGCATTTAAAGATCTGGGACTTCTGATCATTGATGAGGAACAGCGTTTTGGAGTACAGCATAAAGAAAAGATCAAAAAGCTGAAGGAAAATATTGATGTTCTGACACTTACGGCAACACCGATTCCCCGAACGCTTCATATGAGTCTGATCGGAATCCGTGACATGAGTGTGCTGGAAGAAGCACCAGTTGACCGGATGCCGATCCAGACCTATGTGATGGAGGAGAATGATGAGATGGTCCGGGAGGCAATCGAAAGAGAAATTTCCCGCCAGGGACAGGTGTACTATGTCTATAACCGTGTCCAGGATATAGCTGAAATGGCAGCGAAGATCCAGAAACTTGTGCCGGATGCAAATGTGGCATATGCACACGGGCAGATGCGGGAACACAAGTTAGAAGATATTATGTACGATTTCATCAATGGAGAAATTGATGTTCTGGTATCGACGACGATCATCGAGACTGGTCTTGACATTTCCAATGCCAATACCATGATCATCCATGATGCAGATCGGATGGGGCTCTCCCAGCTTTATCAGCTACGTGGAAGAGTTGGAAGATCGAACCGTATGGCATATGCATTTCTTTTTGTACAGAAGAGACAAAATGCTCCGGGAGGTTGCAGAAAAACGTCTTTCGGCAATTCGTGAGTTTACAGATCTTTGGCTCTGGTGTAAAAATCGCCATGCGGGATCTGGAAATCCGTGGGGCAGGAAACCTGCTTGGGGAGGAACAGCATGGACATATGGATGCAGTGGGATACGATCTTTACTGTAAGATGTTAAGTGAGGCAGTCCGTCACCTGAAGGGAGAAATCCCGGAAGAAACCTATGCGACAATCGTGGATCTGAATATTGATGCTTATATTCCGGCATCTTATATTACCGAATGAGTATCAGAAACTGGATATCTATAAACGGATCGCAGCAATTGAGACAGAAGAAGAACAGGAAGATATGCTAGAAGAACTGATTGACCGTTTCGGCGATCCGCCACGCAAGGTGCAGCAGCTTCTGATGATCGCACAGCTGAAGGCGAAAGCACATGCGGCTTATGTAATTTCGGTAGAGCAAAAAGGCGATGAATACAAATTTACCATGTATGAGAAGGCAAGAGTAAATGTAGCAAAGATTCCGGAACTGCTGGCAAAATATAAGGGAGAACTGACATTTAAGACAGATGCAGAAAATCCATATTTTATTTATTGTAAACTTCGGAAAAATAAAAAGAAAAAGCAGAGCAGATCCTTGAAAATGCAGGAAAAATTGTCGAAGATATACAGGGACTTGTCGAAGAATAATGTGTATTTTTTTATGAAAAAGATTGCCAGTAGGTAAAAAAAAGATATACTATACGAGTGCATAGTGAAGAAGTGTGTACAATGGAGCGAAGATCAAGGAGGAAATTTTTATAAATGAAAAAAAGAGTGGTTGCCTGTATACTGGCAGTTGCCTGCATTGCATCTTTAAACGGATGTGGAAGCAAGTTTAACGGACAGGATACAGTGGTAGAAGTCGGAGATGAGAAAGTGACTGCAGATGTGGCGAACTTTTTTGCAAGATATCAGCAGGCGCAGTTTGAAACAACATATAGCAGTTATCTGGGAGATGATTTTTGGGGAAAAGAAGTTACAGACGGAAAGACTTACGAAGAGAATTATAAGGATTCAATCATGGATTCTCTGGAAGAAATGTATATTCTGGATGAGCACAAGGATGATTATAAAGTTTCGCTAAGTGATGATGAGGAAAAAAGCATCGAGGATGCTGCGAAGAAATTTACTGACAGCAATGACAGTGCTGCAAAAGATACAGTATCGGGCGATGAAAAGACGGTAAAGAAAGTACTGGAACTTCTGACACTTCAGAAGAAGATGGAAACTGCCATGACTGCGGATGTAGATACGAATGTATCCGATGAGGAAGCAGCACAGAAGAAAATGCAGTATGTGCTGTTCTCTACAAAGACAAAGGGCAGTGATGGAAATTCGACAGATATGTCAGATGACGAAAAAGCAGAAGTGAAAAAGAAAGCAGAAGATTTCCAGAAAGATGCGGCTTCGGCAGAAGATTTTTCTGTATTTGCAACAGCAGTAGGTGCATCAGCCACCGATCTGACATTTGACTCGGATACGACATCGCCAAACGAAGATCTGATCAAAGCTGCTGATAAGTTAAAAGAAGGCGAAGTAACAGACGTGATCGAAGCAGACAATGGCTATTATGTTGCAAAAGTAGTCAGCCTTCTTGACCGTGATGCAACGGATACCAAGAAAGAGTCCATTGTATCACAGAGAAAGAGTGACCAGTATCAGTCAATTTGTAAGAAATGGAAAAAGAAAACGGATATTAAAGTACATAAAAAAGTATGGAATACGATCAGTTTTGCTGATCAGGGCGTAACGGTTAAGAGCACGACCGAAGATACAGATACATCTTCAGACTCTTCATCAAAATAAGCGTCTGACTTAACAACAGGAAAGTACGACAGGAGGAGAGATTAGGATGGAATCAATAGGTATAGTATTGAAGGATATCATGGGAAATAGTGCGGTATTTATAGCAGGAAAAGAAGCCGTGATTGTTTCGGCGGTATCAATTGTTATATCGGTTTTCATTGGAATTTTAGGTTTGAAGCTGATCCGTGTCTGGAATGCAGTGATTGGATTTGTTGCAGGGGCATTGCTTGGATTTGCCGTGACATATCTTATGGGACTGGAAGTTGTTCCGGTACTGATCGCAGCCGGTGTTGCGGGTTTGGTTTTTGCAATACTGAACAGTGTATTTAAGAAATTCGGAGCTTTCTGGGTATGCTTTCTGGGAATGGCTGGCACAGTACTTGCGATTACAAATGCGGGAAACTGGATCATGCTGGCAGTCTGCGGAGCAGTCGGACTGATTTTCGCAATCCTTGCGATGATCTGGTTTGAACCGTTTGTGATTATTGCGACGGCATTAGCAGGCGGTTTTGGAGCAGGAATGATGATCTATGATCTGGCAGGTCTGAAAAATGTGATTTTCATGTGGATCATTTCGATTGGGATTACATTTATCGGAATCGTGATCCAGTTTATCATGAAGTCAAGTGAGATCAACAAGAAGCAGGTTCGAAGAGCAAATGCGATCAAGAAAGAAACATCAAAAGAAGAAGAAATAGAGATGGCAAGAACCATGCTGATCGATCTGGATGATGATGACGAGGATGAAGAATAGATAAGATGGATGAGAGGATGTATCAGAATGTGATACATCCTCTTTTGCATTTGATCAGGAATGGCTGGAAGAACCGGTATTTCTTGCAGCGTTATAAAAAAATGAGGTATAATAAAAATAGTATCAACGATATAAGATCTGGAGATGAAAATATGAAGATAGATATGCATTGTCATGTAAGAGAAGGATCAATTGACAGCAAAGTGCCGATTGAAGAATTTATTAAAAAGCTGCAGTCTAAAGGCATTGGCGGAATGCTGGTTACAGATCATGACACCTATAATGGATATCGGCACTGGAAGAATACGATCAAAGGGAGAAAATACAAAGATTTTGTCGTATTGAAAGGAATAGAGTATGATACACTGGATGCGGGACACATTCTGATCATTATGCCACAGGGAGTAAAGATGCGCCTTCTGGAGCTGAGAGGGCTTCCGCTTTCGCTGCTGATTGATTTTGTGCATCACAATGGAGGAATCTGTGGACCGGCACATCCGTGTGGGGAAAAGTATCTGAGTTTTACGAATACGAAAAGATGGCAGAAATCTCCGAGTT
>ENA-OQDT01001774-OQDT01001774.1-human-gut-metagenome-genome-assembly--contig:-NODE-1774-length-12013-cov-3.124516_pt1 | contig 12013 bp, 14 predicted proteins | sample MGYA00242786_ERZ504617 | MGnify/ENA primary metagenome ERZ504617 (study PRJEB26092, sample SAMD00036337) | human gut metagenome | host: Homo sapiens | study: EMG produced TPA metagenomics assembly of... | reverse complement strand
GTATGGTGCAAAATAAGGAGGAGTTACAGTGACAGAAAAGACATATAAGGTGATGGGACTTGCCGGCGGTGCCAATATTGCGATCGGAATTATTTCTATTGTTGTTGGTGTGACAACCGGGATCATTTTGCTTGTCAGCGGTGGAAAAGCTGCTTGGTGCGAAAAAGGGACTGACATTTTAGGAAGGGCGCTTTAGTTGAAGCAAAGAACAGAAAAGACTTCGGGTTCTTGGGAAGATTTTATTTGTCCTGTATATTGGATTTTATTTTACTTTCTGATTTTTTCTGACTGGTATGGACGGGAAGGAACCGGGGAATATCATTATACCTGGTTCTTTTCTGTGAAATAAAAGATTTTGGCTGTATCGAGATGTTTTAGGATGGGTATCTTATGCAAATCTGTTCGGAAATGTCCTGGATTTTCATACCATTTGGATTTTTTATGCCGATGGCAAGCCGGTATCGCAGCTTTTTTCTTACCCTTTTCTACAGTTTTGGAGTGAGCTTCTTTGTGGAGTGCTTTCAGCTGGTAACAAGAGTGGGGAGTTTTGATGTGGATGATATGCTGCTCAACACCTTTGGCGGTGTGATCGGGTATATCGTCTTCGCGATTTGTAATATGATAAGGAGATGGCACGATGCGAAGCAGGAGAGATAAAAAAAGAGCACGCGAAAGAGATCGAAATAAAAGAAGCCGGAAGTATGGTCAGATAAAAAGAAAGCATTCCCGCAAGGGAATCTGGTCCTGTGTGATGGCAGTACTTGTTACGGCAGTGATAGCGGGATTGATTGTAATGGCATTTATGAATAAAGGGAAATCAGCAGCAATGGTAGGAAGCTTTGGGGTTTTCGATATGATTCTTGCCTGCATCGGTATTGTAACGGGTGTAAAAGGATTTAAAGAAAGAGATAAAAATTATCTGACCTGCAAGATCGGAATTGTTGTAAACGGATTTATTTTACTTGCCCTGATCTTAGTATTTATAAGAGGATGTGTATAAATGGAAGAAAGATATAATCTGGCAATTGACAGAATGAAAGCAATAATAGAAGAAAAAACAGTAGCAGAGCCATATCGGGAGTATTTCCAGCATGTGGCTCGGTTTATTTTAAAGCTTGATGAGCTGAAACAGAATGTGGAAAGCGGAAAGCAGAAAGAGATGTCAGAAGAAGAGCTGCAGGAAGAGATGAAGGATCTTTATGCAGACGAACTGGAAGCAAACTATGAGAAATCTTATGCAAATCCGGCTTATGCGGTTTTGGTGCTGGGAGGAGAACTGGGAAGCTTTTTGTCTGCGGTTTACACCGAGATTCGCGGAAGCATTTCTTATGTTCAGGAACAGCGTATGGAGTATGTTGTGATCGGAGCAGAGCTTTTGATTGAAATCTACAACAAATTTTGAAGAAGAAAAGCAGCCGCAGCCGGAAAGCCTGAAGGAAATCTTTTACTGGTATGCAAGTGATTACTGTGATGTATTTGCGGCAGACCGCATCAAAGACCAGATCGATCCGGAAAGAGGATGCTTCATTGTGAATATGATCATGAATGAAGATCTTTCCGATCTGCGTTATCTCTACCGTATGGGAGAATATGTGGGGGTAAATGAAAGAGAGACAGCCGCATATTTAAATTCACTTTCACAGGAGAAGATTGATAAGATGGCAGATACCTTCAGTGAAGGATACAGGATTGGTTTTGTAAATACCGGAAAAGACCTGTCAAAAAAATCTGTAGTCAACATTTACTATGCAATGGGATTTGAACGGATCGTAAAAAAAGCCATTGAGAATTTTGCCAAAATGGGATTAAAGCCGAGTATTTTCCGGACAAGTCACAGCGTGATCACAAGAGGACGTAACAGCCAGATCGGATTTTTCAATATTTCCGGCAACAAGCAGTATGTCTATGACCACAGAGATGATATCGGGCTTGTGATGGATAAACAGTATGTAGAGCGAAAGCTGGAAGTGATGCGTACCACTTACGAGCAGAATAAAGAGATTGCAGCAGGCTATGCAGGACCGGCAGTGATCGACATTTTCGGAGAAAAGACTTTTGTTCCGCAGGCTAAACCAGAGGCAGTTAAATTAAGCGAAAAGCAGGAAGAACTTCTGGTTGCGATGAATGGAAGAGCCGGACGTCTGACCAATGAATATCTTCCGGGAGATGAGAGAAGCTTTACGATCATTTCCTGGCCGGTTCCGGAAATCGGAGAGCAGTATCATGAGATCTTTGATGAAACGATCAAGATCAATACTCTGGATTACAAGCTTTACCAGAAGGTGCAGCAGACAATGATCGATGCACTGGATAAAGGAGAGTATGTAAAAGTAACAGGCTCAGGCGAAAACCAGACGGATCTGAAAGTGATGCTTCATCCGCTTGCCGATCCGGCAAAAGAGACGATCTTTGAAAACTGTGTTGCCGATGTCAATATCCCGGTAGGTGAGGTGTTCACTTCCCCGGTACTGGAAGGAACAGAAGGTACCCTTTTTGTGAGCAAGGTATTTCTTCACGGACTTCCGTATTACAATCTGAAGATCAGTTTTAAAGAAGGAAAGATCACAGAGTATACCTGCACCAATTTTGATTCAGAAGAAGAAAATAAAAAATATATTTTCGATAACATTCTGCACAATCATCAGACACTTCCGATCGGCGAGTTTGCGATCGGAACCAATACCACAGCTTATGCGGTTGCGAAGAAATATGATATTGCAGATAAATATACGATTCTGATCGCTGAAAAGACGGGACCGCATTTTGCGGTAGGGGATACCTGCTACAGCTGGGCAGAGGATGTAAAGGTTTACAATCCGGATGGAAAAGAGATTATTGCAAGAGACAACAGCATATCGATCTTGAGAAAAGAGGATCCGTCGAAAGCATATTTCCAGTGCCATACCGATATCACCATCCCTTATGATGAGCTGGGAAGCATTGTTGTAGTGGCGAAAGACGGAACAGAGACAGAAATTATCCGTGATGGACGGTTTGTTCTTCCGGGAACAGAGATCCTCAATGAACCTCTGAATTAGTATTAGTTATGGATTTTCAATAATACCAATAAGTAAAATTAAATAATGGTCAGATAAGTAACGGTTGACATACCGCAACAGACTTAGTAAAATAACTTATAAGTGGTTAGCTATTTATTAAAATACTTATAGATAAAAGAAAAGGAGATCATTATGCCAAAAGTTGGAATCGTAATGGGCAGCGACTCAGATATGAAAGTAATGGGAAAAGCTGCCGACATGCTGGAAAAGTTTGGAATCGATTATGAGATGACGATCATCTCGGCACACCGTGAGCCTGATGTATTCTATGAATATGCGAAGTCTGCAGAAGCAAAAGACTTCAAAGTAATTATTGCAGGTGCAGGTATGGCAGCACATCTTCCAGGAATGTGTGCAGCAATTTTCCCGATGCCGGTTATCGGAATCCCAATGTCAGGGAAGAATCTGGAGGGTGTCGACGCACTCTATTCAATCGTTCAGATGCCGCCCGGAATCCCGGTTGCCACAGTTGCGATCGATGGCGGAGCAAACGCAGCTATTCTGGCTGCAAAGATTCTTGCAACCTCAGATCCTGAGCTTCTTCAGAAATTGAAGGATTACACTGCAGAAATGAAAGAAACCGTCCAGAAAAAAGCAGAAAAGCTTGAAAAAATCGGACACAAAGAATATATCAAGCAGATGTAGGCATACAGATGTCAGTGAAAATACCAGGAGGATATAGAAAATGTTGGATTATAAGACAGCCGGCGTAGATATCGAGGCAGGATATAAATCAGTAGAACTTATGAAAAAGCATGTAAAAGAAACCATGAGACCGGAAGTGTTAGGAGGGCTTGGCGGTTTTGCAGGTGCATTTGATTTAAGTGGAATCAAGAATATGGAAGAACCAGTACTTCTTTCCGGAACAGATGGATGTGGAACAAAGGTGAAGCTTGCATTTGTAATGGACAAGCATGATACGATCGGTATTGATGCTGTTGCCATGTGTGTGAATGATATCGCATGCTCTGGTGGAGAACCGTTATTCTTCCTGGATTATATTGCCTGTGGCAAGAATTACCCGGAAAAGATCGCTACGATCGTAAGCGGTGTGGCAGAGGGCTGTAAGCAGTCAGGATGTGCACTTGTAGGTGGAGAGACAGCAGAACATCCGGGACTGATGCCAGAGAATGATTACGACCTTGCAGGTTTTGCAGTCGGAGTTGTAGATAAGAAAGACATTATCGACGGTTCTGATATTAAGCCAGGTGATGTACTTGTTGCAATGCCGTCTACAGGGGTTCACAGCAATGGATTTTCACTGGTTCGTAAGGTATTCGACATTACAGAAGAATCCTTAAATACATACTATGATGAATTAGGAAAGACACTTGGCGAAGCACTTCTTGCTCCGACCAGAATTTATGTAAAAGCACTGAAGAACGTAAAAGAAGCCGGTGTAAGAGTCAAAGGATGCAGCCATATCACAGGCGGTGGATTCTATGAAAATATTCCGAGAATGCTTCCGGAAGGAATCCGTGCAGTGGTAAAGAAGGACAGCTATGAAATCCCTGCAATCTTCAACCTGATCGCAAAGACTGGCAACATTGCAGAAGAGATGATGTACAATACCTTCAATATGGGTATCGGTATGGTTGTCGCTGTCGATGAAAAGGATGTAGATGCTACAATTAAGGCAATGAAAGAAGCTGGAGATGAAGCATTTGTGGTTGGTTATGTAGAAGCAGGAGAAAAAGGAGTTACTTTATGTTAAGAGTTGCTGTACTTGTATCCGGAGGCGGAACCAATCTGCAGGCAATCATTGATGCAGTGGAAAATGGCACGATCACCAATACAGAGCTGGTCGGTGTCATCAGCAATAATAAGAACGCATATGCACTCAAAAGAGCCGGGAATCATCAGATCCCGGCACAGTGCGTTTCGCCGAAGGATTTTGAAACAAGAGAAGAGTTTAACAAAAGTTTTTCTTGAAAAAGGTAGACGAACTGAAACCGGATCTGATCGTTCTGGCGGGATTTTTGGTTGTAATCCCGGAAGAAATGATCAGCAGATACCGGAATAAGATCATCAATATCCATCCATCTCTGATTCCGTCGTTCTGCGGAACGGGATATTATGGACTGAAGGTTCATGAGGCAGCACTTGCCAGAGGGGTAAAGGTGGTTGGAGCAACCGTACATTTTGTAGACGAAGGAACGGATACTGGTCCGATCATTCTCCAGAAGGCTGTTGAAGTAGAAGAAGGCGATACACCGGAGGTTCTGCAGAGACGTGTGATGGAGCAGGCGGAGTGGAAGATCCTTCCACATGCGATCGACCTGATCGCAAATGGAAAAGTAACAGTAAAAGATGGCAGAGTGTCAATTGCCCGTTAGAGAAGGAGGAGCACCAATGAAAGTATTGATCGTAGGCGGTGGCGGAAGAGAACACGCAATTGCATATTGTGTAGCAAAGAGCAGCAAGGTAGAGAAGATGTACTGTGCACCGGGAAATGCCGGGATTGCAGAGCTTGCAGAATGTGTACCGATTGGTGCGATGGAATTTGACAAGCTGGTTACATTTGCAAAGGAAAAAGAGATCGATCTGGCAATCGTAGGAATGGATGATCCGCTGGTTGGCGGCCTTATAGATGAAATTTGAAAAAGCCGGGATCCGCGCATTCGGACCAAGAAAAAATGCAGCAATCCTGGAGGGAAGCAAGGCATTTTCAAAAGATCTGATGAAAAAATATGACATCCCGACCGCAGCATATGAGAACTTTGACAATGCAGACGAAGCGCTGGCTTATCTGGAGACAGCCAAATTTCCGATCGTTCTGAAGGCAGATGGTCTGGCACTTGGAAAAGGTGTACTGATCTGTAATACGTTGGAAGAAGCAAAAGCCGGCGTGAAAGAGATCATGCTGGACAAGAAATTCGGTGCATCCGGTAATACCATGGTTGTAGAAGAATTCATGACAGGACGTGAGGTTTCTGTTCTTTCCTTTGTAGATGGAAAGACCATCAAGACTATGACAAGCGCGCAGGATCACAAGAGAGCCAAAGACGGAGACCAGGGATTGAATACCGGTGGTATGGGAACTTTCTCACCGAGTCCTTTCTATACAAAAGAAGTTGACGAATTCTGCCGGAAATATGTGTACCAGAAGACGGTAGATGCAATGGCAGCAGAGGGAAGAGAGTTCAAGGGGATCATCTTCTTCGGACTGATGCTTACCGAAGACGGACCGAAGGTTCTGGAATACAATGCCAGATTCGGAGATCCTGAGGCACAGGTTGTTCTTCCGCGTATGAAAAATGATCTGATCGATGTGATCGAAGCCTGTATCGACGGAACACTGGATCAGGTAGATCTTCAGTTTGAAGACAATGCAGCAGTCTGTGTGGTACTTGCATCTGACGGTTATCCGGTCGCTTATGAAAAAGGACTTCCGATCACAGGTCTTGACGAGTTCAAGAAGCATGAAGGATACTATTGCTTCCATGCCGGAACCAAATTCGACGGAGACCAGATCGTGACAAACGGAGGACGTGTCTTCGGTGTGACAGCCAAAGGAGCAACGCTCAAAGAGGCCCGTGCCAATGCTTACAAAGCAACCGAATGGGTTAAATTTGATAACAAATATATGCGCCACGATATCGGAAAAGCGATTGACGAGGCTTAGGAATTTAGGGCGGGATCTTTCTTATTCAGAGGGATTTCGCCTTTTTTGAGTTAAGTGAAAAATTTAATCTTTAAGAAGTTCTAAAGATTTCATGAACTTCTTGACAAATCGGACTTTGAATACTATGATTATCAATAGTTATGGGAAAAGGCAATGAGAAAGAGGAGTATGCAGACTGGTCCGAAGAAGAGAGAACCGTTCACAGGCTGAGAGACGGTTTACGGGAAAGTGGTTGCAGAAGGTAGCTTTGGAGCCGGGGTATCTGAAAAAAGGGGCGAGTAGGATATCACGGGGGTGGTTTCCGTTATAGAACTGTGAGAGATACGAGATGGATTTATTTCGTGGAACAAAGGTGGTACCGCGTTTATACACGCCCTTTACATAGTGTAAAGGGCTTTTTTTATTCTTTATAGAGAGCAAAAGTGCGCGGTGGACTTATAAGAGGAGGAAACAATGAGTAAGAATCTTGAAAAGACCTACAATCCGAAAGAGATTGAAGCGAAACTTTATGAAAAATGGTGTGAAGAAAAGTATTTTCACGCTGAAGTTGACAGAAGTAAGAAACCATTTACAACGGTAATGCCGCCACCGAATATCACCGGTAAGCTGCATATGGGACATGCTCTCGATAATACACTTCAGGATATCCTGATCCGTTACAAGAGAATGCAGGGATATAATGCACTGTGGATCCCGGGAACAGACCACGCTGCAATTTCAACAGAAGTAAGGTTACAAACCAGTTAAAGGCAGAGGGAATTGATAAGAAAGAACTCGGAAGAGAAGGATTTCTTAAGAGAACCTGGCAGTGGAAAGAAGAGTACGCAGGAACCATCGAAGGTCAGCTGAAAAAGCTTGGTGTATCCTGTGACTGGGACAGAGAACGTTTCACCATGGATGAAGGATGCTCGAATGCGGTCAAAGAAGTATTCCTTCGTCTTCACGAAAAAGGATTTATCTACAAAGGTTCCAGAATCATCAACTGGTGTCCGGTATGTAAGACTTCCCTTTCTGACGCAGAAGTTGAGCATGAGGAACAGGCAGGACATTTCTGGCACATCAAGTACCCGATCGTAGGAACAGAACGTTTCCTTGAGATCGCAACTACACGTCCGGAAACTCTGCTTGGAGATACAGCGATCGCCGTACACCCGGACGATGACAGGTACAAAGATATTGTAGGAAAGAATGTCATCCTTCCGTTAGTTGGAAGAGAAATCCCGATCGTGGCAGACGCTTACGTTGATAAAGAATTCGGAACAGGTGCGGTTAAGATCACACCGGCACATGACCCGAACGACTTTGAAGTAGGAAAGAGACATAATCTTCCGGAAATCAACATCCTGAATGATGATGCTACCATCGTAGAAGGATACGGAAGATATTCCGGAATGGATCGCTACGAAGCAAGAAAAGCAATCGTAGAAGATCTGGAAAAAGAAGGATACCTTGTAAGCATCGAAGAACATGTACACAACGTTGGAACACATGACAGATGTAAGACAACCGTAGAGCCGATGATCAAACCACAGTGGTTTGTTAAGATGGATGAGCTTGCCAAACCGGCGATCAATGCGATCAAGACCGGCGAATTAAAATTCGTACCGGAACGTTTTGGTAAGATTTACCTGAACTGGCTGGAAAATATCCGTGACTGGTGTATTTCCCGTCAGATCTGGTGGGGACACAGAATTCCGGCCTACTATTGTGATGAATGTGGAGAAGTGGTTGTTGCACGTGAGATGCCGGAAAAATGCCCGCATTGCGGATGCACACATCTGACACAGGATGAAGATACACTGGATACCTGGTTCAGTTCAGCACTGTGGCCGTTCTCAACACTTGGATGGCCGGAAGAGACAGAGGACTTCAAGTATTTCTATCCGACAGATGTACTGGTAACCGGTTATGATATTATTTCTTCTGGGTAATCCGTATGGTATTCTCCGGATATGCACATACTGGAAAAGCACCGTTCCATAACTGTTCTGATCCATGGACTGGTAAGGGATTCCAGGGACGTAAGATGAGTAAATCTCTTGGAAACGGTATCGATCCGCTGGAGGTCATTGATGAGTACGGTGCAGATGCACTCCGTCTGACTCTGATCACAGGAAATGCACCCGGAAATGATATGCGTTTCTACAACGAACGTGTAGAATCCAGCCGTAACTTTGCCAATAAGGTATGGAATGCATCCAGATTTATCATGATGAACATGGAAGATAAGGTAATTTCCAAACCGGATGAGGCAGACTTTGAAGTAACCGATAAATGGATTTTATCCAAGGTAAATACACTTGCAAAAGATGTAACTGAGAACATGGATAAATTTGAACTGGGTATTGCAGTACAGAAAGTATATGACTTTATCTGGGATGAATTCTGTGACTGGTACATCGAGCTTGTAAAATACAGGATCTACCATTCTGATGAAAATTATAAGAGCGCTAATGCAGCACTTTGGACACTGAAGACGGTTCTTGGTAATGCACTGAAGATGTTACATCCATTTATGCCATTTGTAACAGAAGAAATCTACAGCGCACTGGTACCGGAGGAAAAATCTCTGATGATGTCAGACTGGCCGCAGTTTAGCGAAGACTGGTGCTATGCAGACGCTGAAAATATAACAGATCATATGAAAGAAGTTATCCGTGGTGTCAGAAATGCGCGGGCAGAAATGAATGTACCGCCGAGCCGTAAAGCAAAGGTTTATGTAGTATGCGAAGATGAGAAGCTCTGTGAAGGATTCGAAGAGCTGACAACATGCGCATGCCCGCTTATGAGTGCTTCTGAACTTGCTGTCCAGGCTGATAAGGCAGGTATTGCGGATGATGCCGTATCGATCGTAGTACCGGATGCTTCTGTATATGTACCACTGGAAGAGCTGATTGACTTCGAACAGGAAATCGAGCGTCTGACAAAAGAAGAAGAAAAGCTTACAAAAGAAATCAACCGTGCAAAGGGAATGCTTTCAAATGAAAAATTCGTCAGCAAAGCACCACAGGCAAAGGTTGATGAAGAAAAAGCAAAGCTTGAAAAGTATACACAGATGATGGAACAGGTGAAAGAACGTCTGGAGGCTTTAAAGGCAGGAAGATAATCACTGCAGGAAAGTACTAAGGCATATTCTTTTTTAGCCGGATATACCGTCAGTCGCAGCATAAACTGCGCCTGACGGTACAGAAACACGTAAGGGGTTAAAAGACGATGAAGGAAATTCATTTTAAAAAGATTCAGTGGAAAAAACCGGATCTGAAAGGAAAATGGCAGAAGCTGAAGAATATGAAGCCAGGAGATATAAAGGCGCATTTAAAAAAGCAGCATGAGCGAAGACAGCAGATTCTTGAAAAGCGGAGAAACAGCAAATTCGCAAAAAAGATGGCACCGTACTATAAGATAATGAACCGGTTCTCTTTGCCGCTTCAGGCACTGTGGGCTTGTATCATTAACTTTATCATTGAAGCACTGTCCAGACATTCTGCAATTGCAGCTTGGCAGTATATGACAGGAACACCGCTGGTATTTTTGTACAATGCCGGAATGATTTTCGTTACACTTTTAATCGCTTATCTGGTGCGGCGCCGGGTGTTTACACGACTGATCATCAGTGCATTGTGGCTCTTTCTGGGTGTTGTCAACGGAGTGATGCTGGCAAAGCGTGTTACGCCGTTTAATGCACAGGATTTAAAGACATTTACAGAAGGATTGTCACTGTTTACAAACTATTTCTCGGTGGCAGAGCTTGTGATGATGGGAATTGGTGTTCCGGCACTGCTCATCTGGCTGGTTGCCATGTGGAGACGTGCCGGACAGTATGAAGGAAAGATGCACAGGATCCCGATGCTGATTATTGTTGTTGCAGCGTTTTTTGGATATTCTGTACTGACAAATGTTGCTGTAGATAAGAGGATTATTTCTACTTATTTTGGAAATATCGCATTTGCTTATCAGGATTACGGACTTCCGTATTGTTTCTCGGCCAGCCTTTTTAATACAGGTATTTCAGAACCGAATGATTATAACAAAGACACGATCGAGAAGATCACGGATAATAGAGAGATGACAGAGAGCACATCCGACAATGGTGTGAGACCGAATGTCTTGTTTGTACAGCTGGAATCTTTCTTTGATCCTATTGAATATGAGGATCTGCAGATGTCAGAGGATCCGATTCCGAATCTGCGCAAGATGTTTGAAAATTATTCTTCCGGATATTTTAAGGTTCCTTCGGTAGGAGCCGGAACAGCCAATACAGAATTTGAAGTGCTGACAGGTATGAACCTGCGTTATTTCGGACCGGGCGAGTATCCTTATAAGACAAAGCTTAAGAATCAGGTATGTGAAAGTGCAGCAACTGCATTTTCTGCATTCGGTTACGGAACCCATGCGATTCACAACAACGGTGGTAATTTCTACAGCCGTGCTAAGGTATTTAACAATATTGGTTTTGACAGCTTTACAAGTAAAGAGTTTATGAATATTCTCCAGACAACAGAGAATGGATGGTCGAAGGATGATATTCTTCTGACGCACATCAAAGACGCTCTGGACTCTACCGAGCAGGAGGATTTTGTATTTACAGTCAGTGTACAGGGACATGGAAATTATCCGACAGAAAAGGTGATTGAGAACCCGAAGATCACCTTAACAGGAGCACGACAGAAGAGAAGAACAATGCCTGGGAATACTATGTGAACCAGGTATATGAGATGGATCAGTTTGCCGGTAATCTGGTAAAAATGATGGAAGAACGCGGTGAGCCGACTGTGGTCGTATTCTATGGTGACCATCTGCCGACAATGGGACTGGAAGCAAAGGATATGAAGAACCGTTATCTGTACAATACAAATTATGTGATCTGGGACAATCTTGGACTTCAGAAAGAGGACCGGAACATTCCGTCCTACCAGATCATGGCGGATGTGATGGACCGCCTGGGATTACATTCCGGTACGGTATTCAACTATCACCAGCAGAGACGCCAGACAAAGGATTATCTGAAGGATCTGGAGCTGTTACAGTATGATATTCTGTATGGAGACCAGTATGTATACAATGGTAAGCCGCCGATCACAGAAGGCCATATGCAGATGGGGATCAAGGAGGTTACGCTCACGGATCTTGTAGAAAATCTGGATGAGACCTATAGCCTCTACGGAACAAACTTTACTAAATGGAGCAAGGTTTACATCAATGATGAAAAGCAGGAATCTACTTTCCTCAATAATACAAGGATCGAACTTCCGGACAGTAAGCTGAAGGATGGAGACATCATTACGGTCAGCCAGGTCGGATCAAGCAATACCATCTTCAGACTTCAAGA
>ENA-OQDT01001773-OQDT01001773.1-human-gut-metagenome-genome-assembly--contig:-NODE-1773-length-12013-cov-3.680296_pt1 | contig 12013 bp, 13 predicted proteins | sample MGYA00242786_ERZ504617 | MGnify/ENA primary metagenome ERZ504617 (study PRJEB26092, sample SAMD00036337) | human gut metagenome | host: Homo sapiens | study: EMG produced TPA metagenomics assembly of... | reverse complement strand
TATCATGTCCAATATTGCCAAACAGCTCAATCTGCCGGAAGAGAAATTCCTGCATAATATTGAAGAATTGGGAAATACCGGTTCGGTAAGCTAAGCATTGGTATATGCCCAGAATGATCATAGTTTCAAGAAAGGCGACCTGGTTGCCATTACCGTGTTCGGCGGTGGCTATTCTACGGGGGCTTGCTTGATTAAGTGTTGAATTTAAAACGGAATTAATATGAAATTATTAGAAGGTAAAGTGGCAATCGTTACGGGGGCCGCACGTGGTATTGGTAAGGCGATCGCATTGAAATTCGCCGCAGAGGGTGCAAATATCGCATTCACGGATTTGGTGATCGATGAAAACGGTCTGGCCACCCAGAAGGAAATCGAAGCATTGGGTGTTAAAGCAAAAGGCTATGCTTCCAATGCGGCCAATTTCGAAGAAACACACAATGTCGTTGCTGAAATCGTAAAAGATTTCGGTCGTGTGGATATCCTCGTAAACAATGCTGGTATCACGAAAGACGGTCTGATGATGCGTATGAGTGAAGGTCAGTGGGATGCCGTCATCGGTGTTAACCTGAAATCGGCTTTCAACTTTATCCACGCTTGTACTCCGGTGATGATGAAACAGCGTTCGGGCAGTATCATCAATATGGCTTCTGTGGTTGGTGTACATGGTAATGCAGGTCAGAGTAACTATTCGGCATCCAAAGCCGGTATGATCGGCCTGGCTAAGTCTATCGCGCAGGAACTGGGTTCACGCGGTATCCGTGCCAATGCAATCGCCCCGGGCTTCATTATTACTGATATGACAGCCGGTCTGCCGGAAGAAGTCAAGGCCGAATGGGCAAAGAAGATTCCTTTGCGCCGTGGCGGTACGCCTGAAGATGTGGCCAACATCGCTACATTCCTGGCTTCCGATATGTCTTCTTATGTATCAGGACAGGTGATCCAGGTTGATGGCGGTATGAATATGTAAAGAGATTTATGATTTATAATTTATGATTTATGTAGGTGACGTTTGTTTTGCAAAATCATAAATCCATAAATCATAAATCATAAATTTGAAATCATGGAGGTTATTTACGAAGACAATCATATCATTGCGGTAAATAAGACTTGCCGCGAGATTGTACAAGGAGATAAAACCGGTGATACTCCTCTTTCGGACATGCTGAAGGCATGGCTGAAAGAGAAGTATTGTAAACCCGGAAATGTCTTTGTCGGCGTTACGCATCGTCTGGACCGTCCGGTCAGTGGCGTCGTGTTATTTGCCAAGACGAGCAAGGCGCTCGCCCGTCTGAACGAGATGTTCCGGGTCGGCGAAGTAAAGAAGACCTATTGGGCGATCGTGAAGAACTGTCCGCCGGCAGAAGAGGGAGAGCTGGTGAACTGGCTGGTTCGCAACGAGAAGCAAAATAAGAGCTATGCTTATGACACGGAACGGACGAATGCCAAGAAAGCAGTCCTGCATTATAAAGTGATTGCCCGCTCGGACAACTATTATCTGTTGGCTATAGACCTGAAGACAGGCCGTCATCACCAAATCCGTTGCCAGCTTGCCAAGATGGGATGCCCTATCAAAGGCGACTTGAAATACGGTTTTCCCCGTTCTAATCCGGACGGCGGCATCAGCCTGCATTCCCGCAGTGCCGAATTCATCCATCCCGTATCGAAACAGCCGGTCAGCATTGTCGCTCCTGTGCCTGCTGATTCTCTTTGGAAAGCGATGGAGCAGATGAAGAGGTGAAAGTTGTTCTGACTTTCAGCCGATTTATTAACCGGATGCGAAGCCTCTCTTTCATCTTTCACCTTTTAGCTGTTTTAGCTGTTCTTTTGATTTGCTTCGTGTCACGATATAAACCCCTAAGAATACTAATGCGATCGCGATACTTTTCATCAGTCCGAACGTGTCCAGGCCGACTATGACCGTGATGATGGATGCGATGATCGGTTGGACATAATTGTACATGGTCGCAACCGTTGGGCGTAAAATCCGTTGGCCGATCGGGACGAGAAGGTAGGCGAAGAACGTTCCTCCCAATACGACAACCGCGATGTTTAGGTAGATATCCAGGGGCAGGGTGGCGAAGTCGATGCTTGCGACACTGTTGTAGGAGAAAGGGATCGTACAGATTGCCGAGTAGGTGAACATCCATTTCATCAGCGTCACGGGCGAGTACCGTCCGATCAATCCTTTGTAGACAACTACATAAATAGAAAAACTGCATTGTGCGATCAGGCAGAGGATATCTCCCCACACGTTATTGCTGCCGTTTCCTGTTACCGCCGCTTGCTGTCCGCTCAGAATAAGCGTCAGGGCACCTGCTGCCCCGACAAAGATACCGAGGATCTTCGTTCCCGTAATCGGTTCCTTCAGGTAAAAAGCAGCGATGATCATGGTGATGATGGGGGTGGAGGTGGCAACGATCGTTGCGTCTATGGGTGAAGTCTGCGACACGCCAAAGATATAAGTACCTTGGTTGAATACGATTCCGAAGAGGGCTGCGAAAAACAGGTGTTTCAGGTCTTCATGAGGGACGTGTTCCTTGCGGGTAAAGATCGATGCGATCCAGAATACTATTGCCGCACCCAACATCCGGAAAGTTGTTAGTGAGATTGCATTTATTAATCCGCTGGATAAGACAATCTTGGAAGAGGGAGACATGCATCCCCACAATACGTTTGCCATCAGCATGGCCAAATGTCCTTTGTAAGCTTCTGATTTCATGATAACCTGTTTGTTTTGGGGGTACAAAAGTAGAAAATCTGCCAAATCTGCCAAAAAAGGTCCGCCAGATTTTGTGTTTTGTTCGGTTTGTAGGCGACAGGATTTATGCAGACAGGCATCCGTTTTGAGATGGATGCCTATGCAATTCGATCTCTTTCCTGGGAATATAGGATAGTTTCGCATAATAGTTTTATCTTTGTATGTAGTAGAAACAATAATGGTAAGATTCTTATGAAACCGACTCGTATTATCGAAATTTGTGCAAACTCCGCACAAAGCTGTGTGGAAGCAGAAGCCGGAGGTGCAAAACGTGTGGAACTTTGTGCCGGCATCCCGGAAGGGGGAACGACACCCAGCTACGGGGAGATCCGGACGGCGCAGGCACTCACTTCGTCTATCGATATAAATGTGATTATCCGTCCGCGTGGAGGCGACTTCCTCTATACGCCGGCAGAGATTCAGTCGATGTTGCTGGATATCGAACTGTGCAAGCAGTTGAAGGTGCACTGGCGTAGTCTTTGGTTGCTTGACGAAAGACGGGGATATCGATGTCCCTTTGATGCGCCGGTTGATCGAGACGGCCAAACCGTTGTCTGTCACCTGTCATCGCGCCTTTGATGTTTGCCGCGATCCCTTTGCCGCATTGGAGCAGTTGATTGAGTTGGGCTGCGACCGTATCCTGACTTCCGGCCAGCAGTCCGATGCCGTGAAAGGGATTCCTCTCATTGCCGAACTGGTGAAACGTGCGGCAGGCCGCATCATCATCATGCCGGGGTGCGGAGTTCGGGAGAATAACATCGCCCGCATCGAAGCGGAAACCGGGGCGAAGGAGTTTCATACATCCGCTCGAAGCATCGTCTACAGCAAGATGGAATATCGGAACGAGAATGTCCCGATGGGCAGCAGCATCGTTTCCTCCGAGTTCGAGACGGTCGAAACGGACCGCAAGAAGGTGGCTTCTTACCTGTAAAAGAACCAATTTATGGCAAGGCTGCGAAAGCAACTTTGTTTTTGAAACGAGTAAACAATAAAAAAAGAAAGAACAATGGAAGAACCTAAAAGACTTTACCGTTCGAATAACGGGATGATAGCAGGTGTTTGTGCGGGTATTGCCGATTATTTCGGCTGGGATCCTACATTAGTGCGTATCGGATATATATTATTGAGTATCTTTACGGTATTTTCCGGGGTGATCGCTTATCTGATCCTTTGGAGGTTATACCTAAACAACCTATAAATAAAGGATGAACTTTGAATTATCTTCCCCATTCAGTCCGACAGGAGATCAGCCGGAAGCGATTGCGGCCCTGTCCGACGGTATAAAGAGTGGTGTGCCTTTCCAGACCTTGTTGGGAGTGACAGGGTCCGGAAAGACTTTCACTATCGCCAATGTGATCAAGGAAGTGCGGAAGCCGACTTTGATCCTGAGTCATAATAAAACCCTCGCAGCCCAGTTATACAGCGAGTTTAAGGCATTTTTTCCGAACAATGCCGTCGAGTATTTCGTCTCTTATTATGACTATTACCAGCCGGAAGCATACTTGCCGTCCAGCGACACCTATATAGAAAAGGATCTGGCCATTAATGAAGAGATTGACAAATTGCGGCTGGCTGCCACCTCTGCCCTGCTGTCGGGACGGAAGGACGTGGTGGTGGTGTCTTCCGTGTCCTGCATCTACGGTATGGGGAACCCGTCGGATTTCTATAATAACGTAATCGAGATAAAAAAAGGCAAACTGCTGGACAGGAATGTATTTTTACGCCGCTTGGTGGACAGCCTGTATGTGCGTAACGACATAGAACTGAACCGCGGAAACTTCCGCGTAAAAGGTGACACGGTAGACATTTACCTGGCATATAGCGACAATCTCCTCCGGGTTATGTTTTGGGACGATGAAATTGATGCCATTGAAGAGATAGACCCTATTTCGGGAATCCGTCTGGCAACTTTTGATGAATACAAAATTTATCCGGCCAATCTTTTTATGACCACCAAAGAGAGCCAGTTGAGAGCTATTCATCAGATTGAGGACGACTTGACGAAAGAGGTGGCCAAATTCGAGGAGGAAGGAAAAATGTATGAGGCGAAACGACTCTATGAGCGCGTGACATACGATATGGAGATGATTCGCGAACTGGGGCATTGTTCGGGCATAGAAAATTATTCCCGCTACTTTGACGGGCGTAATGCAGGTACCCGTCCTTACTGTCTGCTGGACTTCTTTCCGGATGATTTCCTGATTGTAATAGACGAAAGCCATGTCAGCGTACCGCAAATACGTGCCATGTATGGTGGTGACCGGGCCAGAAAAACCAATTTGGTGGAATATGGTTTCCGGATGGAGTCGGCTTTTGACAACCGTCCTCTAAAATTTGAAGAGTTCAAGGAACTGGCCAAACAAGTGATTTATGTCAGTGCCACACCTGCCGATTATGAATTGGTGGAAAGTGAAGGCATTATCGTTGAACAGGTTATCCGTCCTACCGGATTGCTGGACCCGGTAATTGAAGTACGCCCCAGTCTGAATCAGATTGACGACCTGATGGAAGAGATACAGCAACGCATCGAGAAAGAAGAACGTGTACTGGTGACCACGCTTACCAAACGCATGGCAGAAGAATTGACCGAATATCTGCTGCGCAATGACATCCGCTGCAACTACATCCACAGCGATGTGGACACTTTGGAACGCGTCAAGATTATGGATGAATTACGTCAGGGCGTTTATGATGTACTGGTGGGTGTGAATTTGCTTCGTGAAGGTCTGGACTTGCCCGAAGTGTCTTTGGTCGCCATTCTGGATGCAGACAAAGAAGGGTTCCTCCGCTCCCACCGTTCGCTGACCCAGACAGCAGGACGCGCCGCCCGCAATATCAATGGAAAAGTAATCATGTATGCAGACCGCATGACGGACAGCATGAAAAAAACGATAGACGAAACCAACCGCCGTCGTGAAAAACAGCTGGCATATAACGAAGAGCATGGAATCACCCCCAAACAGATACAGCGTGCGCGGAATGCTGCCTTGTTGGGCAACAACAGCAACGAAGTTACCGGAACCACTCAAGGCCCCAAGGCATACATCGAGCCATCTTCCGATACAACGGCTGCCGACCCGATTGTTCAGTATATGACCAAGCCACAGATGGAGAAAACGATAGAACGTACCCGGAAACTGATGCAGGAAGCTGCCAAGAAGCTGGAATTTATAGAAGCTGCACAATACAGGGATGAGCTGCTGAAACTGGAAGATATGATGAAAGAGAGGTGGGGATAGACTTGCCCCCTTGGCGGAAGAAGGCGCACTGCCTGTCGAGGAAAAGCCTGTTACCCGAAGAAATATCACGGATATGCCGGTGAGTTCCGGAATAAAGGCAGGGATGGAAAAGGAAAAGACAAGAAGGACAAACAGCAAAAAAAGCAGGGAGTGTCCCCCTGCTTTTTTCAGAACCGTACCATTAATTCCATCACAAACTTGTCTTGTTCGGACTCTTTTGCCAAAGATAGTTTATCATAGAAATATTTCTCGTAATTAAGACGCAAATCCGCTTGAAAAGCCTTTCCAAAGCTTAATGTCACACCTCCAGTCACACGCTGGCGGGAATAATCGGTAATGTAAAGCTTACCATCCTCATCCGCATTACCGTTACTATGATCTCCCATACTGTCATAACGTCCTAGAAATGAAATTTTCCGGAACAGGCCTTTCTTGATAAACAAGTCGTAATTGACAAAGGCGTTGAAAGCATGTACATCATCAAATGAGTTTTTCGCATAAGTTTTATAAAGGTATTCGGCTTCTATATGCCAATTATCAAACTCGTAGTAAGTACCGATATCATACATATAAATGCTGATTTTATCGGGATGTATTTTCTGGGTACTCAAAGTCAAGTTATAATTTTTCCACGGCATCAATTGAAGCTTAACAGAATAATTCAACGTGTTGTGCCACTCTTTCTGATTGGTGAGTCCGGAGCCGTTGAACAGTCCGCCTTCCAGTTTCAACGGCAGTCCCTCCTTTAAAGAGAAAGCTCCGGTAGCACCCACATCACGCACATTCCCCACCTGTTTGGCTATGAACGAACGATTAGCAAAATATTGTTGGTGGGGAGATCGATGAGCGTCTATGGTGAAAGGCACACGCATCTGTCCTAGTGTGACATTCCATGTATCATTGGGAACAAAGCGGGCATATGCATCCAGCATCTTGATGCTTCCCTCATCGGACAAGTCTATTTCAGCCTTATAAGCAATTACCGGAAGAACCTTCCCGTCCAGACTGACACGGGCGTTACGTACCTGGAACCGTTGCATTCCGTTAGTGGTTTGAAGTTCATATTTACCGCGGATCGTTCCATGTACTTCCGGCAGATATTCTTTAGGAATAGTCAGCTGTGCGGAAGCAGTTGCAATACTCAGCATTGTAAAAGCAGACGCTACAAGTGTATTTCTCATTTTTATTAATGTGACTTTCTTTGTTTACGGCTGCAAAGATATAGGTTCGGTATATCTGTAATATTTCATCCATATTACAAATATGTTTCATTTGATATGGGGAAGACATTTTACAGCCACATTCCGTATTCTTCTCATCTGCTGTGAACGCAGTGAATATGGCCCCAAAAATATCGACGTACCGACAGAGTTATTCAATAATACGGGCAGTTTCCACCTTCTCCAGACGTGCACGGAGTTTTCCCATCATGGATTTACGTATCCGGAGCCTCATCAGGCAATCCATATCATATGATTGCTCCAAGATGGCAGGCTCGTCTTCTTTCACAATGCGCATGATATCATTCATAAAAGGATATTCAAAGGATACGGTGATTTCTTCATCCACTGTTCTTTCCACTATATCAGCAGCAGCTATTGCTTCGGCAGCGGCGGCCTTGTAAGCGACAATCAGTCCGCTGGTTCCCAATTTTATACCTCCAAAGTAACGGACCACTATAATAAGGATATCCGTCAGCTCATTGGAATTTATTTGCCCCAAAATAGGCTTTCCTGCAGTACCCGAAGGCTCTCCGTTATCATTTGCCCTGAAATCCTTCCTTTCATGCCCCAGCATATAAGCGTAACACACATGGCGGGCATCGTAATATTTCTTCTGATACGTGTCAAGATGCTGCTTTATTTCCTCTATGGTACGTACCGGAATGGCAATAGCTATAAATTTACTCCGTTTCTCCGTATATATGCCTTCGGCAATGTCTGTAATGGTTTTATAAGTATCTTCTTGTATCATGGGTTTCAGAAATCATAAATCTTTAATTATAACTCACAGAATCTGTCTGGCAATCCATGCACACGCCTCAGCATCAGCCAGCGCATGATGGTGATTCTCCAATTCAAAACCAAAAAAACCGGCCACCGTATGTAACTGGTGGTTTCTCAACCCTTTCAGCTTCCGGGAAGCCTGATAGGTACAATAAAAGTCATAATCAGGATAATCCATACAATAAGTACGGAACACGGCTTTCAAACACCCCTCATCAAAGGCTTTGTTATGCGCAACCAGCGGAAGCCCCTCTATTTTAGGGGCAACCTGCTTCCATACTTCCGAAAAAACAGGAGCATGGGCAGTATCTTCCTGTGTCAATCCATGAATACGGGTGTTCCAATACAAATAGTAATCCGGTTCGGGATGAACGAGGCTGTAGAACCGGTCGGCTATCTCACCATTTCTCACAATAACCACCCCTACACTACATATGCTGGTACGTTCATTATTTGCCGTCTCGAAGTCTATTGCTGCAAAATTATCCATACATTTTTTTCGTTACACAGACAAAGGTACGACAAAAAAGCGATATACAAAATTCTTTTTTCCGGTACAATTCCCTATCTTTGAAACCTCAGCAGCAAAATAGACCAATATCTATGACAATCAGCACTTGTGAAAGCTGAAAGATTAGACCATCTTTGCACTGTTTTTGTTTTTTAACTTAAACTAGATTTATAGTAAAATGAAAAAAATGAAATTCCCGACCCTGTTAATAGCAGCAGGGTTACTTTGTATCTCCGTTCACACAACGGCCCAACCTGGGCCCCGAAAAAAAGTGGGCGTTGTTCTCAGCGGCGGAGGAGCCAAAGGAATGGCACATATAGGTGCTTTGAAAGTTATAGAAGAAGCGGGTATCCCTATAGATTACGTGGTAGGGACCAGTATGGGCTCCATTATAGGCGGACTTTATTCCATCGGTTATACTCCCGAACAGATGGATAGCATGGTTCGCCGGCAGGATTGGTCCTTTCTGCTGAGTGACAAAATACCACGCAGCGAACAGAATATGGCGGAACGGGAGGCTTCCGAAAAATATGTATTTTCCCTGCCATTCGGTAAAAATGCCAAAACGCAAGCCGTAGGAGGATTGATAAAGGGACAGAACCTGGCAAACCTGTTCAGTGAGCTGACCGTAGGATATCATGATTCCATCGATTTCAACAAGTTACCTATTCCCTTCGCCTGTGTTTCCGAAAATATTGTAAATGGCAACGAGGTAAATTTTCACAAAGGTGTATTGGCTACGGCCATGCGGGCCAGTATGGCCATACCGGGAGTATTCACTCCGGTCCGGCTGGACAGTATGGTTCTAGTGGACGGAGGTGTGGTAAACAACTACCCTGTAAATGTAGCGCGTGCCATGGGGGCGGACATTATTATAGGAGTGGATGTTCAAAATGACTTGAAACCCGCCAACGAACTGAATAGCACCGGCAGTATCATTGGGGCAACTCATCAATTTAATGGGACTGGAACTTTATAAAAAGAATCTGAAAGAAACCGATACATATATAAAGGTGGATGTGGAGGGGTATTCTGCCGCCAGTTTCACCCCCAGTGCGGTAGACACACTGATTCGTCGGGGAGAAGAAGCGGCATTGGCACAAAAAACTCCTTGATAAAGCTGAAGCAGGAACTGGGGCTGGACAGTACCTATATGCCGAAACCCCTTCCCAGCTATCCGTACTACCCCCAACCGCAAAGTGTATATAAAAGAAATCACCTTTGACGGATTGGACGAAAAAGACAAACGGTGGCTGTTGAAGCGCTGTGATTTGAAAGAAGACTCCGAAATAAGCCTTCGCCGCATAGAAGAAGCAACAGCCATACTATGCTCCAATCTGGAATATTCCAGCGCCACTTACAATCTGCCCGAAGCCCCCGGCGGAGGTTATAACCTGCATTTTCTTTTAAGCAAGAAATATGAGAATAAGCTGAACGTAGGAATCCGTTTTGATTCGGAAGAAACAGCCAGTCTGCTCATTAATGTCACCAGCAATTTCCGGGGAAAAGTACCCACTACGCTGTCACTGACAGGACGATTGGGCAAACGTTATGCCGCCCGCATAGATTATGGATTCGAACCGGCTCCATTGAAGAACATCGGACTGGCATATATGTTCCAGTACAATGATATAAACTTTTACCATCATGGAGATAAATCACATAACTCTACCTACCGCTATCATTTGGGAGAATTATCCTTTTCGGATGTTTGGTACAAAAACATACGCTTTGCCGTGGGGCTGAGGTATGAATTATATGACTACGACAAATTCCTATACCAGGAAGGGAACCAAGGTTTTGACGTAGGAACAGAACACTTCTTCAGCTATTTCGCACAAATGCATTACGAAACTTTCGACAAGGCATATTTCCCTACCAAAGGCATATCAGCACGAGCGTCCTATTCACTTTATACGGATAATTTCACCAAATATGACGACCACGCTCCTTTCTCTGCCATAAAAGGCTATTGCCAGGGAGTGATTCCCGTTACACGCAGATTCTCCATACTGCCTGCCATATACGGACGTTTTCTGATAGGGAAAGATATTCCTTACTCCAAACTCAATGCGATGGGGGGGGATGTGCAAGGACGTTTCCTGCAACAGCAACTACCATTTGTCGGGATAAACAATGTGGAATTAACAAAGAATGCGTTACTGATAGGAAGCATGAAATTCCGCCAACGGATGGGAAGTGTGCATTATCTGACGCTAACGGGCAATTATGCGCTGAGTGCAAGCAAGCTGAGGTACCTATTGGAACAGGATACCATGTTCGGCTGTGGTATAGGCTACGGTTTGGATAGTATGTTCGGACCCTTAGAGGCATCACTAAACTATGCAAACCGAGCCAATAAAGTGAGTATGTACGTCAATCTAGGATTTAAGTTTTGATTCCTCGTTGATAACCGCCATCATGCCTTCTATCTGAGCCAAGGCCATCATACGGCCATGAAACGAATAACCCGGGTTGTATCCTTTGCCGGCATCATCCAGCATCATGCGCCCATGATCCACACGCATCGGGACACCCGGACGTTCTTTCTCAAAAATACGGATCAACTCTATCACATGAGCACGCCCTCCCAAATGAGATGCTTCTATAAAATTCCCGTTGGGAAACGCATTGGTACTGCGCAAATGTACAAAATGAGTGCGGTGTGCAAACATACGTGCCAACAAAGGTACGTTGTTATGCAATCCGGCGCTGAGCGAACCGGCACAGAATGTCAGCCCGTTATGCGGGTTATCAACCGCATGGAGAAGCCAGTTGATATCTTCCTCACCGGTCACAATACGCGGCAAGCCCAATACCTGGAAAGGGGGATCGTCCGGATGGATGCACATATTTATACCGTACTCATCACACACCGGCATGACAGCCTGCAAGAAATAACGTAAGTTTTCACGCAGGGCATCACGGTCTATCCCATCATACAAAGACAAAAGACGGCGGAATATGGTTACCGGATACCGGTCTCCCTCCTTTATATTACCATTTACAAATCCCTGCGTCTTGACTATAATGGTATCGACCAATTCGTTTTTCTCGGCTTCGGTTATAGTCTTATCCAATTCACGCACCTGTTGTAATTCCAAATCGGTATAGTCTTTCTCCGCCCCTTCACGCTGAAGAATCATACAGTCAAAATAGGCGAACCGGATCTTGTCAAAGTACAAAGAACTGGTTCCGTCCTCCCAAGGATGTTCCAAATCGGTACGTATCCAATCAATGACAGGCATGAAGTTATAGCATACGGTCTTGATACCCCGCTTTACCTAGGTTGGCAAGGCTTACTTTGTAGTTTTCTATCAATTGATCCCGTTCAGGACCGGCATATTTGATAGCTTCACTTACCGGCAGGCTTTCTACCACCGACCAAGCGCAATTGATGAGATTCAATATAATCTTTTAAACTTTGGATAGCTTCCAAAGCCCAGATTTCACCGTTAGGTACATCATGAAGGGCGGTCACGATTCCTTCCACCCCGTA
>ENA-OQDT01001772-OQDT01001772.1-human-gut-metagenome-genome-assembly--contig:-NODE-1772-length-12022-cov-1.575200_pt1 | contig 12022 bp, 21 predicted proteins | sample MGYA00242786_ERZ504617 | MGnify/ENA primary metagenome ERZ504617 (study PRJEB26092, sample SAMD00036337) | human gut metagenome | host: Homo sapiens | study: EMG produced TPA metagenomics assembly of... | reverse complement strand
GTATCACACGCTGGAGGTGGCCAAGGAGATCTACGACCGGGGCGTGTACGTCAACCCCACCCTGCCCCCGGCCACGCCGGAGGGAGAGGCCCTGCTGCGGACCAGCTACATGGCCACCCACACGGAGGCCCTGCTGGATGAGGCCATGGACATTATGGCGGAGGTGCTGGTAAAGCATGAGTAAGGTAGCAGTTGTCACCGGAGGAACCTCCGGTATCGGAAAGCAGACGGCTCTGGCGCTGAAGGCGGCGGGCTATACGGTATATGAGCTGAGCCGCCGGGCGCAGGGCGTAGAGGGTCTGCACCATCTGGTGGCGGACATCACCCGTGAGGAGCTGGTGGACGCCGCCATCGGGGAGGTGCTGCGGCAGGAGGGCCACATCGACGTGGTGGTGAACAACGCCGGCTTCGGCATCAGCGGCGCCATCGAGTTCACCAAGACGGAGGATGCCAATGCGGCTTTTGACGCAGATGAAGGACGGGCGCTTTGCGTTCTTCTCCATCCCGGAACGGATGAACGGTTTGCGGGAATTATGAAACACAGGGCAGTTCCACCCGTGGGAGCAAGGAACAGATCATGGCGGATATCTTCACAGATGGAACCTGCTGAGAACCGGAGGACGAGTTGGAACGCTGACCCTCTCACTTCTCTTTTCATCCGTACCTCGACGCCGCCCCGCGGGCGCCCCGAAGCCGGGAAACCGCAGGCTGGGCCTGCGTTTCCCCGGTTAAGGCAGGAATAGCCGTCATACCTGACGGCGGGCTGACAGCTTGAAAGCAGTGCTTTCAACGGGTTTGCGGGTTTTTGAATCGGTATGACTTTCAAGTTCCGGTGTGATTTTTGTCACACCTCTCTTTTCAGCCATTCTACCCGCCGATTCTAACCATTCTAACGCCGAGAATGTGAGAAGTATTGGTTGGGGCCTGTTGTCTGGTACTCACTCATTTGAAAGGAGGATTGATTTGAAGGAATCGCCCATTAAAACAGAGCGCAAGACGCTCCATCTGCCGGAAGATACAGTTCGGGCGCTCAATAAACTGGCAGCCAAGAATGGGACGGACTTTTCCAAAGAAGTGCGCAGGGCGATTGACGAATATCTGGATTTGGAAACCACCGCCGAAAATATTGACATGATAAACGGGGTCATCCGGCAGGAACTCAGCGGGCAGCTCAAAGCCCTGGGAAACCGGTTGGCCGGACTGATAAATCGCCTGACGATCATATCGGCTGCGGGCTATTATGCCAACATTGCCATTATCGCAGACCTCATTGACCAAGATCGCTATTCGTCTTTTGAAAAAAAGTTGAGTCGGCGGCCCGAAAACGGGCATTGGCATTTGCCAATCAGAAAAACGCGGATGCGTTGCGTACTTTCATGGATGACGAGGAAATGCAGAAAGCCATCCATGCCGTACAAGGAGGGTCCCGTGTCGATTCTGATTTATAAGCAGCGCCACCGGCACCCCAATTATAAGAAAAACTCCAAAAGGCAACTATGCACATATTGGTTACATTGCAACTCGTCCCGGTGCCGTGAAGAATGAGGGGATGCGCCACGGGCTGTTTGGCAAACTGGAGTCGGGGGCGGTCAAAGAGTTTGACACTTGGCAGGAAGCCGCCCGCCTGGTTCGGGAGCTTTCCTATCGTCGGGTCAATATGTATCGTGGTATTATCTCTTTTTCACCTGAAACGGCCGCCGAATTGGGGGCTGTCCGATCACAAAGCGTGGGAGGACTATATCGACCGCCACATTTTGACCCTGGCAAAGTTCAATGGAATCCGGGTGCAGGACTTGCAATGGGTGGCTGCCCACCATAACGAAAAAGGTCATCCCCACATCCATGTGGTGTTCTGGAATAAACATCAGCGAACAATGGTTCCTTTGTCCATCCAAGCATCCCGGATAAAATCCGAAAACAACTCATTCGAGATACCTTTGCCGAGCGTATCAAAGAGTATTGCGAGGCCAAACAGCGGGCAAAGGAACACCTGTCGGCCATCACAGACGAAATGATTGACGAGTTTGAGAAGTACATGGAGCATCTTCACCCGCAGGAATATCGTCGCCTGCGTGAAGCGTTTGGGCGTATCACGGATGATGAGCTGGGGACTTCCCCCTTGGATAGCGTTGTTGGTGCAATGAAGATTGCCCCCTTTATCTCACGCCTGTTCGCGCTGAAGGAGAAAAATGCCGAAAAAGGGGCGACTGTATTACAAATTGCTTCCAGAGGATGTGAAGGCCGAATTAGATGCCTTTGTTGCCTTCTTGAAGGAAAACAACGAGTACATCCGCAATTTGGTACAGGACTATGCAGAGAGCAAGACCCGTCTTGCCATGCTCTATGACACCGACCCGGCGCACATCAAAGAACAGCAGGAAAAGGCTGTGGCGGAGGCCGATAAGCTGATTGCCAATAAAATTCTCGACGTGATCCGCACCATGCTGTGCAAAGACCGTGAGGTCCAGTCTTTTGAATATACAGAGGCCCGCAAAGCCTACTTCACCGAACAGATGATTTGCGAAATTTTAATGGCGCTGGAGCAGACTGCTATGAGTTTTGACATGGAGTATGACGACCGGCAAAAGGCCATGAGTACCGATCTGTCAAAGGCAGCCCGAAAAGAGTGGTATCTGCGACATAAGGACAAGGGATTGGAACCATAGTAATCCGCAACTAAAGACAATTTTAAGTAGTTTTGCGGTTTGTAACCGCAAAACTGATGAGGGCTTATCGGAAAAAGTCCCTTGAAAAAGTTGATATTGCCATACAGAAAGCAGTCCTGCGGGGCTGCTTTTTCTGATTTTCAAATGATTGTGAAAAGCAAAAAGTGACCGGCCGCCCGGTTCCAGTAAAGGAGAAAGGAATGATAGCAGCGAACACTTCCTATAAGCAAAATGGTGTGCCGGTGTCGATTCCGAGCGGTTCGTATGGCATTGCCCATTTGACGGATTCACCAATATGAATACCCCAAAGGACATCCCTGCCATAACTGCCCTTACACTCTGCGCACCTCTGTCCCGTCCTGTATGTTCCCTGAACGAAGGGATGGCGGCTGTCTATGGTACGATCTGAAAAAACAGCGGCGCCCTCCGCTGCCTGCGGTTTACCCCAAAAATCAGGCGGCGGCAGAGCGCATTTTTGCTTTCGTTGAAGTTCTCAAAGATGTAATGAAGCGAAAAGGTTATCAGGAAAGGAGGAAACCGATTGCGAAGTAAAACCGATTTTTACAGGCTGTTCTTTGAACAGCTTGCCCGGCGCGGCTTTGATGTGAAGCGGTCCCAATCTTCCGATTACATCGCTGATATTTATTTCAAGAACCAGCTTGTGGCCTATTTCTCCAAAGCCGATACGGTGATCCAGAACCCCTTTGTCACAGTTAAGGACAAACTCATTCGCCTTATCAACGATACGGCCCAGGACACAGCGAACAAAGCGGGTATCTGCCGCGACTGTCCTTATACTGACGCCAATGAGAAACTTCCCAATGGCTCTTATAAGCTGGCAGAATACAATGGCGTGACTCTCGCCTGCAAGGAGCATCATCTGTTTGGCTATGTGTTCTCCACCTACCGCACCGCCCCGGATTCCGGCGAAATGATGGCCCGCCAGATTTTTTCACAACAAGGAATTTGCAGGACAGGATTTCGCCAAAGCGGAGCGGTTTGGCTGGATGAACGTGCGCTGTTCACCGAAGAAGAACTCCGGGTCCTCATGCGGGCTTGGTCAAGATGAGCATACTCGATCAGGATGTTTCCCAACGAGGCCCGTGAATCTGTGGAACGGATTCTTGACAAAATTCGAGGACATTATCCCGGAGCTGCGGGAGCAGGAAATGGAGTTTGACTTTGATATGGAGTTCGGCCAGCAGGAAGAAATGGAGATTGGAGGATAGCAAGAATGAGCAGCAAGAGAAATCAGACCATCGCTATCGCCCGTTTCCTGATGTATAAATGACGGGCTGAACCAGCAGCTTGAGGGCATGACGGACGAAGAATACATGCGGCATCCTATTGGCTTGGAGTGGGGCAATATGAGCTGACCTGATGAAATACTGCCCGGAGCATATCGTCGATCAGGTCATGGAACATCAGGATGCTCTTTTGCGGCGCCTTGGTACGGATTACCTCACCGTCATAGCCTATATGCCTTATGAGGAAGATGGAGGGACAAAGTATGCGTGATGGACGCCCGAATCCTGATATTTGGGGAAACATCATCACCTGCGGGGAGATCGCCGTGGGCATTTACGAGATCGTCGGCACAAAGAAACGTGGGCTGGAAGTGCCGAAGGCCCTTGCCGAAGAAATCCTGCCGGAATCTGTGATGGAACAGGCGGCACAGGACGGTGAGAACCTTTGTTTTACCGATCCGGTTTCCAACGCCATCGTTGCGGACGCCCTGCTGGAACAGGAACTTGTTACTGATCCGCAGGCAGCGGCCCGTCTGGACGCAATCCGGCAGCTTGATGATGTGGCCTATGATACGGCCTTTGAACCTCCTGTTTCAGACTATGAGCTGGACGGGCTGGACTTGGAAAGATAGGAGTTTACAATGAAAATCCTGGATTTCGACCTGGAAGGAAGTCACTTCATCATCGAAGCAGACATTTCGCCGCGCCAAGAGGCGGATGATGATATGGAGTGTCAATGGCTCCGGTACGACTTTGATAACACGCAGGTTTATAAGGAAACGGACGGCGCTGTTTCGCCGTTCCAAATTACAGCCGTTGCCTGGGCTGGCTATCAACTGACTGCCGATCATGCGTTGAAAGATGTGATCGGACGTATTTCCCGCAATGAAACCGGCAAGCTGACCGTTCATTATGTTTGTCCAGAGCTTCAAGAGTTTTTCGATGAACTCAAAAAATATCCGGCTATCAGCGGGGAACGAACGATTCCGTACTTCATTTTTCACGGCGGCGATATTGCAAAACTGGCGTATGCGACCAATGAGTTTCTGTATTACGAGGACAGTAACTATATGCCGCTGATGTTCCGTACCATTGACGGAACTCTTGTTTCCGACAATGAATTTGCCGATATGGGGCTGTATGAATCCGAGGAAAATGTCGAGAACGGCACAGAACACATTTTGCCGTTCACAGATTACGGTTCCGATGTGGAAAGCGCCTGTGATTTAGAGGACGAGGAAGATCTGGAAATTTGAAACTCAGAGGTTTGCGGGCTATGTTCCGTGGCCGGTGGGCAGTTTTCATCGACTTTTGCACCGTCCATCTGTTGGGTGGATGGGCTTAATTTAGAAAGGTAGGTGTTATTTTGAGGCTGGTCTATATTTCTTCCCCTCTGCGGGGAGATATGGAAAAGACAAGGAAAAGGCAAAGGACTACTGTGCTTATGCGGCATCCTGCGGCGTGATTCCCTTGGCGCCGCACACGATTTTCACGCAATATCTGAATGACGCAGTGCCGGAGCAGCGGGAACAGGGTCTGCGAATGGGTCACGAACTGCTGGAACGCTGCGATGAACTCTGGGTTATGGGCGACACCATCTCTCAGGGAATGAAGGACGAAATTGGCCTGGCTACTTTTCTGCAACTCCCGATTCTCTATGTATCCGATGATATGGTGAAGAATCAGAAATGATCCGCCAGTCGGATCGCCCTCTGGACATCAATGACTGCATCCCCGATAGTAGCCAGTACAACTACGAAAATCAATTTCTGGTTCTCAAACCTGGGGTGAGCAGCAAGGGCAAGGACATGACTGCCGACGACTCCATCTGGTATGCCCGTAACGGTTTTGGATGTATTTATGGAGCCAGAGGTCAGGCTGTGTATGCAGAAAGCCTGTTGACCGGCAAATACATTCATTGGGAACGACATGACTTCTGTGGCATCGTCAAACCGGAAAGTTTGAAAGAATGGCTTCTGGATAAGCCGGTCAGGAATGAGGCTGCCGAAGAACTCACCAAGTTTGTCACTCCTGAACTTATCAGCGCAGCCAAGCAAAACCATACTGCTTGCGGCTATCCTTTTCTAATCGGGTATGCCCCTGCGGAGGGCGGTCTGCATGAAGCGTTCTGCCTGGACCCCGATTCCGGTCAATCTTGCATCTTTTATTGTGAAGATGGGGAAAAGAGCGCGGCGACCTGATGATTTGTACTCCGTTTGGATACCCCGTTTTTGAACACCTTCGGGTACATTCATTGACCGCTGCGCGGATCAGGACTTTTTGCAAAAGCATCTATTGCCGGTCCTGGTTCCCATGCAGATGGGCGAAACGGAGCCGCAGGCAATCAAGCTGACCGAGGATCAAGACAATTGAAGCGTTTCTGGATGATTTTGCTGTGAGGATGATATGGAATTATGAAAACAAAGCCTAAATTGATGGTTTGTGCGCTGATCTTCGTTTCCGGCGCGATTCTCAACCTGTTTTTCTCAACAGCGGTTCACGGTCTGCTGACAAGAGAGATCACCCGGCTTTTCACTTCTCCCCATCGGGGACTGCCTTGTCAGCCTGTTTTCCAACCGCCAGCACATGATGTTGTATCTGTGTCTGCAAGGGTTTGTAAGCGTGTTGGCGGTTATGTTCTTCCTGACCAACATGAGGCCGTATGAATCAGACCTGGACACGATCACCCCGGAAATTCAGACACCCAGAGCCGTGGGCCAATACCAGCATGGTTCAGCCCGGTGGATGACCGATTCCGAGAAAGACAAAGCATTTGACAGCTATATTCTTGACCCGCACAACCCAACGATCCGGCAGCTCTTAGATACCGGATACGATGGTTTGGATTTTCTCAAAGAAAAATAAGGAGGCGATAAATTGAAGTTGAACCTTCACCCCAAAGGTATTCCCAAGCAGAAACCTTTGGGAGCGGATACTCCGCTGAAAAAAGGCGGCGTGGTGGTAGGTATGCGAAAGGAGGGTGATAAAGAAAAAATCTATTTTGTCGGTGATGACTGCCACCTGCTCTGCGTTGGCGCCACTCGTTCCGGTAAATCAAGATGTCTGGTTCTGGAAAGTATCTGTCTTTTGGGACTCGCCGGAGAATCCATCTTCTGCTCCGACCCCAAAGCCGAATTGTTCCACTACACCGCTGATTTCCTGAAAAAGTTGGGTTATGAGGTTTTGGTGCTGGACTTCAAGAACCCCGAAAAGAGTATGCGCTACAATCTGCTCCAGCCCATCATTGACGCCATCAGTGAGGGAGACACCGACCGTGCAGAAATGCTGGCCTGGGACTTGACGAACAATCTGGTTGGTAAGCCGGAGGGCGAAAAGATTTGGACGAACGGTGAATGTTCCATCATAGCGGCTGCCATTCTTTGCGTGGTGTGCGACAACCAAAAACGGCCGGAATTTCAGAACATGACCAATGTGTATTGGTTCATTTCGGAAATGTGCCGTACCATCGGAAATAAGATGCCGCTGTTGGAGTATGTCAAGAAACTCTCTCCGTCCCACCCGGCACGGGCGCTTCTGTCTATTTCTGATGTGGCGCCGTCCCGTACCAGAGGCAGCTTCTACACCTCTGCCCTGACCACCCTGCGGCTGTTCACCTCGAAGTCCATCTATGCTATTACTCATACCAGCGATTTTACCCTTGCAGATATGGGCAGTAAAAAGCAAGCGTTGTTTGTAATCCTGCCCGACGAGAAAACCACCTTTTATCCCATTGCTTCTCTCATTGTGTCGCAGCAATATGAGCTTCTGGCAGAGGCGGCAGACAGGCGCGGCGGGCGTTTGGAACGCCGTGTCAACTTCATCCTTGACGAGTATGGCAACTTTACTCCCATCAGCGCATGACAAACAAACTGACCGTGGCGGCTGGCCGTGGGATGCGATATGCCCTGTTTGTGCAGGGCTTTGACCACTGAAAGAAAAGTACAGCGACAACATCGCCAACACGATCAAGGGCAACTGTCAGGTTTGGGCGTACCTGCAAAGCGATGACCCGGAAACGCTACGGGAGATGTCCGATAAACTCGGCAGCTATACCACATCCAGTTACCAGCTTTCGGCCAGCAACGGAAAATACACAACCCCGTCTAACTCCCAGAGCGTCAGCCTGACCGAGAGAAAGTTGCTCAATACGGATGAGGTCCGGCGCGTCAAGCGTCCCCATCAAATCATCACCAGCCGCGACCACCCCGCTATGATGTATGCACCCGACCTTTCTCAGTGGATGTTCAACAAGATGTTGGGGTTGGGAGATATGGAGCATAACCGCAGGCTGCGGGAAGAACGGGAACAGAAACGGCCAATCATCACCGACACGAAGCAAGAAATCGCATTGTGGAACATCTGGATTTACTACCAGAAGGACATCATGCGCCGCCTTTCGCAGCAAAAGGGCGCTATGGGCGGTGGCCTTGATGATGATTAACTCATAGGAGGTTTTGAATGAAAGAGAAAATCAACCAGACGGCGGGCAGGCTGAAACAGACTGTCCGGGCGGTGGGTGTTGGTATTGCCACACTTACCGCCTCTTTTTTTATGTCCGCACCGGCTTATGCCGCTGGTGTGCAGGACAGTCAGATTGTCAAGGGAACCGAGAAACTGGTCGGTGATGTGACAACCTGGCTGATGGTGCTGGCGCCGGTGGTAGCCGGTCTGCTTATCATCTATTTCTGCATCCGGCGCGGCATGGCTGACGAGATGGATCAGAAAAAGTGGAACAACCGCATTGTGGTGGCGGTGGTGTCCTGCATTGGCGCCGTACTCGGTTCCGCCACCCTGAACCTGATTCTCGGCTACTACCAGTAAGCCGGGATACATTCCGTAGTACAGGGCGAATTTCCGCGCCTTACTAATAAATCACTTTTATTAACAGGAGGGAAAAAAACTATGGCTAACTTCATCCGCAACACTCAGGTTAAGGCTATGACTTCCATCTGGACGGCCAAGCAGAAGGCCCGTGAACTGACTGACCGCACGAAGGAGGCGCTGGTAAACCGTGAGGGGCAGGGCACCCTTGATGTGGCGATCACGGTGCTGATCTCCATTGTCCTGGGCGCCCTGATTCTGGCGGGCCTCTACCTCATTGTGGACAGCACTGTGCTGCCGACCATTACCCAGCGCATCAAGGATATGTTCGATTACGCGGGCTGATGTTTGGCGGAACCGGCGGGGCGTTATGCCCCGCCGCACTTTTTATCAAGGAGGTTTTCTATGGAGTTCAGAGCGGAGATCAAACGGACGCTGACCGGCCCCGACAAGCTGCGGGCAGTGTGCAGCGTCATCCTGGACGATTGCTTTCTGGTGAAAGAAATGTCCCGGGTGGGTAGAGGGGTGCAAAAAAAGGGGATGTTCGTGTCCCTGCCCAGCCACAGGAATGTAAAAGGCGAATGGACGGAACAGTGCTTCCCCATGACGAAGGAGCTGCGGGAAAAGCTGTCCGCCGTAGTGCTGGCTGAATATGACCGGGCGCTGGCAGAGGAGGGCGGCGGGACGCCTGCCGCCTGATCCGCCCCGTTTTCAATTCACACGACAAGGGGGCGGCCCCGGTCGCCCCCCGGAAAGGAGGTGGCCGCTGGTTGGAATATATTTTGGTTCTGCTGATCGTCGCCCTGCTCAACGGAGCCATCGCCTACATTGACGGGCTGATGGAGGGCATTGTGCCGCTGACCCTGTACGCGGAACAGTATATGTCCACATTAGCCGGTGTTGATCTGTTTGAAGCCCTGTTTGATATTGTGTTTGGCTTTGGCGTATCGCTTATCATCCTGAAATTTCTCAAAAAGGGCTTTGAAACCTATGTGCTGTGGTCTGACGGCGACGCGGATGAAGAACCGATTGCCCTGCTGACGAACTTTTTCAAGGCGATGGCCGTGGCGGTCTGTTTCCCCACCATGTACGGCTGGCTTGCCGGGATCGTGGAAGAAATGAGCGACAAGATGCTGGAGGCTATCGGCCTTGCCACCGCTTACGATTGGGCGGGCTGGGTGTCCGGTATCTCCACGCTCGGCCTCGTGACCGATATCTTTGGGCTGGTGTTCGTCATCGTGTACTTTATCCTCTACTTCCAGTTCCTTATGCGGGGCTGGAGATTTTGATTTTGCGGGTGGGGATGCCCCTGGCCTGCGTGGGCCTGATCGACAACGACAAGGGCGTATTCAAGCCCTACATGAGCAAGTTCTTTCAATCGGCCCTCTCGGTGATTATTCAAATTGCCCTCGCCAAGCTGGGGGTAGGGCTGATGATGAATATGCACATCTTCTGGGGCGTGGCCTGCATGATTTTGGCCGTGCGGACGCCGAAGTTCCTTCAGGAGTTCATCGTTACGACCGGAGGCGGCGGTGGCGGAGCCATCGTCAACAACGCATACCATTCTGTACGGCTGGTGCAGATGGTCAAGGGCATGGGAAAGTGAGGTGATGGCTGATGGTGACAATGGACGATATTTCAAATGCCATCATCCTGCTTGTGCGCGTTGGTGCGGTAGCCCGTTTCGTCTACTGCTTGGTGCGCTTGACCGCAGCCGAGGAACAGGCGGCGCAGTATAAAAAGCGCGCCCGTAACACAGTGATCTTCTACATCATCGCAGAATCCATCTGGCAAATCAAAGATCTGATTCTGTACTACTATTCCTGACAGGAGGTGCAAATGGACGAAGATTTGAAACTCTACATCCCTCTGGGCGTGAAGCCGGAGGCCGAACTGTTTACTGGCTTTGGGAAAAAACAGCTTTTTCAATCCATTGTGGGGTCCCTGGTGATGGGCGGCATAGCGGCGCTGGCCTGGCTCTTTACCGGGAATGTGACAACCACCGTTATCCTGGCCCTGGCCGGTATCTTTGGCTCTGTGATGATGACTACCAAAGACCAGAGCAATTTGTCCGTGGTAGATCAGGTGCAAAACCTGATTCGCTTTTTACGCGGACAGAAAATCTACCCGTATCGTTACGGGGATGAATGGGGGCTTGAATAATGTACGCAACCATTCCGGTCTACTACCCCTCGCTGGAGGAAGCCGCCCGAAAGGATGAAGCGGCTCTCTGGTGTGACAGCTACAACATCAATATGTCCTGCCGCAACTTCATTCAGGATAAGGCCATGACTGCCTTCAATACCCGTGAACTGGACGCCTTTATCGAAGAATTGGTGCGCTGTTATGGAACAGAACGGGCGATGTATGTGCTGTCCCGTACTATCCAGTTTTCCGATTGGGACGCACGGTTCGATCAGGCCGTGCTTGACCGAGCGGGCAAAACGGACTTCCCTGACACAAGAGAGCCGAGGGAGGCACATCAGGTAGACCCGACCACCCGATATGTCACGGAGATTGATCCGTGCGTTGTTAACGCCGTCTTTGTGAAGCTGATGGAGCTTGAGGACGAACAGGAAGAAACCAACCACATGAATGAAATCGAGCAGGATGAGCTTGACGAGGATATGACGGCAGAACTGTGAGGCTGCCGATGGAGCAGATGACATTTCTGGATTTCTTCGCAGGCATCGGCGGTTTCCGCAAGGGCTTTGAGCTATGCGGGATGCGCTGTGTGGGGCATTGTGAGATTGATAAGTATGCCGACCGCAGTTACAGAGCCATTCACGATGTAAAGGAGGATGAATGGTATGCAGCCGACATCACAAAAGTCGCCCCCGCAGATCTCCCCCAGAGCAGACCTGTGGGCAGGAGGATTCCCGTGTCAGGATATTTCGGTCGCTGGCCGCCAGCGAGGGCTTGACGGAGCAAGAAGTGGACTCTTTTTTACTCTTGCTCAACTCGTCAAAGGCCAAAGTCCTGAAAATCGACCCACATGGATTGTCCTTGAAAATGTTAAGAATCTCCTATCCATTCATGGAGGATGGGACTTTGCGACCGTTCTCGATACGCTGGCCTCACTCGGCTATCATATCGAATACGGACTGCTCAATACAAAGTATTTCGGCCCCCCTCAAAATAGAGAGCGAGTGTTCATTGTCGCTTGCCGACATCCTGGAGCCGGACGCAGACCCAAAATATTTCCTGTCCCCGCAGGCAGTGGCAAAGCTCTTATCCAACTCATAGGCGGTATGCAGGGGCAGCGCGTCTACGACCCGGCAGGCATCA
>ENA-OQDT01001771-OQDT01001771.1-human-gut-metagenome-genome-assembly--contig:-NODE-1771-length-12022-cov-2.212022_pt1 | contig 12022 bp, 13 predicted proteins | sample MGYA00242786_ERZ504617 | MGnify/ENA primary metagenome ERZ504617 (study PRJEB26092, sample SAMD00036337) | human gut metagenome | host: Homo sapiens | study: EMG produced TPA metagenomics assembly of... | reverse complement strand
TAGGCGTTTCCATTGTTCGCGGGCCTGTCCGCAAATTATTGACACTGCTGTTTTTCGGCCATCGCTTTGATCGTATTTTTGCCGCTGAGATATTCCTTGCCCAGCCTGGTAGGCGGCGTGATCGCTTGCCGTTGTCCGCCGAGCGTTTCAGCCAGTAGATGCCCTTGGCGGGATTATGAACGTCAGCATCGTCGGAGAGATACAGCTTGCCGAGGGCGTACTGCGCCGCATCGATTTCCTGTTTTGCCGCGCACTCCAAGAACTTTTGCGCTTTGGCTGTGTCCGATATCAGCAGTCCGCCGTCGCGGTACGCCGTGCCGATGATGTACTGGGCATGAGCATCGCCTGCATCCGCAAGCTGCTCTAACTGCTCTGCCGCCTCGTCCCGTTCCTCCAGAGGGTAACTCTCATCGTTCGCCACGCTTTGCAGATCCTGACACTCGTAGCTCATGTCATAGGTGCTGATCTGTTCGCCGTCATCCTGCATTTCCTCGTCCTCAAAGGAAAATCTGTTCATGCGAAGATGCTCCGCCTCTTTGATGACGGCGTTCTTGATCTGTCGGAACTCCTTCTGCTGAGACAGCGGCGGACGCAGCCGTTTCTTTCCCTCGGAGTAGTAATCCTCCACCTGACATTGCAGCTCCCACCACGTTTGGTAGCACGCATCCACGGTAGGAAGCCGCGCCATTTGGTCGACGATCTCGTCCGCCAGCTTTTTCATTGGCTTCGGCAGATAGCCGTAGGTTTTCTTGCCACCGACCTGACCGAGCTGCCGCGACAGATCCCAGATCATCTGCTCCGCCTCCGGGTGGATGCAGGTCATTTCCCGCATGGCCTTCGCCAATTCCAGCATGGCTTTTCGTGCTTCTGACACCAACTCGTCTCGCGATTTGCTTTTCTGCTCATAGACGTGCAACAGCTCCTGTCGGAAAATTTGGTTGGTGAGCGTGGACTTGATTTGGCGGATACCGTCTTTGGACAGGTATGCCTGATTCGGCTTTGCCGACCACGCCATCATGTGGACGTGAGGATGGTTGCCCTCATCGTGGAAGGCCGCGTACCAGCGAAAATCCTCCGGCGGGATCTTCATTGCCGCCGCAATGTCGTTGCGGTGGGTGCGGAGCAGAGTGCGCCACGCGTCCGCGTGGTCATACCCCAGCCGCTCCGCGTCCTCCCGGTGGAGGGAGATGATGTGCGTCCACACGTTGCCGGTGTAGTGATCCAGTTCATCCGCGACAGCGGCGAGGTCAACGGCATCGTCATCACCGAACAGGCCGTGTTCACCCAGCCGCTCCGCTCTCGGACGCAGGGCGATGTACTTGGCGTAGCCCTCCATGCTCTGCACCTTGTCCCAGTTTTCCTCCAGCGTCAGCGTAATGAGTGCGGACGCTGTTGCTTTTGTTGGGTGCGCCGTGTAGTCCTCGTACTCCATCAGCTCTTTGGCGTCAGGGAAATCTTTTACCAGTTTTGCGATGAACTGCGTCTGTTTGTTGGTGGGCGGACGGTCATCCGGGATGATCTCCACCCGCTCCCGCGTGGCGATGTACTTGAGGTACCCACCGGCACTTTGCCCACCGCCGCACTTGATGTACGGGCTTTTGACGATCAGTCTTGCCATGCTTCGCTCTCCAGCTCACGGAGCTTCTGCTCCAACCGCAGTTGACCGTTGGTGCGCTTGACGGCGGCGATGCTCTTGGCCCGCTCCTGCCGCAGCACTTCCTCGCTCACATTGAGACTTTGCAGGAGGATGGACATTGCCATGTCCATCTCCACCGCCTGCTTGTAGAGCAGCGACGCGATGCGATCCTCGAAGAGTTTCAGCCGCGCGTCGATGGCAGACTGCACCGCACGGGGCAGCGTGGTACTTTCGCCTGCGGCGAGCATATCCGCGTAGCAGTTCACCGCCTTTTCGATGAACTCATTTTTCGCTGCGGCAGTTATCTTCCTGATACCACCGCTCTATTTTTGTGGCTGTTCATCCGTCATACGGAAGTTCAGCCTGTTTTCATTTTTGGCTCATAATTCCCTCCAATCTGCCGTAAGGCACGCTTGTTTTCGTTGAAACACCTGCGCTTGCGGGAACCAAGACGCCAGCCGCTCCAAAAGTTCTCTCAAAAGGCGCCACAATCGCCTGCGTTGAAACCCCCGTCAACTGCCCGCACTGCGGGCAGAAGTGACCGGGCAGAGCGTCGGTTCCGACGCCAGCCCTTTATCCTGCTATAAATAAAATCCTCCGATAACCGCCCAATCTGCCGAAGTTACGTCCCATACGGCGTGGGAAAGTCCTCTCCGGAGCGGTTTCAAATCACACTCGCACAAACGGCTCACGTTCGTTTTCACAGGTGAAAGCGGGTATACACACTTGCCTTCGCCAACAGGATCGCACACAGCGGCTCACACGGGTAAACAGGGGGTATTCAGATGGTGGGTGCTATCACTACCCTCATCGTGCGCTGCGCGGTCCGGAACCTCTGCGCGCGCAGCGGTCAGAAGAGCATACTTTGCCATCTTTGCATGGACCGAGGAAACGTCGGAGAGAAGCAGAGAGCCTTCGGAACGGAGACGCGCACCGTGCGCGTCTCCGTTCCGAGGCGCCGCGGCCCCGCAGGGTCGCGCTGCTCCACTGCTGTTTCTTGCGCTGCACCAGTAAGCTTCGCGGTTCGTTATCACTGCGACGAAGGGCAGGGAGGAAAATTTGTTAACGTGACTGTTGTGATTTTGTTTGTGGTGTGAGTTGTGGCTGCGGTGTAAGGGATTCTTCTTTGGTTACAGCGGTGCGTTTTTGGAACCGCTGTTTGCGTCGATCCATGCGAGGAACTTGTCCTTCGGAACAACGATCCGGCTGCCAATTTTGAGCGCGGGGAAGCCGTCACTGTGTGCCAGCTCGTAAGCGCCGGCGCGGGAAATCCCGAGCACCGCAGCGACCTCCGCGACGGAGAGCATCAGCGGCAGCTCGTCATAGCTTGTGTAGGTGGAATGTTTCATCATTCGCTTCCTTTCCTCATGCGCCGGGCAGCATATCCATTGCGGACAGCTTGCGCTGAACTCGCTGCCGCTCTGCTGCGTGCTCGACCGCAGATAGTTGGCGCGCGTGAAAGATTTCTATGGCTTCACGGATCGGTCGGATGGTGTAGCGCAGATTACCGTTCTTCTTGATGCCGGAACGCATCAGGACAGAGGTCGGCTCGGTATAGATGAGACCTTTCTCCGCGAGCGCATCGACGTACCGCATGACCGTATTCTTTGCGCGGCCAACGGCATTGCCGATGGTGGTGTCAGCTTGGCCAGCACTGGTAGGTGCTTGGGGACTTTCAATGGCAACGGAGGTAAGCGTAGACCGCGATCTCACCTGCGCTCAGCCCCAGCGAAAAAATTTCGTTCGGCAGTGTAAAATAGTTTTTACTGGGAAATTGATTCATGGTGTGTACTCCTGTTCGTCAGGGTGGAAGAGTTGAATGAACTCCTTTGCGGAATGAACAACGCCCAATTCCTTGAGCTGCTGATAGCGGATCAGGTCGCAGAGGGTGCGCAGACTGATTTCCGCGTACTCCAGCAGTTTATCGGTCACCAGCATTTGCTGGTAGGTGTCCAGCGCAGTCGGCGCATCCGGGGATTGGAAGAAAGTGAGCAGTTCATCTGCGGTCGGGACACTCTCCGGTGCGTCATGCTGTATTTCCTGCCGGATGTAGTCAATGACCTCCCACTCAGCGTGGGAGGTCAGGAAGCGCAGAAGCTGCTGTGTGCTTTGTTCAAATGGATTCATGGTCATACACGCTCCTTGTGTTCAGGTGAGACGATCATGACTGCGGCCAACTCAGTCGGAAAATTTGTCTCTCACCTATAAGGACACTCAGAGCGCATTTGTAAACCAGAGATCAGAAAAATTTTCAAAAAAACTGGGAAGCCCTGTCATGAGACAGAGCTTCCCAGCTTTTCGTGCAGCTTTTTCAGTCGCTTTGATACCGCCATTCTGGAGATGCCGTAGATCTGACCGATCTCCTCCATCGTCAGCTCACCGCTGTATCGGAGGGAGAGCAGGTTTTGACCTTGCTACGTCCAGTTCGCAATGGCTCCCCGCAGATTTTCAAGCCGGAGGTTCCTGAGCACCGCATCCTCCACGGGACGCTCGACGCAATCCGAACCGGACGGCACCGTTTCAAACTCACTTTTACTCAGGTGCCTTGTGTCCTGCTTGTCCTGCGCCTGTTCCCGTTTTCGATCCTGCTCAAGGAAGTCTGCGACCTCCTTTGGCACTGATACTTGCTCACCATTGTAGACGATAACGACAGAGTCGTTCATTTTGTGTCCTTTCCGCTTTCAACGGAAGGGTACACACCCGCGCTGCCGGTACAGCGCCAAAAACTGTCGACCTTCATGGAACTTCCTGCGTACAGGGTGGTCATAATGCCCTACGGGGTCCATGAATGCCTGAGGCCACACTTACGGTGTGGACCTCACCGGAAAGCCGCGAGATTAGGCTTTAGCCTATTATCAGTATAAAGTGAGCGAAAAGAAATGTCAAGAAAAGTAGGAAATGCTGTAAAGAGATACAGTACTGCCAAGAATTAACTATTAAAGTAGGCAAAGTGAATCATCTGTACAGATAATTCACCTTGCCCAATATGCAGAGATAAGGATGAGGAGACATAAATCAGAGCAAGGAGGCAGCCTCGCAATCAAGAAGGACCGTGACGTCCAAGTGTGGTTGCGGGAGAGTATACCAACAACAGCATGCATCTTGTTGGCGCCGTTGATAGGCATGTGTTTAGTGCAAGGAACATCCCGCAGCCCCGCCGCTGCGCAATCAATTGGGTCGTGTTTTTTCTTTGCAAGAGTTTACCCGAGAAACTATTAGCAATATATACAAAAAATTTTTCAGAAAATTATTAAAAATTTTTTAAGAATTTCTTGAAAAACGAAAGCAATCAATGTACAATACCACTATAAAGTTTAGTGTTGCAAGTACGTTACACCACATTGTTAAGGAGTGGGCATGTGAAATCGATTAATTCAGAGAACGATTTGCTGAAATCAATCATGAAGCTGATTGCACGGCAGTTTGGTGATAAATGTGAGATTGTGCTGCATGACTGGTCGGAGGGATATGACAAATCAATCGTGGCCATAGAGAACGGGCATGTATCTGGGCGAAAGGTTGGGGATCCAGGAAGCAATCTTGGACTTGAGGTGATGCGAGGTAGTTCCGATGGAACAAGCCAGTATAATTATGTGACCAGGACTAAGGATGGAAAGACTCTGCGCTCTTCGTCTCTGTATTTGACAAACGATGAGGGTGAAAAAATTGGCGCTCTGTGCATTAACTTTGATATCTCGGATATTTTGACCGCGCAGAAGACATTGGGCTATTTGTCAATGATCGAACAAAGGCAGGAAGAAAAATTTGTTAATGATGTATCTGAACTTTTAGAATATTTGCTTCAGGAAAGCGTTCGTTTGATTGGGAAGGCTCCAGATGATATGAGCAAGGAAGATAAAATGCGTGCATTGCGTTTTTTGGATGAAAAGGGGGCGCTATTAATTACCAAGTCTGGAACACGAATTTGCAAGTTTTTGGGGATTTCAAAGTTTACTCTTTATAATTATCTGGATGAGTTGCGCGGCGTGGGTAATGGGAACGGATAGGAGAAGAAAATGTCAAAATTAGGTGAGTTGAAAGAGATACTGAAGAAATTAATTGCCATTCCGTCTGTGACAGGAAATGAACATGATATCGCCATTTATATAGCGGATTATCTAAGACAGTGCGGGGTAGATTCCGTTGAACTTCAACCTGTTGAAGGAAAACGGTTGAATGTAGTTGCGCATCTCAAAGGAGAAAAGGTTGGACCGGTTGTCCTTCTCACGGGGCATATGGATACTGTGGCACCAGGAGAAGGATGGAGAACAGACCCTTTTAAAGCAACTGAACGCGATGGAAGGATTTACGGACGCGGTGCGGCGGATATGAAAGGAGGAATTGCTGCTATTTTAGTCGCGATTCGCAACGCAGCAGCGCAACGAGAGCAAATGCGTGGAGAGGCAATTATTGCTTTTGTCTGTGATGAGGAAGCGTATTCCAAAGGAGTGGATGCTTTAATTCGTTCGGGAATCAGGGCCGATTACGGAATTGCCGCCGAGCCGGAATGGGATGCCGTAATTGGCGCGGTTGGTAAGATGCTGATTAAAGTTCGCGTCTACGGGATAGCCGCTCACGGCAGCCAGCCGGAGAAGGGCATCAACGCGGTGGAGGAAGGCGCGAAGTTTCTTGCGGCGCTTGATCGGCTGCCACTTGGTCAGCACCCGAAGCTTGGCTGCCAACAATATGTGACGCTGAAGATGGAAGGTGGATTCAAGGAATACGGCGTAGTGGTGCCGGAGTATTGCGAGATATTGATCAACAAGCATACGGTACCGTCCGAGACCCGGGAAACAGTATTGCGGGATATGCGGGAATTGGTAGAACGGCTCGGTTTACGGGCGCGCTTTGAATTCGAGCTGCAGCAGCCCTACTATGATGCGTTTGATCTTGCGCCGGACTTGAAGCCCTTTGAACGGGTAAAGAACATTTTTGAAGAAGTGACGGGGCGGAAGATGAAAAGCGCATATTGTTCCGGCGTTTCCGATAATAACCGATGGGTTATTGATGCGGGAATTCCCGTCATTTGCCTTGGCCCGCATGGCGAAGGCTATCATCAGAAGGACGAGTGGGTGGAGCTTAAAACCGTAGAGCAGATGAGCGAAATATACCAACGCCTGTTGATGGAGCCATAAAAGAATATTTTTTCGATTGAGCCCAAAAAAATATTCTTTATAATAAAAAATATTTTTATAAAAGAGGAAGGACTTATGGAGGCAATTCGAATTAGCACAGAAAGAGCACCCGCGCCGGGCGGCTGGTATTCCCAGGCGTATAAAATAGGCAATCTTATTTATACAGCCGGTGTTACAGCGAACGATCCCGAAACGCAAAAAATGGTTGCGCCGGGGGATATTATCGGGCAGACCGAGCAGATTATGAAGAATATGCAAGCTATCCTGGAGGAGGCAGGGTCGGATCTTGCCCACATCATTAAAACGATGGTGTTTGTCAAGGACATTGAGGACTTTGCAAAATTCAATGAAGCCTACAAAAAATTCTTCCCAAATAATCCGCCGGCAAGAAGCACTATGCAAGTCGGTAATTTTTTAGGAGATATGGTGATCGAGATCGAAGCGATTGCCACCGAAAAATAAAAGAGGGAGCTAATTTATAATGAATGAGTTGTTTTCCAAAATTCAGCCAAAGCTGGACGAGAACAGGAACTGGGATTATTCAAATTACATGACGGAGCATTTCCCTCGCCGTATTTCCGGTATGGGAGACGATCGCAGAGCGTCGGAATGGATTGTTGAGAAGTTCCGCTCTTTTGGACTCGAGGCGGAAATTGCTGAATATACAGCATATAATTCTAACCCCGTCGGCTCTTTTGTAAAGGTGCTTGAGCCGGAAACAGTGACCCTGGAGAGCAGGCCGTGCTGCCATATTTCCTCTACGCCGCTGGAGGGAGTTGAGCTGGAGCTTCTGTATCTCGGCGCCGGCGACTACCGCGATTATGAGGGGAAGGATGTGCGCGGCAAGGCGGTCCTGGTGGAGGTCTCCTATAGCCCGGCTACGCCAGAGAAGGCAAGGATCGCCTATGAGCATGGCGCCGCGGCGATGGTGTGCGCGAACTGGGGCGAGGACGGAAAGACGGAGCAGGACTATATCTGCGGACGCGGTCTGAAGTCTGTCTGGGGCAATCCAACGCCTGAAACATGGAAGGATATTCCCCAGATTATAGGCGTCAGCCTGACCCACAGTGGAGGAATCTATCTTAGAACGCTGTGCGAGAAAAACGAACACGTCAAGGTCAATATCAGTTCTCAGGCGACGCGCAGCTGGGATGTGCTTCCTTTCCCTGTCGGGTTTCTGCGCGGCAGTGAGGAGCCGGAAAAATATCTGCTTGTCAATGGCCATATCGATGCGTGGGAGCCTGGCGTGACTTGTAACGCGACCGGAGACGGTACAATTATCACCCTTGCGGAGCAGTTGGCCAAACTTAAGGGTAAAATCAAGCGCAGCATCTATTTCGTTTGTTGGAATGGACATGAGATTGCGGAGAGCGCCGGTTCGACCTGGTGGGTCGACAAGCACTGGGACGATCTGCAGAAAAACTGTATCGGTGGCATTAATATTGACTCTACCGGCATGCTTCACGCGGTGCAGTACGAATGCACGGCATCGCGCGAGGTGATGGACTTCACCAAGGCAAAAATCAAAGAAGTGCTGGGCGAGGACACAAATGTTCTGCCTCTGAATAAATTTGGTGATCAGTCCTTCTTTGGCATCGGCATCACCTCTATCGTTGGACGCATGGGAATGTCGGACGAGTACATCGAGAAAACGCACGGAGCGAATTTGGGCTGGTGGAACCATACCATAAAGGACGGTATGGACAAAGTTGACAGAAAGAACCTGAAAAAGGATCTGGATGTTGCCGCCGCGATTATCTGCGATTATGTAAATGTCCCTGTGCTGCCTTGTGACTTCACGCGAACCTGCGCAGATGCCAAAAAGAGCCTTCGGGATATTATGGCAAAAGCAGACCCCTACATTGAGATGAAAAGCATTTATGAAGGATTTTCCGCCCTGGAGCAAAAAATTGCCCGAATCAATGATTTCCGGGCCGAACTGGCGGATTGCTCAATGACAGATAATCGAGTGAAGCTGCTCAATACCTTATTGCTTAAGCTGAGCCGCTGCCTGACATGGGTTCTCTATACCTACACCGATCGCTTTGAACAGAATTCCTACGCATATACGCCGGCGGCACGCGCTATTCCCATGCTTGCAGCAGCGGTAGATCTCGCTGCGATGGCCCCTGATTCTCTGGAGTATCATTTGAATCTGACTGAAGCAATGCGTAATCGCAATCGTGTTGCGCAAGCGGTAAATGATGCCAACGAGTTTGCGGAGCTCTACTTGTCCCTGATTGACAGTGCCAACTAATTTAACTGATTAAAAAGGAGAGAAAAACTATGAAAAAGCATCGAGTAAACCGTATTATGACATTTATTCTGGTACTCGCACTTTCTGTAAGCACCCTCCTGATCGGTTGTGGCAAGAATAATGACAAAATTGTTTTGGGGTGGATTGGACCATTGACAGGCGAGAATACAATCTGGGGAACAGCAGAAATGCAAGCTCTAACGATGGCGGTCGAAGACACTAATGCTGCTGGCGGCTTGTTGGGAAAAGAGGTTGAACTGAAGACCTATGACAATCGCGGCGATGCAGTTGAAACCACAAATGCGGCGAAGAAAGCAATCCAGCAAGATGGATGTATCGCGCTGTTTGGTTGTAATACATCGGCGTGCGCGATTGCGCTTTCAGAGGTCTGCACGCAGTTTAATATCCCTCAGATTGCAACAACGGCAACAAACAGCAAGCTGACGCAGGATGATGACGGCACAGTACACCCCTATACCTTCCGCGTTTGCCTCTCCGATCCCCAAATGGGCGATGTCATGGCGCAGTATGCCTACAAGGAGATGGGGCTTCGTTCTGTTGCGATTATCTATGAGATCGGCAGTGATTATTCCCTGGGCGTTACGCAGAACTTCACGGATTCCTTTGTGAAATGCGGAGGCAATGTCGTCATTACCGAAGCGTACAACAGCGGGGATGTGGATTTCCGCGCCCAGCTGACAAAGATTGCGAATACGGATTTTGACGCGCTGTTTATTCCCGCAAACTACAAAGAGGTTGGCCTGGTTGCAAATCAGGCAAGAAACATGGGCATTACGCAGCAGCTGATCGGGCCTGACGCATGGCAGGTGGACGACTTAATTGCCCTTGCGGCGGACGCTATGGAAGGAGGGTATTTTGTCAGCGGCACAGATATTACCTCCGATGCCTTAAAAGCATTCAGCGAAAAATTTCATGAGAAATTTGATTATTATCCAAGCGAAATTGGCACAAACGCCTTCTTCGCGACCGATGCATTTCTTATGATGAAAAATGCGATTGAGACTGCGGGTGAAGCAAATTCGGAGAAGATCAGAGATGCACTGGAGAACACAAAGGAACTGCAATGCCTGACAAGTAAGATTACCGTGATGCCGCAGAATCACAATCCCTTGCGTTCAGCTACGATTTTTACGATTAAAGATGCCGCTTTTGTACGTGTTACGGATTTTGAAATTACAGAGTAATTGACCTTACGTGGGGAGATGCTGGGAGACAGCTTTGCTGTCTCCCAGCTGTGGAGGATGACCATGTTTTTACAACAGCTTTTTAATGGACTTTCGGTAGGTAGCATATACGCGTTGATGGCTGTCGGTTATTCCTTAATCTACAGCCTTCTGAACTTTACTAATTTTGCACACAGCTTGACTGTTACATTAGGCGCATTTGTTGCATTCTTCGTTACAAGCACAGCGCTTCAAAACTTGACGGTGGGCATCCTTGCAGCGGTTGCGGTTGCGGGAGCAGCCGCGATGCTGATTCAAAAGACTGCCTATAGCCCACTTTTGAAGAAAAATGTTCGAAGGATTTATTTGACAATAGCGGGACTTGGCACAGTTACGATCGGCGAAAACCTGATGATTATCGGATTTACGAGCCGTTTTCGCGCGTATCCCGTCAATTTCTCCGGTGATATGATCTCTATTTTCGGAGCGTCCGTCGGAGAGGTGGATTTGATCATATTTTTGCTAAGCGTTGTAGCGTTGGTTGCTGTGGAAATTCTGATTCAAAAAACCAGATTTGGCCTTGCAATCAGAGGGGCATCTTATGATTTGAATACAACGGCAATTATGGGAGTCAATATTCAGCGTCTCATCCTGACAGTATTTCTTGTAGCCGGCTCTTTAGCAGGACTTGCAGGGGCGCTCCTTGGTGCCAAGTACACGGCATACCCCATGCTTGGAGCAAGCATGACAAATAAGGCGTTTGTCAGCGCTGTGGTCGGTGGGCTTGGGAGCATACCGGGCGCTGTGGTCGGCGCAATGATTCTGGGTATCGGTGAGACGATGATAGCGGGCTATATTTCTTCGTCATTGCGTGATTTGTTCGCATATATGATGCTGGTTATCATTTTAATTGTTCGCCCGGTGGGAATTATGGGGCGGTCCTCTGAGGATAAGGCGTAATTAGGAGAGAAAGCATGGATTATTGGATTGGTGTATTTACGTTGACCTGTATTTATTTGATAGCGATACTTGGCGTCAGCGTCCTCTATGGCTTTACAGGGCTGTTTACCATGGGTCATGCCGGTTTTATGTCTCTTGGAGCCTATACCTCCGCAATTATCACGATTTATTTTGGCGTACCCAATTTTGTCGGTATCGTGGCGGGAGTATTGGTCGCTGCGCTGATCGGCGTACTGATAGGCATCCCAACGTTGCGGATGAGCGGCGATTATTTTGTAATTGTTACGCTGGGCATCGGAGAGGCAATTCGCATTATTATTCAGAATTTAACCGGTATCACAGGCGGAGCGCGCGGGCTGCAGGGAATCCCTTCCGGTAGCCAGGCTTGGATGGTTGCGGTCGTATTGGTAACAGTTGTTGTGTTCCTTGCTAATTTCAAGCGTTCTAAGCTTGGAAGAAATTGCATTGCAATTCGCGAGGAACCACTGGCCGCTGCCGCATGCGGTATTGACGTTTTCCGTCATAAACTGCTGGCAATGGCGATTAGTTGTGCGCTGTGTGGGCTGAGCGGCGCGTTGCTCGCACATTACATGCATTATCTTGTCCCGACAATGTTCAACATGGCCAAGTCAAACGAACTGATTATGACAGCAATCCTTGGCGGACGCGGCAGCATCACGGGAACGCTGATCGCGGGCGCGGTATTGATTCCACTGCCCGAGTTCCTCCGGTTTGGTTCGGCGCAGGAATGGAGAATGGTTCTTTATGGACTGCTGGTAGTTATTACAATTATTTTCCGTCCTACGGGCCTTGTTGGTGGCAAGGAAATAACACCGAAGGCCATTCGACA
>ENA-OQDT01001769-OQDT01001769.1-human-gut-metagenome-genome-assembly--contig:-NODE-1769-length-12035-cov-5.413923_pt1 | contig 12035 bp, 14 predicted proteins | sample MGYA00242786_ERZ504617 | MGnify/ENA primary metagenome ERZ504617 (study PRJEB26092, sample SAMD00036337) | human gut metagenome | host: Homo sapiens | study: EMG produced TPA metagenomics assembly of... | reverse complement strand
ACATTTCACACAAATCTCTCTCTGATGGAATTCTTGTATTCGGAGCCAATCGATTTACTACAATAAAATCTTCCAAATTTTTCCACATGCCTCAGTTCCTGGTGGTATACGATATTCCATATTCTTATTCTCCTTACCATTGTTTACAGACCACTTTCAAATGTAAGCTAATTCTATCACTTTTTCTTCGTTTTCCAACCAAAACATATACCAAACTCGAACGATTATGTGTTTTTAATATTCATCCAATAATAACAAGCTTCTTTTTCTTCTCCGGTACAACCCCAAAAGCAATGTACATCGACTAATATTTATCCATTTTTTTCTTTCAAATCAGGCACGATTGTCGCCTCCAATTTCACTTGTTATCTAGCTTTTCGAATTATATATGAAATTTTATTTTTCTATAATTTTTGTTTGGTTTTTTTGCTACTTATCTATTTTAAATTATATCATTGAGGCATATTATGTCAATTATCACAACAGTATAAACACTGAAGAACAGTATCTTCATTTGCATGAAAAAACCGCCCAAATCTCTGACTTCAGTCAATAGAATATGAGCGGTATATATTTTATTTTCTTCTTGGATAATCACGTTAATTGTACGATGTGCCGGCCCATCAAATTCACAGAAATATATTTCTTGAGCACCACCTCTTACCATTTCACCATCTATCACTGGAAAATGGCAATGATTTCCAGTAAGCATTCCTTTCAAGTGTCCTGTTGGATTTCCTGCTGTACTACCATAATCTCGAAGCATTCTTGCATGGCTATACGGATAATCTTCTGGTATTAATCGTCCCAGGAAATTCTCAATATCACTTTCCAGACATTCTAATGCTTCGTTCACAGTTACACCTGTTGTTGTGTGCTTTGTAAGAACCGTAACGGTTCCATTCTGAACTCCACTTCTTTTTACAATATCCAAAACTTTCGGAGTAATTACTGTATATTCATTATATTCTTTTGTTAATAATGTAATTGATTCAACATACATCTTCTTTACGCCTTTCTATTAGAAATTCCACCTAAGAACTCAATTGCGTTTTCCCCACAAATTAAATCCAAAGTACTTTCACGAAATCCCAGTTCTTTAATTGCATGTGCCATTCTGATTTGCTCAAATCTCGGATTATTACTTCCAAACATTACCTGATGTCTCAAACTCCGATCAATCCATGTCATCGGAACATCTCTTGTCAACATCTGTGTATAAAACTCCTTAGCATTATCAAAATACAATGCGCCAGTATCTGTATATACATTAGTATACTTCAACATCAACATAGCTGTCTCTCTACACCATGGCCATCCAAAATGTGCAAGACAAATTTTTAATTTTGGTCTTGCTGCTGCCAGTTCCTCAAACATTTCTGGGCGACAATATTTTGTTAATGTATCCGGTTCCCATGACATTCCACTATGGAAAATAATTGGTTTTTCATATTTTTCACAAATATCATACAGTGGCATCATTCTTTCATCCGTTGGATAAAAATGCCCTTTACCTGGATGTAATTTCAAACCACTTAATTTTAATTCTGCAAATGCTTTCTCCAATTCTTCAGCCGCATCTTCTGCAAACGGATCAACCCCCGCAAATCCAATAAACTTATCTGGTGCCATGTTAACAAGTTGACTAATTTCCTCATTGCTTACCAGCACTTTTCCACCTTGCTGTGTACGATAATCTTCTGGAAGTAAGCATAAATAATCCAAGCCTGCACATTTCATTTGATTAAAAATTTTTTCCAATGGCGCCGTTCCATTTTTATGAATATCTAATGTATTATGTCTTAGTTCTTCCAACTCTGAATCTTGATTGATTGGTTCATAAAAAGCTGGATGAACATGCATATCTATAAACATATTTCTCTTCCTTTCTGTATTTTATCAATATCTAATTTCTTTTTCCCATACTCTACTCTACCCATGGTTCAAATACCTGAACTACCGAAGCCGCTACTTCTGCACCTTTTTTTAAACATTCATCTATACTTTTACCATTCAATATTCCATAAAGAAATCCTGCAATGAAACTATCTCCAGCTCCAACTGTATTGACTACTTCTGCCTTTTCAATACCACCTACATAGAATCTTTCACCATCCCATGCAAGACTACCATCTTCACCGAATGTGACAACAGCAATTTTCATTCCACGACTCACTTTATCTTTTAAAAACTCTTCAATCTTAGCATCCCTTCCTTCATGATAAGAATAAAATCCATAAGTAACATATGGTAAGGTTTCTTCTACTAACGGATGATCCAGTCTATCTGCATAATCAAAAGCAATTGGAATTCCTTTTGCTGCAATCATCGGTAAGGTATTCTCAGCTTTTCCCCAAAGTGCTGTATGAACGAGATCATGCTCTGCCGCAAATTCAATATCTTCTTCATCAAAAACAATATTCTCCAATACACCTTCTACATAATCACCATGCACACGGTCTTTTCCATCCATATCCATATAAGTTACTGCTGTGGCACCATCGCCAATTTTTAAATGACTAATGTCTACCCCTTCTTTTTTTAATGTCTCTAACATCCATTTTCCATTTTCATCATTACCTGTTGTACTGATAATCGAAACAGGGATTCCAAGTTTTTGAAGATTCACACCTGTATCAACAACATTCCCTGTTGGATATTTTTTTCCAATACGTTCATAAACATCAATACAATTGTCTCCTATTTCTGCAACTCTCATTTTCATTGTCCTCCTTTTTTTACTTTTTAATTCTTTCATTCATTGCATTTTTCTACAACTATATCATAGTCATGATTTAACATTTTTGTAATAATTTCTGCTACGGCATCTTGATTGTTGTTCTTCTCTGTTACAAAATCTGCTTCTTCTTTCACATCATCCACTGCATTTGCTACAGCTATTCCTACCGCTGCATGCTGCAACATGTCCAAATCATTATAGTAATTTCCAACAGTTATAATATCTTCTTTACAAATTTCAAGCATATCTGCAAGTAACTGTATTCCATTCCATTTTGACACACCCTTAGCCATAACATCAATGCAGTTCGGCTTCGAAACTTACGTAGTATAACGAATATTAAATAATTGCTATATTAAATTGATACTGCTTCCTCTTCACTGATTTCATCCATTTTATACTTCCAGTGATAAACCACGGGTTCACGGTTCACTTCGTCAAAGTACTTGTAAATTCGTTCTTCCAACTCCTGTTTGGTATTGACACGAATTCCTCGAAGCATCTGTCTGGTCATCTTGCTGAAGAAGCTTTCAATCATGTTTAACCATGAGCCATGTTTTGGTGTAAACACAAATTTAAAACGTCCCTTTGGCATAGTATCCAGAAAGCGCCGTGTTTCTTTGGAAGTATGTGCAGAATGATTATCCAGGATGATCCGAATGGTATCCTGTGATGGATATTTTTTGTCCAGTATCTTTAAAAACTCAATAAAATCAGAACTCTTATGGGTCTCACTTACTAACGGAATTGCTTCTCCAGTGAGTAAATCAATGCCAGCCAGTAAAGAGAGCGTTCCCAGACGTTTGTATTCTGCATCACGATATACTTCCCCATGTTCTGATGTCGGGCGTAAATCCGGTACCGTATTGGAGATTGCCTGAATGCCCGGCTTCTCATCATACGATACCGTAATCGTCAGTTTATAATCGTCTGGAACAATGAGATCACCATTTTCATCAAACTGCATTTCAATCTGCTTATAAACCAACAGAACCTCATGCATTTTTGATTCAAAATCAGGATCCCGTTTTTCACAGTAATATTTGATTTTAAAGGGTTTCATATCCTGTTCCTTAAGAAATTTCTGGATATACGGTTTGGTAACGGTTGAAAGCCTTGGATATCCCGCTTCTTCTGCATGTTTCTGAATATATTTGTGGAGAGAGGTCAACGTCCACAATTCCTGTGCATAACCGAGTTCTGTCGGTCTCTGACACGCAATATGAATCATCCATGCTTTTGCATCATCAGTAATTTCCGATGGACGTCCAGGACGCTGAACATCAAACAGTGCAGCATCTAAACCGCCTTTCTGAAACTTCGAAATACAAAGGCGTACCGTTGCAGTACTAATGGCAAGTTTATCAGCAATTTGCTGGAATGTCATTCCATCGGCTTTATATAAAAGGATTCTGGCACGGTCCACAACTTGTGCCTGAATGGTTCTCTTTTTGGATAATGCTTTAAGGTAATCTCTGTCTTCATCTGACAGAGGAAGATATGTTTTTCTCATAGTGTTCATCCTTTCTTAGATAACACTATTTTACCATACATTATCCTCAAAATATATAGTAGAAATTTAATTTATTCTATACTAGTTTCACTCCCACCTTTTCTGCATATTCACCCAATTCTCGTATGGTTTTCTCCATCCTCTCCCATATTTCCTGATAAGTGGCTGAATATCCTGCATGAGCTGGGCTGATCATCATGTAATCAGCCCCTAATTCCTTCGCTACATCCAGACAGATTTTTAAGTATTCTACAGCATCGCGTCTTTGTAACTCACTCCCTATCATAAAATTATAAGGATATGCATTATGTTCCGGAGTATATCCTAAAACCGGGATTTCATATTTATCAACGAGCCGTTTCACTTCTTCTATTTCTCCAGCTTTCAAATCAGGCGCAAAAGCATGCGGACGTCCTCCCCAGAGTTCAATAAAATCGTACCCAAACCTTTTTGCATCCTGAAAACAATGTTCCAACGGATTCCTTTGATACCCATATGTAAACATTCCAATTTCATTTTTTATTTCCTTCATTGGCGTGAAGAATATATCATACAAATCGCACTTCTATATCCTTCCCTTTGACCCACGTCTTTTAATAATCTAACTGTCTATAATATCTACGAATAGAAAGCGGATGGCAATTTAATTTCTCAATATGCGCGTCTATTCTCTGTGTCACGCAATGCATTACCATATAAGAAATTAACCCTCTGAATTCTGGACTGATTCCTTTCAATTCATAGTCTTTTGTATCAATAATTGTATACCGTCCGCATATCTGTGGCAGAAAACGAGCCACACGCTCCGCGAGAGGTCTCTCTTCGTCTTCTCCCATAAAGAGTGTTACATTCGTATCACGATCTATGATTTCCAATGTTCCATGGAAGAATTCTGCAGCATGAATTGACTTTGTCCTCAACCATTCCTGTTCTTCAACATAACACATTGCATAAGAATAAGTTGCCCCCCACAAGTTTCCAGCACCAATATAATAATGAATCGGATCGTCCTTATGTGCAACCGCGAATTGTTCACCAAAGGCATCTGCTGCCTTCTCTACTTCTACCAAATCCTCTGCAAGATGATCATCTAACTCTTTATAAAAACGTTCATAGTCATCAAACTCACCATTTCTATACATAAGCCGATGTGCCAACATAAATAATTTCATTTGTTCATTTTTAGGATAAGAAAGTACATAGTCGGACATTTCCGCAAGTGGTGAATTTGCTTCTTCAATAAATCCCACAACAGTTGCACCCAACTCTTTTACTTTTTTCACTGCTTCAACCATTTCTTTTGTTGTACCAGTCACGGATGCGATTACAACCACAGATTTTTCCGTAATTCTTTTATTACCATTGGTCAGATACTCTGCTGCACTCTGCACATAGAAAGGAAGCACAGATTTTCCAATAGTTCCGTCAACCACCTGCATACTGGATGCCAGCGTACCTCCGATTCCCATAAAATACATACCGTCAAATCCTTTTTCAAAAAGCTCATCTGCAATTTTCTCTATTTCCGGGCGCCGTACAAGCATTCCATTCACATTATCTAACTGCCACTGTTCATCAAATTTTAACATTTTTTAATCCTTCTTTCTTCTTATTTGATATTGTATTATCTAATATTATTGTGTCATCACTAACCGTTTATTGCTGCCTTTTTATTCTTACTTTCCCAGTAATAATATACCGGAAGTCCTGTACCAACTACTACAACAGCCGCAATGATACCAGGAATAGGAGCCCATAAGAATGTAGAAACCATTAAAATCGTAGTAGTTCCCATAGCTACAGCTATCATTAATCCCCATGCCGGCATTCTCCATGTAGGTTTATAATCCTCTTTCCTGCGTAAAAGAAGAATACTTGCAAAAGTTAAAAAGTTTTTCACAAGTGCTACCAATGTGAAATATCCTAACAAATCAGAAAGCGATCCTGCAAATACCATAATGATTGCCACTGCACTCTCAACAAAAAGGGCTACATACGGCGTCTCCCATTCTTTGTGAATTTTACCAAAAAATTTGAAGAAAAGACCGTCTTTTGCCATTGCGTACGGCATGCGCGCAGAAAACATTATCTGGCTGGACAACACACCAATGATAACAATTATTGCACATATACCAGTAATAGTACCTGCCGCTTTTCCAATTAATGGAATCTGGGCAGCAGCATCTGCAATTGGTGCGCTACTATTTGCCAATACATCAATCGGCAAAAGTCCCGTTGCAACAAATGACAGCAATACATAAAGCAAACTAACAATTATCACCGAAATAATCAGTGCACGTGGCATGTTTTTATGAGGATCCTTGATTTCGCCACCCATATAGCAAACTGCACTCATTCCATCAAAAGACCATGTGGTTGCGGAAATCGCACCAAATAAAGTCATAATTCCTGTCGAAACACCTGTAGCTGCAGGAGCAGTGATCAGATCACCATTAATATAAAAGATCCCAACCCCTATCAGAAGGATAAACGGTAAAATTTTAAATGCCGTAATAAATGTCTGGAATTTTCCACCGCCTTCTACGCTTCGAGCATGCAAAATAGTAAATCCAACAATTAACGCAGCTGCGACGAATTTCAACGTAATGCCCTCCCAATGAAAAAGGAAACCAACATAACTTGCCGCCGCCAACGCCATAACACCAATAGAATTGGAATCTGTTGCCCAAAAGCTGATCCAACCTGTAAGGAATGCCAGCGGTCTGGAACCAACCTCACGAAAATATACATACTGCCCACCATCTTCCGGGTATGCTGTTGCAAGTTCTGCATAGCACAGATTAGCCGGTACATTGATAATACCTCCGATAATAAATGCCGCTAACATAATAATTGCTGTATGACTTGCTGCCGCAACTTCTCCTAAAGACGAAAAAATACCCGATCCAATCGTACTTCCCACACTAAGAGCAACCGCCGCCCCAAGTCCTAACTTTCTTTTCAATTCAACCTGATTATTCTTGGGTTGAATATTTTCTTGTGTTTGAGCCATTACACTTTCTCCTTTCCTCAATAGATGAGTTATTATATATTTGGTACCAATTATGGTTTTATATTAGTGCTATAGATGAATTTTGTCAATAAAAAACCATTTTATTTCTATTTTTTGGCTTTTTGTACAAATAGATTCAGTATATTTTGTTTACTATTTATATTCGAATAATCTTTTAAATTTATATTGCATCACATAAGTTTCATTATTATCTTTTATGCCCAAAATAATTATATCAACTTTTTCCACCAATTTAATATAATAATCTCTCGGAATCTTTAAGCCAGTAAATATAAGGCTTTCAGATTCCTTTTTTATTAAAATCCCCCACTTTTTTGCCAAAAACACTTGACAAATCCATCGAAAAATGCGGCGCTTCGCGCCCTTATTTATAAGACATATTTTTCGATTGGAGGCGATTTCATTTGTTACCTGTTAACTGTGGCAGTCATTCCGACTACCAAAACTTTGTTGTTAAAAATTTACGTAAATATTATCCTAACCCTGATTCCATTGCCCGCTCTACATGGGACATTATTGACCGCTTTTGGAATCTTGACCTTTCCTACACCGATGAAAAACTAAAAAACAGATGCTTTGTCTTTGGACCTATGCCCAGGACTCCTTCCTGCATGCATCGTTCCTACCTGCTGTCTCTGCATTTTAAAGTTACTTCTCTGACGGAGTGGGCTGCACAACTAAAAATTAACCCTCTTTATGCTATTCTCAGTGGTTTTGAATTCGGTGATACTCCCGGTGTTGGTACTTTCTATGATTTTTGAACCGTCTCTGGGATTCTGATGAAGATAACCTGTCTCCTCATATTCATCCCATCAAGGCTTCTGTTAAAAAGCCTTCTGCAAAAGGGGCTAAAGCGAAACCTGTTGAAAAGATCTCTGTTGAGCAGCTCTTACAGGAACTGGAAAACACTTCCTTCTCCATTTCCGAACAGCCTTATGGCTCTCTGTTTGACATTTATAATCAGGAATTCCTACAGCAGTCTGTTTCTAAAGGGCTTATTAATCCTCATGCCCTGGCTCTTGCCGGTGACGGTACTCCTTTTATTACCTCTGCCAGGGAACGGAAGCATCGTGTTTTTGATTGTGCCTCTAAAGGTATCAATGACTGTTCCTGTGACCGCTACTTTTCCCAACCTGATTGCGACATCGGATGGGATTCATCACGTTCCTGTTTTTATCATGGATACGATTTATATATGCTGGTTGCTTCTGATTCAGAAAGCGACCTTCCTGTTTTCCCTTTGCTGAATCCGGCCTCAAGACATGATTCTCACGGCTTTTTGCATGCCTTTTTCAGAATGAAAAGTTTTTTGCCTGAATTAAAAATATCCAAGCTGCTCCTTGATTCTGCCCATGATGCCATGCCTGTTTATAAATACTGTAAACGAAACGGCATTACTCCTTTTATTGACCTGAATGAAAAACGGGGTATTAAAGTCAAATATAAAAATGACTTTACCATTGGCAAGGATGGTGTTCCTGTTTGTAAAGAAGGTCGCCGAATGAATCATGATGGTTCAGAACCTGCTAAAAACAGAATTAAATTTCGCTGTCCTCTTGCAAGCAGAAAATACGGTTGCTCATGCGAACATCCCTGCTCTGATTCCAAGTATGGAAGAACAGTTCACCTTGCCACAAAGGACAATCCACGGCTGATCAACATACCGCCACGTGACAGTGACGAATGGAAAACGGAATTTAATGCAAGAACTTCTGCAGAACGTTCCAATAAACATGAGAAATATGATTTTCTATTAGAAAACGGCAGACACCGCTCTACTAAGATGTGGTACTGCCGCCTCTATAACATCTTGATGCTTCAACATCTTGATGCATGGGATCTGCCCTTTGAATCCACCCTGCAAAAGTTGATTTTAGAAGTGGCATAATCCTATGATTATTCGTTCAGCTGATTTCTGAGGGCTGTAATCTGTTGTGGTTTGATAAAGCCAGTGTCTTTGATATACTCGTAGATCCATTTCTGGATTTCTTTATCGATGTAGGAAATATCCACACCAACTGTGAACGTCAGCTTTTTGTTATCTACCATATCGAGAAGTTCTGGAATCAGCTCTGTCAGACGAATAAATCTTTTTACTTGTCTTCCACTAATTCCTTCTGATTCACCAATAATGTCCGTTGTTAAATTCGGGACATTTTGTCCCGCATTTTCTTTACTAGGTCTCCCTGCCTTTCTCTTCATTGCGTCCAGCTTCATCTTATACGCAAATGCCTTCTCACTCGGCAATAACTTCTCCCTTTGGATGTTGGCGTCCACCATCGCTATTACGGCATCATCATCGGTCATTTCACGAATGATCGTTGGTATTTTTTCTAATCCAGCCAGTTTTGCGGCATGCATTCTTCGATGTCCAGAGATCATTTCGTAAGTATCCATTCCAAGAGGTCTTACAAGGACAGGAGTGAGGACTCCATTTGTTTTAATACTTTCCACAAGTTCCTGCATTTTCTCATCGTCAATTACTTTGAAAGGATGTTTACGGAATGGGCAGATCTTTTCAATTTCAATATCCATTGCCGACTCTTCATTTTGAATTCCGAGTAACTCTTCAACAGATTCCAGTTTGAATTTTTCACCGTTTCTAGTTCTCATGGTTTAATACCTCCTGTGTTACCTTTGCGTATGCCTGAGCGACTTTTCCTTTTGGATCATGTTTGTAAATGCTGATCCCTGCAGAGCTTGCTTCTACAGCTTTGATTGAGGATGGAATATAATTCTCAAAGATTCCTACAGATTCACCATAAGCTGTGAATAATTCTGCTGAAATATTTCTTGCAAAAGTAGTTCTGTAATCTACCATAGCTAAGAGGATTCCATCGATTTGAAGCTTTTTATTTAAACGTCTCTTCACCATATTGATTGTCTTCATCAGCTGTTGTAATCCTTTGACTGGAAGATAAGCAGCTTGTACAGGGATAATTACTTCATCAGCAGCTACTAGAGCGTTAATTGTCATCATTCCAAGGGATGGTGCGCAGTCGATTAAGATATAGTCGTAGGAATCTCTAAGTGAGTCTACAAACTCTTTTAAAATCAGTTCTCTGCTCAATACATTGGATAGCTGTACTTCTAATCCAGATAATTCGATATTTCCTGGAATCAGACCCACACCTTCTTCGTGGTGTAAAATTACATTTGATAAATCAATTTCTTCTTCATTGATGGTTTTAGCCATAATAGTTGCAAGGGTTACTCTCAGTTCATCAGGCTTTTGGAATCCAAGGCTTGCTGTTAAGCTCCCCTGTGCGTCCGCATCGATTAGAACAACTTTCTTTCCTGCATTTGCCAGTCCAATCCCAATATTTACAGCACTTGTGGTCTTGGAACAGCCCCCTTTCTGGTTGACGATTGAAATAACTTTACACATAATGCATACCTCCTATTTTTCTGAATACTGTTCTTTATAGATTTTCAAAATCGCTAATATTTCTCGTTTCATCATTGCTGGTGAGTAATTGTATGGGAAGAACTTGTGAAGTTGTGCATTATTAAACTCAACTCTTGTGACTTCTCCCTTTTTTATTTCACTTAAGATATTTTCCATATGTTTTTTTGTTAATTCTCCGGTTTTGCTTAGTTTTTTGATTCGTTGCGCCTGTGAAACAGATGGTGTAGATTGGGCATAATTCATTGCTTCTAGCAATTCTTTTTGTTCTTCCTTTGTTAATGCAGAGATTTCTACAGCAGGATTAAATGAGATTTCTCCCCGATCGAGCTTCTGAAGCAATTCAGGAATCAGCCGTGTTACTGCGATATATCTCTGAACCTGCTTTGGGCTGTCACCAAACTCTTCTCCAATTAATTCAATTGTCTTCTTGCCTTTCTTTTGTTGGTCACTTTGTCCCTTTTTCCGACCTACTTTTTGTTTCATTGCTTCATTCTTCATTCTGTAAGCAAAAGCTTTTTCACTGAAAGAGATATGTTCCCGGTGCAAATTGGTATCAACCATTTTCACAACTGCATCTTCATAGCTCATAGGCTGGATCAGTACCGGTATTTTTCTATATCCCAAAAGCGCAGCAGCTCTTTTTCTTCGATGCCCGGAAATGATTTCATAAGTACCATCTTTGATCGGTCTGACAAGTAGTGGTGTTAAGATTCCGTACATTTTGATACTTTCTTTCAGTTTTTCCAGATCGTCATCATCCCTTACCTGGAATGGGTGATTGCGAAATGCTTTGAGTCGTTCTATTTCAATTTCTACTATGGTTTCGCCTTTCCAATTACTTTTTTCTTTTACTTTCTGCATGATTTACCTCCTTATCTTAGGACGACAAAAAAACCCGTCCAAACTAGAATTTTTTATAAATCTAGTCTGAACGGGCATGCCATTCGTTCGTTAGCAGGGCTAACTCTTAAATATAGATTTCAGCTAATCGATGTTTGCAGGATTCAAATCGGATGAGTGAATTTACTTTACTTTTCTCTATTTTACATCCCTTTTCTTTGGTTAATAAGACCACTTTCCCAAATGTTAGCAGGACTGTAAATTTTTCTTGTTAGCAAAGGACTGCTTTTTATTAGCTGTCAGCTAACATTTTTATGGATTTGTTAGCAGAAACAGCTGATTTTCAAAGCAATTAATTTTTCGAAAAAAAGAAAAAAGCGGATAACGATTTTGCTAATCAGCTAATCATTTCCGCCTCTTATCAAGCGTTCCCTGTAGGAATCGAACCTACAATAAAGTCTTAGGAGAGCTCCAACCTATTGTCACTCTCTGTCAATCT
>ENA-OQDT01001768-OQDT01001768.1-human-gut-metagenome-genome-assembly--contig:-NODE-1768-length-12041-cov-3.073779_pt1 | contig 12041 bp, 12 predicted proteins | sample MGYA00242786_ERZ504617 | MGnify/ENA primary metagenome ERZ504617 (study PRJEB26092, sample SAMD00036337) | human gut metagenome | host: Homo sapiens | study: EMG produced TPA metagenomics assembly of... | reverse complement strand
TAATATCTACTGATTACCAGATCTATTCTATTTTCATCAACAATTTTTCTGCCTCTGAAATCTGAAAAGCGGAAAAAACCTGATACCCTTCTTTCTGCAGATTTTAGCGCGATTCCACGGTTCAGATTCTCATCATCTTCCAATAACAAAATTGTCCTCAATTTCATCTACCTTCCTAATCTCCTAACATGATAAACAATCACATTTTACCACACTTCATCCAAAACTGCATAGTATACCACCTGCTCTCCAGAAAAGAAAAAGTCTGCTTCTACGACGGCTTTTTTTCTTTTGCCGTCGTCCGGCAGATTATAGTTCTATTCTTTACCTATATGCTATATGGAAAATTTGTAAGAATTTATAAAGATTAGAAAAAATAATGAGCGATACCACAGTACCGCCCACTACTTTTAATATGGAATTTTGATAGTAACCTGTGCGCCGCCAGTCTTTTTAGAATTGCTTAAAACAAGCTGCCCGCCATGTTGCTTGATAATGCTGCTTGTGATATAAAGTCCCATACCAAAGTGCATATTAGAAGTACGGCTTTTGTCGCCCATGAAAAACTGTTCCTGTGCATGATGTAGAGCCTCCGGTGTGAAGCCGCCTCCCTCGTCCGTTATAGATATATGCAAAAAGCAGTCCGTTTTTTGCACCGTTACATAAATTGTCCCCTGTGGTGGAGAATGGTCTAACGCATTGCTTATCACGTTCATAATTGCCCGTTCCAACAGCAGCTTATCCGCCTTGAGTGTGCCCAGGTCAGCCCCCGTTTCCAGTTGCAGACAAATTCCTTTGGTAAGGCATAAAGAGCTTGCCTGCGCTTTAATCTGGCCCATGTAATCAGCTATATCAAATTTCTCCAAATGAAGCTGATACCCGGCGATTGTCCGGGAAATGTCAATTAACGCTTTAATATAAATGCCTATCCGCTCGGAGCTTTCAGTGATGTAACTCGCATATAGACGTTGTTCGTCGTCAAGCTCCGTTTCATTTATCAAATCAATATTTCCTTGAATGACGGTCAGAGGTGTTTTCAAATCGTGAGCGAGTGCTGCAATCTGTTCTCTCTGTAATTGTTCCGCGTGCCATTGCTTCTCTAAAGATATTTTCAGATTATCTTTCATATTTGCAAAAGAACAAAGTACATCCTCAAATTCTTTGATTTTTGAATGTCCCACTTCAAAATCAAGATTTTGTTCTGCTACCTGCCTTGTCGCTTCAAAAAAGTGGGGAGAGCTGTGTCCTCATATTTTTTGCAAACTTCGCTGTCAATATCACGCATACTGCAATACAGTTGATTGCTATAAAAATATAAAGTAGAATTTCCGGTGAGGGAAAATGCTCATAAAGCCATTCATTTGTAAACTGTGAACCTATGTAATATTGCAGCACTACATATTCATTTTTGCGGGTCACAAACAAATACTGTTTGTTGAGGTTTGAATTTATCTTCCCGGATATTGCATATTCCATAGCCCGGTCCAAATCATCGCCCTCTAAGGTCGTTTCCGTCACTTGATAATTTTTATCCAGCACCAAATATTTACAGCCCATAGGAAGCTGCACATCTGCCAAATCCGGCGTTGCGGCAATAACAGGAGCAAGATCTTTTGTGCAGCGTTCTGAATAATCCGCATAGGTAATAACCCTGTACTGGTTCCAGCTAAAATAAGACTAAATGGTATTGCCACCGCACCTATTAGTCCAATCAACAGCATACATAAGAATTTCCAAAAAGACGCTTTCAGTGATGTTGTTTTTTTCCATTCCCATTTATACCCAATCCCCCAGACTGTCGCTATCGGCTGAATATCCAGTTTGTTCAATTTTGACCGGATATTCTTGATATGAGTAGAAATCGTAGAATTATCACTGTCACCCTCTAAGCTGAAAACAGCTTCGTAAATCTGTTCTTTTGAAAATACCTGTCCTTTATTCCTTGCAAGATATTCACAAATCAGATATTCGCTTTTCGTTAAGGCAACAGGCGTGTTATCTACCCGTAATTCTTTTGCAGATAAATCAATTTTATGCGGTCAAAAGTAAGTGCGGTATGTCGTTCCCTACGTTCACGCCGTAAGTGGGCGTTTACTCTCGCCCGCAATTCTGCAATACGAAATGGTTTTGTCAGATAGTCGTCTGCTCCCAGACCAAGCCCAAATGTGATGTCATGTTCCATTGTCTTTGCCGTCAGAAAAAGAATAGGACAGTCTACAAGGGAACGAATTTTATCACAATAGGAAAAGCCGTCTACATCTGGCATCATAATATCCAGTATAATCAAGTCATATCTGTTCAGCTTATCAAGCGGTACCTGTGCGGCAGAGGTATAAGCGGTCACGAAATGCCCATCCTTTCGCAGCCCGTTTTGACAAGCTCCAAAATAGCCCGTTCATCATCAATCATAAGGATCGCCGCCATATTGTTGCCTCCTTTCGTTGTCCCTTTTTAGTATAGCACAAGCTACAAGGGCAGGAAAACTGTCATTGTCGCTTTGCAATATAGTAGTTATCATTTACATTGACCGCAACCGCTTCCGCTTTATCGGTTCCGTAAATCTCATAGACATCTGTGTAAAACCAAGACTCTCGCCCCTGTCCGGCATTTTCCCCGTACCAGTCAATCTTGCTTAAATCTTCTTTTGACAAAGGGATTTTCGTTTCTGTATCGAATGTAACACTTTCAGCGAGAATATCAATGTAGCTGCCTAATTCATCATCTGATACCATATCAGGCGTTACTTGATAAACCGTCCCTCCCCAAAGAAGCTGTGTCGCATTTTCTGGATTGACTTCAAAGCTGTCATTTATAGATTCTTCTGTTTTCTTAAAATCAAAAACAGTATCGCTATCTTTGACATTTTCGCTGATAACAGCTTTATGATACCCTCCGTTTACATCTACAATAAGATAATCGTCTGCGTTAGGAGCCGCATATACATTGAGAAAAGGAATAATGTAAGCGGCTTCTGGTGCTTTCTCCGCCAAATCCGCTAAGGATTGAAAAGTTGCCGGTTCAACATTTTCTTGCAGCAATATTTTTCCGTTCTCGTCTATGGCGGCAAGCTGCCGGATATATCCAATCCATTCTCCAAGCCCGCCATTTGATACGGTATCTGCCAAAATGGTGTAATCGTTACCTTTATAGGAAAAACGTGTTACATTTTCCGTATTCAAATAGCATTGTTCCTTGCCACTGGAATATTCTTCGATTCTGTCCTGTAAAGTACAGCTATAAATGTCAACATTAAAATGTACATTTTTGATCATTTAAGAATGTACATTTTTGCTATTCTTCCTCTTGATCGGTATATTTTTTTAAGCGATAAGATTTTCCTGTGATATTTACCACATGTGCATGATGTAACACTCGGTCAAGAATCGCATTTGCGATCACTGGATCAAAAAATACATCATCCCATGAATTAAAGTTGATATTTGTGGTAATGATCGTACTTCTTTTTTCATATCGCTTGTCAATCAGTTGGAAAAACAGCTTTGCATCATCTTTTTCAATCGGAAGATAACCAAGCTCATCAATGATCAGCAGCTTATATTTGAAAAAGTGTTTTAATCTTGCTTCTAGACGATTCTCCAGTTTTGCTTTTTTTAGCTGCATGATCAGATCATGGCATTTGATAAAATATGTACTGTAACGTTTTTTTGCTGCAGTTACTCCAATCGCAGTGGCAAGATGTGTCTTACCTACTCCGCTCGGACCTAAAAACACGATGTTTTCAGCATTTTCCAGAAATCTTAAAGTTGCAAAATCCTTGATCTCTTCCGGATTAACGGATGGCTGAAATTCAAAATCAAAGTCACGGATCCCTTTTTGATGAGGGAAAGCTCCGACTTTTACCATGGAACGGATCATGTTTGCTTCTTTAAAATCAATCTCATAATTCGTTAGTTTACAGAGTCCTTCCGTAAATGATAATGGTGACGAAGTGATCAGATCGATCACTTCATCAAGATGAAGATCCATCTGATTCAATTTCAGATACTCAAGGTTTTTCTTTAATTGTACATATGTGCTATTCATTTTTAAACATTGCTCCTATCTGTGTCAGGTTTTCTTTTGCGATCTTTTCAATATCCATTGTCTGTTCTTTGAACGTCTGTTTACTGATAGCAACATAATGATCGTGTGTATAATTAAGTTTTTTTGCACTGATCGGATGTATCACGATCAGTTCTGTGTTATAATACACATACAGATAATTATCATATACCTGTAATACCAGACGTTTTCCAAGATATTTTGGTGGTACGGAATATTGATTGGAACGATAAGTGATCATACAGGATGAATTCACTTTTACAGTTGTATGGATCATCTGATAAGGCTTTCTTATCACATTACGTGGAAGTGGTGATAAGTGAGCCTTTTCTTTTTGAAGATACATTACAGGGATCCTTCCAGTTCCTGGGTGTACCGCATGATTGATACGTTCATTTAGTTTATATACCAACTGATTGAGTTCATGATAATCGAGAAGTCCGTTATAAGCATAAAGTTCATCGAGTAGTTTCATCGGAGCTTCCACTTTTGCTTTTGTCTGAGGGCGTGCAGCCATGCAGGGTCGTACCTTAAATCCATAATCTGAGGCAAACTGGGCAAAGCGTGGATTCACTTTTCCTTTACTGTAAGCAGTTCGTGGCTGATCCATAACCGTCTTCATGTTATCTGTCAGAAGTTCCTCAGGAACTCCACCGAATGTTTCAAATGCATCATCAATAAAGGAAAATAAGATATCCTGTGTTTTCGATAGAGATAATCTGTAAACACGAAACCGTGATGATGAAAGCAACAATACAAAGATGTTGATGTCGACCCATTCCCCAGACTTTAACAGAAACTTCATGGATTCTTTCCAGTCCAGCTGTGCTTGTTTTCCAAGTGGTGTTTCAAAGCGCAGATGAGATTTCTTTTTGATGTGTCGCTTCTGCCTTCGTTCAAAATAAGACTGGAATTCTGAATGCTGGCTGATGTATCTGCGGAAACTTGACTGGGCACAGGACAATCCGTGATTATCTTTTAAGAATTGCCATAAAACACGTTTATAATAAAAAATCTGCTGGTTTTCATCGGAAAGAAGTTCTTTGATGATATCATAATAATCATCTATACAGGATGAGCGCTTACGAGCTGTTGGTTTTTCATATCCTTTTAGATATTTATCAACCGTCCTTCGATCCTTACCTAGTTCTCTGGCAATCTGGCTTTTATTAATTTTCAATGTGCTATCCTCCAAAAAAGGTTTTAGTTTTACCAGATCTTTTAAAGAGTTGATCTGAATGTCACTAGTAATCTTTGGTGTATATATCATAATAATTCCTCCGTAGAGAATTTATTATAATGTGATTTTGTACATTTTTAAATGATCATTTCTGTACATTCTTATATTAGCATTTATACCTGTTCAATTGTAATCTCACGATTGACAGGGAGAGCATCACTTTTTCGGTAAAGTTCAGCATTATAGGGTTCTTTTTTTTTCAGCATATTGTATAATGCTGTTAGAAGCATTCTTGCTATTGCAATGATTGCTTTCTTGTGACCGCGACGTTTTTCTTAAACGAAGATAGCGGTTACGGATTTCAGGATGTTTTTCACTTTTAACCACTGAGTTGGCACATTGAACTAAAAGTGGTTTGATATAACATCCGGCTTTGGAAACCCGGACAGATTTTTTTCTTCCCTGCACTTTCATTGTTGGTTGGAGTAAGACCAGCCCATGAGCATAAGTGTTTCGCCGAAGGAAAAACCTCCATGTTCACACCAATTTCGGAAATGATTCCGATAGCAGTGAATTTATTTTTGAATGATGGAGCGGTTAGGATTAGGTCGAGTTCTTGCTGATAGGGACTGGCGAGCGCAAGGATCAGTTTTTTCTAGCTCTGCTTTCCGGGATTCCAAATCTTCAAAGTGTTTTTTTGATAACCTTTAATTTACCAGCTTGTTCAGGTGTGATAAAACCGTCAATAGCGAGCTCCAGTTCAGGAAGTTTTTTCTTCATGGAACCATGAATTAAAGGTTCGATATCAAAAGAAGTATCATCATGGATTTTCGAGAATCTTATCCAGGATTCTTTGAGAACTTTTACCAAAGGTGTCCGAGACAACGGAAGCCAACTGAATGTTGGAAACCGTGAGACAGTTTTGGAGACGGTTCTTCTCGCTGGACATAAAGCAGGTCAGTTTAAAACGATAGCGCATCAGATCACGAAGCTGTCTGATATCAGCGGGTGGCATAAAGCTACCGGCGACAAGATCATGCTTGAAGAGGTCAGCAATCCATTTGGCATCTTTCTTGTCAGTTTTCTTTCCACGGATAGCCTTAACATATTTAGGATGAGCAAGAACAATGTTGCAATCTTTTTCCAGAACATTGTAAATAGGAATCCAGTATTTACCGGTAGATTCCATGCAGACATCCTTACAATGATTGTCAAGCAGCCACTGTAACAATTCCTTTAACCCTTGTGTGAAGGTTGAGAAACGATGGCGCTTGTAGATGGTAACACCTTGTTTGTTAGTGGAAGCGATGCAGGCAACAACAAAAGTTTTGTGAACATCAATACCACAACAGATTTGATACACGATTTTTAAAGCCATAGGGACTCCTTTCAGAACCATAGGTTCAATAGATTATAGGGAGTAGACAGCATTGACTGAATGCTTAGGATAAAAACGAGAGTTGTTTTTACAAAGATAAGGTTACGTGCTCAGGGCACACTTATTTGTGCTTGAAAAAGCATTCTACACATATAAAAATACGGTCATCCGATGAACGGACAGCCCACTCACCTCCCCCGTGATTTTGTAGTATACTGAATATCCCTATGGGAAACAATTATAAAAAGATAGCTGCAATAAGCCCAACGTTTTTCCCATGACGTTTGTGCCTTGAGCAGCGCGAAAGGAATGGATATAAAAATGAAGAAAATTATCTTAACCGGCGACAGACCAACAGGACGTCTTCATGTGGGACATTATGTAGGATCACTGCAGGAGCGTGTGAAATTGCAGAATTCCGGTGATTATGATGAAATCTATATTATGATCGCAGATGCACAGGCATTGACAGACAATGCGGAACATCCAGAGAAAGTAAGACAGAATATTATGAATGTGGCACTGGATTATCTTGCTTGCGGAATCGACCCGGCAAAATCTAATATTTTCATTCAGTCTATGGTTCCGGAACTGACAGAGCTTACATTTTATTATATGAATCTGGTTACAGTGTCCAGGGTACAGAGGAACCCTACAGTAAAAGCCGAGATTCAGCAGAGAAATTTGAGGCAAGCATTCCGGTCGGAATTTTCTGCTATCCGATCAGTCAGGCAGCAGATATCACGGCGATTTCGTGCAACAACTGTACCGGTAGGAGAGGATCAGCTGCCGATGCTGGAGCAGTGTAAAGAAATCGTACACAAATTCAACAGCGTGTATGGTGAGACACTGACAGAGCCAGATATATCATTCATCTACAAGCATAGCCTGAGACTGCCGGGAATCGACGGTAAGGCAAAGATGAGTAAATCACTTGGAAATTGTATTTATCTGTCAGATGAAGCAGAAGACATTAAGAAGAAGGTTATGTCCATGTTCACAGATCCGAATCACTTAAGAGTCGAAGATCCAGGGCAGGTAGAAGGCAACCCGGTATTCATTATCTTGATGCATTCTGCAAGCAGGATTATGTAGACGAATTTCTTCCAGATTATGCAAACCTGGAGGAACTGAAAGAACATTACAAACGCGGTGGACTTGGAGATGTAAAAGTAAAAAAATTCCTGAACAATGTAATGCAGGCAAAACTTGCACCAATCCGCGAGAGAAGAAAATCATGGGAGAAGAGACTTCCGGATGTATACGACATTCTCAAAGAAGGAAGCAAGGTTGCAGAGGCAAAAGCTGCAGAAACACTTCGAGATGTAAAAAATTCTATGAAGATAAACTATTTTGAAGATCCAGACTTTTTGAAATAATTGGAATTGTTTTGACGATTACAAAAAGGGACAGGTTAAAGTTTAATTGGGGACGGGGATTTTTTTTGAAAAAAACCCCGTCCCCAATGATATATTTTCAAAATTGTATATATAATATTACTAGCGATTTTGAGTAGAAAGAGGTTTTTAAATGCATACGTTAAAGAGATTTATTCAATATTATGCGCCATACAAAGCTGTTTTTTTCTTAGATCTTGCCTGTGCAGCGATAATCAGCCTGGTGGATCTGGCTTTTCCTCAGATTTTACGGACACTTACGAGGACGTTGTTTGTGGAAAATGCGTCTTCAATTATGCGTAATCTTGTACCGATTGGGATTGTGTTGTTCTTGATTTATGTTCTTCAGGCATGTTGTAAATATTATGTCAGCTATCAGGGGCATATGATGGGAGCGCACATGGAGCGCGATATGCGCCAACAATTATTTGATCATTATGAAAAATTATCGTTTTCTTATTATGATCAGAACAATTCCGGACAGATGATGAGTAAACTGGTATCGGATCTGTTTGATATTGCGGAGTTTGCGCATCACGGACCGGAGAATTTATTTATCTCGCTGATTAAAATTATCGGCTCTTTTGTATTTTTATTCCTGATCAACTGGAAGCTTGCAATCCCGCTTCTTGTAATGGTTGTATTTATGATTTTCTTTTCGGGCAGCCAGAACCGGAAGATGCAGACAACATTTATGGATAACAGGCAGAAAATCGGGAACGTGAATTCCAGTTTGCAGGATACGCTTGCCGGAATCCGTGTCGTACAGTCTTTTGCAAATGAAGAGATTGAGCGGGAGAAGTTCATGGAGAGCAATCATGGATTTCTTTTATCTAAGAAAGCGAACTATCAGTGTATGGGAAGCTTTATGAGTGGAAATCTGTTCTTTCAGGGCATGATGTATCTGATTACGCTTGTATTTGGAGGCTGGCTCATAGCCTATGGTCAGATGGAAGTAGCTGATCTTGCTATGTATGCGCTTTATATCGGAATCTTTATCAGTCCGATTCAGATTCTTGTGGAGCTGACTGAGATGATGCAGAAAGGTCTGTCTGGATTTCGGAGATTTCTGGACGTGGTCGAGACAGAGCCTGAGATTACGAATGCACCGGATGCAGAGCTGCTTGATGACGTGAAGGGAGATGTGAATTATGAAAATGTTTTCTTTCATTATAGTGATGATGACACGCCGGTTCTGGAAAATGTATCGTTCCATATTCCGGCTGGAAAATCAATTGCGTTGGTTGGTCCTTCTGGAAGTGGCAAGACAACAATTTGTTCCCTGCTTCCAAGATTTTACGATGTAACAGGTGGAAAGATTACGGTTGACGGAAAAGATGTGAGAAAGCTGACCCTTGAGAGTCTGCGTAATCAGATTGGCCTTGTGCAGCAGGATGTTTATCTTTTCTGTGGAAGTATCCGTGAAAATATTGCATATGGTAAGCCTGACGCTACGATGGAAGAGATTGAAGATGCGGCAAAGAAAGCCAATATCCATGACTTTATTATGGAACTTCCGGATGGATATGAAACATTTGTCGGAGAAAGAGGAACCCGGCTTTCCGGTGGACAGAAGCAGAGAATTTCTATTGCCAGAGTTTTCCTTAAGAATCCGCCAATCCTGATTCTGGATGAGGCGACCAGTGCATTGGACAATGAAAGTGAACGTTGGATCCAGCAGAGTCTTGAAGAGTTGGCAAAGAATCGTACAACCATTACAATTGCACATCGTTTGTCCACAATCCGTAATGCAGATGAGATTCTGGTCGTTGCTGACAATGGAATAGCAGAGCGTGGAACACACGATGAGTTAATCGCACGTGGCGGTATTTATGCACATTATTAGAAATGTCATAGTTTTTACAAAATGTAGATAAAATTGGCACATAGATTTAGATAATATGGAAATTGATGTGTCACTTAGAAAATGTTATTATAATAACAATCTTTACGATTTAAAGTATTTAGAGAATGAGGTACGTACTATGAGTTCATTAGATAAACAGATAGATTTTACAGAAAACTCATGCAAGGATTTTATTGATGTTCTTGCAAGCAGTGCCCCGATTCCGGGAGGCGGCGGAGCGTCTGCTTTAGTTGGAGCAATCGGAGTGGCACTCGGCAATATGGTGGGAAGTCTTACTGTCGGTAAGAAGCGTTATGCAGATGTAGAAGAAGATATTATCCGTTGTAAAAAAGAAGCAGATGAAATTACAAAGCGGCTTCTTGAACTTGTGGCAAAAGATGCCGAGGTCTTTGAACCATTAAGCAAAGCGTACAGTCTGCCAAAGAGTACGCCGGAAGAACTTGCAAAAAAGGAAGAAGTTATGGCAGTTGTGTTAAAAGATGCATGTGAAGTACCGCTTGAAATTATGAAAACCTGTGCAAGAGGATTAGACCTGATGAAAGAGTTTGCTGAAAAAGGAAGCCGGATTGCACTTAGTGATGCAGGAGTCGGAGCAACACTTTTGAAGTCTGCACTGCAGGGCGCGTCATTGAACATTTATATTAACACAAAATCTATGAAAGATCGTGTATTAGCTCAACAGTTGAATGATGAGACAGACAGTCTCAGAAAAACTTATGAGAAGAAGGCGGATGAAATATTTGAAAACGTATGCAATGAGATTCGTTAAGTCACGGTAATGAAAAAGGAGAATCGTAAATGGCACAGATACTGTTAGGTAAAGAAGTAACTGCTTCATTGAATGAGGAGATTGAAGAAAAAGTAAAAACATTAAAAGAGCATCAAGTGATGCCGAAACTTGGAATTATCCGAATTGGTGAAAACAGGATGATATTGCATACGAGCGCAATGCTGTAAAGCGTTGCGAAAAATTATCTGTGGCATATGAAAAGTTTCTGCTTCCGGAAGATGTAACGGAAGAAATGGTGATTGATACGATCCAGAAACTAAACAAGGCGGAAGATATTCACGGAGTATTGGTTTTCCGCCCGTTGCCATCTCATCTGGACGAAGAGAAAATCTTAAATACATTGGATGTAGAAAAGGACGTAGATGGAATTACCAATCTTTCCATGGCAGGTATATTTGCCGGAAAGGAGATGGGCTATGCGCCGTGTACCGCAAGTGCATGTATCAGGCTCCTGGACCATTATGGAATTGACTGTACCGGGAAAAAAGCAGTGATCGTAGGACGAAGCCTTGTAGTCGGAAAGCCGGTATCTATGATGCTTCTGAAGAAAAATGCAACAATTACAGTCTGTCATACAAAGACTAAGAATATAAAGCAGGAAGTACAGGCTGCAGATATCGTAGTTGCGGCAGCAGGAAGTGCAGGATTTATAAAGAAAGAACATTTAAGAACAGGACAGGTTGTTATTGACGTGGGAATCAATGTGAACGAAGAAGGCAATCTGTGCGGAGACGTAGCATTTGATGAGGCAGAACCGATTGTAGATGCAATTACACCGGTTCCAGGAGGAGTTGGCGGAGTCACGACTTCAATTTTGGTGGAGCATGTGGTAAATGCAGCACTTTTGAAAATGAAAATCCAGTGAGAAATAGTATAACAAATATGTGAAAAGGTTAAAAAACATCAAGGAAAAGGTTAAAATTATTTCTTGAACTTTCTGATAAAAAACGTGCTGTGCAAAGAAAGGTTGTTCTTTTTGAAAAAATAGTATATAATATCTTAGTGTTAACCCCAAAACAAACAAGAAAGGGATTACATTTATGAACATGCATAAGAAACGGATCGCAAGACGTAGGGCAGCCTTTGTCTGTGCGTTCGGTGTCGCACTGTCAGCAATGCCGGTGCATGCAGCGGAGGTCAAAAGCCTTGAAGATAAGACCAGTAATCTTCAAAGTCAACTGGAAGGGATTAATCAGGATTTGGTTACGATCAGCAATAAGATTGCTGAGACAGAAGCGGAAATTGAAGAGTCGAACAATGAAGTATACCGCCTGGAGGCATCACTTCAGATTTCTCGTAATAACGAGGAAAAGCAGTATGAAACGATGAAGACTCGTATTAAGATACATGATTGAAAATGGATTCAG
>ENA-OQDT01001767-OQDT01001767.1-human-gut-metagenome-genome-assembly--contig:-NODE-1767-length-12047-cov-3.977097_pt1 | contig 12047 bp, 8 predicted proteins | sample MGYA00242786_ERZ504617 | MGnify/ENA primary metagenome ERZ504617 (study PRJEB26092, sample SAMD00036337) | human gut metagenome | host: Homo sapiens | study: EMG produced TPA metagenomics assembly of... | reverse complement strand
GAAAGATGTTTTTTGTTTTCAGATATTACAAGTCATACATTGTCATAAATTGAATAAAGCATACTGCGCAGGGACAAAAATCAACTTAAAAAACATAAATGTTATCCACTAAAAATTAATGCAATGAAGAAAGAACCACATCTTCTTTTAAGACGAGTCTCTTATCTTAAAAGTTTATTCCTAATGACATGTCTGCTAATAATAGCCACATCTACATTAGCCCAAACAAAAAATGTAATAGGTACTGTAACCGATATTTCCGGTGAAGCTCTTATAGGTGTATCTATTCTCGTACAAGGCACCAATAATGGTGTAGTTACTGATTTAAATGGAAAGTATACATTGAACCATGTACCAGAAAATGCAACCTTAGTCGTAAGCTATATTGGAATGCTGACACAAGAGATAAAAGTCAATGGACAATCTACCATCAATATCATTTTAAAAGAAGACTCACAACAACTTGAAGAAATAATCGTAATAGGTTATGGTGCAGCAAAAGCCAAAGATTTAACTGCTCCTATTACCGTTGTAAAGGGAGAAACACTAACTTCAGTACCATCTACCACACCGATGGCAGCTCTTCAGGGAAAAGTACCAGGCGTCAACATTGTAAATAATGGTGCACCGGGAGAAGGGCCTACTGTACAAATTCGCGGCATTGGTTCTTTTTCCAATAGTAAGCCCCTATTTGTTGTAGACGGGATGTTTTACGATAACATCAACTTCTTGAACAACGCTGATATTCAAGAAATGTCAATCTTGAAAGATGCTTCAGCTGCAGCTATATACGGTGTACGCGCTGCAAACGGTGTAGTACTTATCACTACTAAAAAAGGAGCACGTAACCAAAAAGCAAAAATCACCTATGACGGATATGTCGGTATTCAAAAAGCATCCAATGTCCTTGAGTTGTGCAATGCGCACGAATACGCCACCATGCTTCTTGAAGGAAATTATGATGCTTATCAAGCACATTTCAAACAATCTATTGATAAATATGGAGGTAGCTATGCCGACACTGATTTTCACAATTGGACATTCGGTGCTGACAACAATTGGTATGATCAACTTCTACGTACTGCAGTTATCACAAACCACAGTTTAAATATAAATGGCGGTTCTGATAAAGCCGTTTATTCTGTAGGTGCAAGCTACTTATATCAAGACGGTATCATGAACATTGACAACAACTACAAGCGTATGAACTTTCGTGGTTCTGTCGACTATGATGCTGCCAATTGGCTGAAAGTCGGATTCAATGGTGTATTCAGTAATTCTACCCAGCAAGTGCCTAATAATCAAGCATGGCAGAAAGCCTTCAACTGCCCACCGATTGTAGCTCTTTATGATGAAAATAACGACAAAGGCTTTCCTGACAAATTTGGCTCTCCAGATGCAATAGGCTATACATCAAATTTTTACAATCCCATTGCAACAGCCAAATATTTTGATTCAAGCAAAGAGAACTATCAAGTTTTAAGTAACTTCTATGCACAGATTGATTTTATTCCAAACAAACTTAATTTCAAAACAAATTATTCTTATAGTTTCCTATCCACTCAAGGTCGTGAGTTCACTCCCAAATACTACGTTAGCAGTTGGCAACAATCAGCAACAACCCAACTTACAAAAAATGAAAATAAATACTATAACTATATTTGGGACAACACTCTGACCTATAATAACCAATGGGGTAAACACAAATTCGGTGCTATGGCAGGTTATTCTATGCGTCAGGAACAATGGCGTATGTTCGAAGGTAAAGCAAGTAACGTTCCCGAAGGTGCAGACGAATATTGGTACATTAAAAATGGTGATGCTGCAGGTGCTACCATAAAAGACGATGGTTACTGCTACAGAGGTATCTCTTACTTTACTCGTTTGAATTATAATTATGATGACAAATATCTGTTAATGTTCACTATGCGCGCCGATGGTTCCAGCAAATATCAGGAACATTGGGGTTACTTCCCTTCAGTTGGTGCAGCTTGGGTTCTCTCAGAAGAACCTTTTATGAAAGGTCAGAAATGGGCCGATTTTCTAAAGTTACGTGCTAGCTGGGGTAAACTAGGTAATGACCATGTAGCAGCAAGTGATGGATTCGCCTCAATTGCTACCGGCAATGACGCGTCTGGAGTCTTTGGAAACACTACTCTAGCAGGATACCAAAACACGACCTACTTTAGTTGGTTAAAATGGGAAGTAGTAGAGGAATGGAATGCAGGTATAAACTTTATCACTCTGAACAATCGTTTGAATATTGACTTCGACTATTACCATCGCATGACAAGCAATGCTGTAATTGCACCGCTCCTTCCATTCAGTACCACGACTTTAGCCGGGAACTATGGTAAGATTCTAAACTCAGGTATTGATATAAGTGCCAATTGGAATGACAAAATCGGCAAAGATTTTTCCTATAACATAGGTATAAATATCTCCACCCTAAGAAATCGAGTAAAAGATTTGGGTGACAACAAAATCATTAGAGGAGGAAAAACTGTAAATATTGTAGGCAAAGAAATGAATTCATTTTATGGTTTCAAGATGATAGGCGTTTATCAAACAGATGAGGAAATTGCCGCCGACCCCATTGCTGTAGCCAATGGTTGCGTACCAGGTGATCTAAAATATGCTGACCTTGATGGCAACAAAGTTCTAGACGGTAATGACCGCACCACATTAGGCTCATATATTCCCAACTTCACCTATGGAATAAACCTTGGACTCAACTACAAGAATCTCGACTTCCAGTTGACCACCTATGGACAAACCGGTGCTCAAATGTTCAATCGTAAACGTGCGCTTCGTTATTCTTCTCAAAACTATAACTTTGACCGCGCTCAATACGAGAATCGTTGGACAGGTCCAGGCTCTACTAACTCTAATCCATCGGCTGCCGCCTTACTTAAACCATGGAATGTAAGTGACCAAAAATATAGTTCTTACTTTGTGGAAAGTGCTGATTTCTTCCGCATTCAGAATATTACGCTCGGCTATACATTCCGCAATCTCAAATTAGGCAACTATACTATGCCGGGAATACGTCTGAGCCTCACAGCTGACCGACCGTTCACTACTTTTAAAGCGAACTCGTTCTCTCCTGAGTTATCCGACAGCGAGGGCTGGGATACTGAAGTATATCCTCTGACATCATCTTATACTTTTGGGGTAAGATTTGATTTCTAAAAAAGATATGCTTCCCTATGAAGACACTTACTTAGTAAAAATATCAATAAATTAGAACTAATGAAAACATTAATAAAACCCTTTGTATATATAATGTCCGCCTTAATGGTGTTGTCATTCGCGTCTTGTAATGATTTTCTGGACAAAGAACCAGAAGGAAAGGTACCAGAAGAAAAAGTAGACTATACCAATTTAAGTAATATGTATCAACCTGTATCAGGTGTATATGCTAAGATTCGTACTAGTGGGCTTCACTGGGTTATATGGGAAATCACTACCATTCGCGACCAAGACGTATTCAGTGGTCAATGGAATGGTAGCGACTACTACAACCTAAGCGAATATAAATATAACGATTCTTTTTGGGGAATCAATGAATTATGGATGCAATACTATAATATCATCAAAACAGCCAATGCAGCCATCGAGTCATTAGACCTATATGCCGAAAACATAACTAATGACGACGATATGAAAACCTATAAACAATATCGAGGCGAAGTAATGTTTATGCGCGCTTACGCCTATTATCGTCTAGTTCAGGCATTTGGAGCGGTTACCATCCTTCGTGACAATAATCAAACCGATTTGAGCCGTTCCACCGTCAATGCAGTCTATAAATATGCTTTAGAAGATTTGCAATACGGCATGGACAATATGCCACGTATCCGTCCTAATCAAAGTGAACATAAAGGAGCTGTAACAGCTTTCTCTGCTGCAATGTTAGCTGCCAAGATTTATCTGAATCAAGCTAACTATACCAAAGTGGAGGAATTAACAGACGACATCATCAAGAATGGAAAATTTACACTCTATCCAGACTTCTATCAGTTGTTCAAAATTCCAGGAAAACTTTGTGACGAATCCATATTCGAATGCCAAATGACCGATTTTGGCAATGGTTCCGGTGACTTAATCGATCCAGGAGAGTGGTTCACTTGCCAAGGTCCCAATAATTCCGGTAGCAATATCAATGGATGGGGGGATTGTGGCATTTTGAAGTCTTTCCGTGATTGGGCTTACGAACGTGGCGAAACTGTGCGTGCCACAACATCATTCTTGTTAGCAGGCTCTACAACTCCAGACGGTGACGTGATCAAGCCACAGATCAATTCTGCAAAAACAGACTGCTGGAATGGAAAGGCCTATACGCCTACCAACCAATTGACTCCGGGACGAACAAAATATGGTACAAACAACAATGTACGAATCTTCCGTTATGCCGATGTACTATTGATGAATGCAGAAGCTAAAATTAAAAATGGCAAAAGTGGTGACAATCCTTTCAATGAAGTCAGAAGACGTGCCAAAATGCCCGAACTTAAGAATGTAACCTTTGAACAAGTCATCGATGAACGTCGTATGGAGTTAGTATGCGAATGGGGCGAACGCTATAACGACCTTGTACGCACGGGCCTAGCAAAGACAGAATTGGTAGGATGGTCTGAAGACAAAGCTCTTTTGCCACTTCCTTTCAACCAATACACTCAGACTCCCGATTTATTAAAGGAACCAAAAGACGAATAAGCCTCATTGGCAAAATCTATATAGTATAACAATCTATTTTCACTTGATATATTTCAAGTTATAAGATATGAAAAAAAGAATATTATTTATAGCCTTTTCGCTATCCACACTCATGGCAGTTGCAATGCCGGGAAAAAATAGCCTGAAAAGTACACCTCAGGAAATGGACAAGTTCGTAACAGAACTGATGAAAAAAATGACTATAGAGGAAAAAATAGGCCAGTTAAACCTGCCCGTCACCGGTGAAATCACCACTGGGCAGGCCCGTAACAGCGGCGTAGCCCGACAAATAGAGCAAGGTCTAGTAGGTGGAGTACTCAATCTGAAAGGAGTAGATAAAATACGCGAAGTACAAAAACTAGCCGTAGAGAACTCACGATTAGGTATCCCTCTACTTTTGGCATGGATGTGGTACATGGTTATGAAACCATATTTCCCATTCCTCTAGGACTTTCATGTAGTTGGAATTTGGCAGCTATTCAAGAATCAGCACGTATTGCTGCTGTAGAAGCTAGTGCTGATGGCATCTGTTGGACATTCAGTCCAATGGTAGATATCAGTAGAGATCCACGCTGGGGACGCGTTAGCGAAGGTAATGGAGAAGACCCCTTTTTAGGTGGAGCAATAGCGCGAGCGATGGTACTAGGCTATCAAGGAGCAAACAATGGACAACAGCTTCAACGCGATGACGAAATTATGGCTTGTGTTAAACACTTTGCCCTTTATGGAGCAGGGGAGGCCGGACGAGACTATAATACTGTAGACATGAGTCGTAATCGCATGTTTAACGAATACTTATACCCTTATCAAGCCGCTGTAGAGGCTGGAGCTGGTAGTGTCATGGCATCCTTCAATGAAGTAGATGGCATACCCGCAACTGCCAATCACTGGCTAATGACTGATGTACTTCGTCGACAATGGAACTTCAATGGATTTGTTGTAACAGATTTCACTGGCATATCCGAAATGGTAGCACATGGCATAGGAGATCTACAAACCGTTTCTGCACGGGCCCTCAATGCAGGTGTAGACATGGACATGGTAAGTGAAGGATTCATAGGGACTCTCAAACAATCTCTTGTACAAGGAAAAATAAGTATGGAAACCTTAAATACGGCTTGCCGACGTATCCTTGAAGCCAAATACAAATTGGGGCTGTTTGATAATCCCTACAAATACTGTGATTTAAAACGCCCTACACGCGACATTTTTACAAAAGCTCATCGAAAGGCTGCCCGGCGAATAGCTGCCGAAAGTTTCGTACTATTAAAAAACGAACCTTTTAATAAAATAGACAAAAACGGCACGACTACCCACTCCCTTTCTCCCCTTCTTCCACTCAAGAAAGAAGGCACAGTTGCTGTTATTGGTCCATTAGGAAACACTCGTAGCAATATGCCAGGTACATGGAGCGTAGCAGCCCGGCTCAATGACTACCCATCCTTATATGAAGGACTGAAGGAAATGTTGGCAGGCAAAGTGAACGTAATCCATGCTAAAGGAAGTAACCTTATAAACGATGCAGCTTATGAAGAGCGAGCCACTATGTTCGGGCGTTCACTGAATCGTGACCAGCGAACGAACCAAGAAATGCTAGACGAAGCGCTGAAAGTAGCTAATAATGCAGACGTCATTGTAGCTGCTTTAGGCGAAAGTTCCGAAATGAGTGGTGAAAGTTCCTGTCGTACTAATCTTAACCTCCCAGACGTACAACGAACTTTATTGGAAGCCCTACTGAAGACAGGTAAGCCCTTGATACTTACCCTTTTTACTGGACGTCCATTAACACTGACCTGGGAACATGAAAATGTACCCGCTATACTGAATGTATGGTTCGGTGGAAGTGAAGCAGCCTATGCAATTGGAGATGTATTATTCGGTGATGTCAATCCTAGTGGAAAACTGACCATGACTTTCCCTAAAAATGTAGGGCAAATCCCCTTGTTCTACAATCATAAAAACACAGGACGCCCTCTACAAAATGGGAAATGGTTCGAAAAATTCCGCAGCAACTATTTGGATGTAGACAATGATGCGCTCTATCCTTTCGGCTACGGTCTATCATACACAACTTTCCAATATGGAGATATTGTACTGAACACCCCAACCATGAAACAAAACGAAACAATAACAGCTACAATCCAAGTTACAAACAGTGGAAAATACGATGGAGCAGAAGTTGTACAACTTTACATTCGGGATCTTGTGGGAAGTATCACCCGACCAGTACGCGAACTGAAAGGATTTAAAAAAGTATTCCTGAAAGCGGGAGAAAGTAAGACTATTTCTTTCAAAATTACAGCTGATCTGCTCCGATTCTATGACTATGACCTGAACCAAGTAACCGAACCGGGTGAATTTGATATATTCATCGGTGGGAGTAGTCAGGCTACAAAAACTGCAAGATTGACATTAAAATAACAAAAAATGAAACATTATATTTTTCTACTCTGCTTCAGTGGTCTTCTATCACTGTGTTGTTGCAAAAATCAGTATACTTCCACCGACAAATCGGTGGAAGTAATGACATTTAACATACGTCTGGATGCCCCTTCAGACAGCGCCAACAACTGGAAGTACCGTAAAGAGAATGTTTATCAAATGATTACTTACTATCATCCCGATCTATTAGGTATGCAAGAAGTATGTCATAACCAAATGGAAGATCTGAAACAGGGTCTTCCCCAGTATACTGCCTTAGGCGTAGGACGAGACGATGGAAAAGAAGCCGGTGAATACTGTCCGATATTCTTCAATCCCAATCGGTTCACTCTCCTAAAAAGCGGTAATTTCGCACTCAGCGAACATCCTGATTCTATAGGTATAAAAGGATGGGATGCGTCTTATAACCGTATCACTACTTGGGCCATATTAAAAGAAAAAGAAATGGAAAGGAGCTTGTCTTTTTCAATACCCATCTTGACAATGACGGAAAAATAGCACGCAAAGAAAGTGCTCGACTCATTGTACAAAAAATAAAAGAAATTGCTCCGCACATACCTGCCATCCTCACTGGAGATTTCAACTGTACTCCTGATGAAACACCACTACAAGTGTTAGAAAAAAATGGCATGAAGAACTCTCTAAAAACTGCAAATGTAACTTATGGCCCTTCTTGGTCATTCCACGACTTCGGCCGCTTAACAAAAGAGGAATGCACGCTACTTGATTATATATTTACTACTGATAATATCGAAGTAAACCGTTACCGAGTCATTCAGGACAAGCCCAATAATGGTTTTCTTTCTGATCACTATCCTATACTTGTCAAATTAGCTTTCAAATAATTATGAATATCCTATATCCTCTTTTATTCTGCTACCTATTATTAGGATTCTCCCAAGGTACAAATATTACAGCTAAGCAAGCCAAAAAACAACTGAGCGACGAAGCATTGCTGGATACTGTACAACACCGCACTTTCCGCTACTTTTGGGAAGGAGCGGAACCCAACAGCGGACTTGCACGCGAACGTATCCACATGGATGGTATCTATCCTGAGAACGATCAAAATATAGTAACTTCCGGAGGAAGTGGTTTCGGCATCATGGCAATATTAGCTGGCATCGATCGTGGTTATGTCACCCGCGAAGAAGGTTTAAAACGCATGGAACGCATCATCACCTTCCTTGAAACAGCCGATCGCTTTCATGGAGTCTGTCCTCATTGGTGGCATGGAGACACTGGTAAAGTAAAACCTTTCGGACAAAAAGACAACGGAGGAGATCTTGTGGAAACGGCTTTCATCATGCAAGCCCTCCTAACTGTACATCAATATTATGTGAACAAAGACAGCACAAGACAAACTCCAACTGAAAAGGCTCTGACAGAAAGAGAACTTTCACTTGCTACGCGTATTGACCAGCTATGGCGTGAAGTAGACTGGAATTTCTACCGACAAAACGGACAAAATGTTCTCTATTGGCACTGGAGTCCCCAATATGCATGGGAGATGAACTTCCCTATACATGGTTACAACGAATGTCTCATCATGTACATACTTGCGGCCGCCTCGCCAACGCACGGAATACCACCAAAAGTCTACCACGAAGGATGGGCAGAGAACGGAGCTATCCTCAGTCCTCACAAAGTGGAAAATATAGAACTGAATTTACGTTATCAAGACTCCAAAGCCGGACCTCTTTTTTGGGCACAATACTCTTTCCTTGGCCTCAACCCCACAAAATTAAAAGATAAATACTGCTCTGATTATTTTAATGAAATGAAAAATTTGACACTTGCCAACCGGGCTTACTGTATCCGCAATCCTAAATGCCATAAAGGATTTGGTAGCGACTGTTGGGGACTGACAGCTAGTTACTCCGTGAACGGGTATGCGGCACATGCACCCAATGAGCACGATGACAAAGGGGTAATTTCTCCTACAGCTGCCCTCTCCTCCATTGTCTATACCCCAGAGTATTCGCTACAAGTAATGCGCCATCTCTATGAAATGGGTGAAAAAGTGTTCGGCCCATATGGATTCTACGATGCTTTCAGCGAGACGGACAATTGGTACCCACAACGTTACCTTGCCATAGACCAAGGGCCTATTGCAGTTATGATAGAAAATTATCGCAGCGGATTGCTATGGAAATTATTCATGAGCCATCCTGACATACAAAAAGGATTACAAAAATTAGGTTTTTCAATAGAAAACTAACATACCCCAATTTAACATCATGAAAATAAATCTTGTCTTACTCACTCTATGTATGCTTGTGCATACATCTTTATTGGCACAAACGAATGAATTACAACGCTCTACTCCAGAAGCCGAAGGTGTTCCATCCGAAGCAATCATCACACTATTCGATTCCTTGACAGCTTTACCACACACAGACATCCATAGTGTCATTGTGCTACGTCATGGCAAAGTGATAGGTGAAATTTATCCAACTCCTTTCGCACCTGAATATCGCCATACAATGTACTCTTGCTCCAAAACCTTTGTAGGCGCAGCCGTAGGATTAGCCATTGCAGATAACCGTCTAAGACTGACTGACCGCATTGTTTCTTTCTTTCCTGAACAATTACCGGACTCCGTTTCAGAGAACTTATCTAACATAACTGTACACCATCTACTTACAATGACTTCTGGTATCACACCCGATTGGAATATGCGCAACGTTTGTACAAACTGGTTATCCACCTTTCTTGCCAAACCTGTGAAAACCCCTGGAGTGCAGTTTGAATATGATTCTATCAGTACCTATGTGCTTTCTGCTATTATACAAAAAGTAACTGGTATGACACTGTTGGACTATTTGAAACTAAAGCTTTTTAATCCAATGAATATCAAAGAAGTTGCATGGGAAATCAGCCCAGAAGGAATTCATACAGGTGGATGGGGCCTACACATACAGAGTGAATCACTTGCCAAGTTCGGTCTATTATTCCTAAATCAAGGCAAGTGGAAAGGCAAACAACTGCTATCGTCATCATGGATAAAACAAATGACAAGCAAGCAAATGGAAGCGGGAGATGAAGACTATGGCTATCAGATGTGGCTGTGCGACTATCCTGGTGCTGTACGGGCCGATGGTGCATTAGGGCAATACGTACTCATCATGCCGAAAGAAGACATGGTAGTTGTCATTACAGAATGTACGCTAATAAACGGCCGTAATCAGCGCAGATTAGTATGGAACAAACTACTGTCTGCCATAAAGAACCAAGCACTTATGCCAAGGAAAGGCCTATGCTCGATTGAAAAAGAAGCAAATAAGCTATATACTTCCCACAGTACAAGGAAAAAAACAATCACCATTGGCAACTGCTTATGCCAACCAAACCATTACCCTTGAAACGAACCGATACGGCTGGCAACATCTACATTTATTATTCGGCGCCAAAGAAGTAAATTTGAAAATTGATGATAAAAATGGGGCAAGCTATATCCTACCCTTTGGTTACAAACAGTGGTTAACAGGTACAATCAATGCATACCCACCCTATTCCATTACACCTGTAGGTAGCTTTAACGGGCTTGAAAAGACTTTCCACGTAGCAGGTAGTTATGCATGGCTACCGACAGACGATTTACAGCTAAAAGTACATTATGTAGATTGGATTAGCGCTCTTGACATCACATTTCATTTCAACGGTAACAATGTAACATTAACTGTAAAAGAAAATTTTTCTACAAATGAAACCATTCTTAAAGGTAAATTCTAATATATAAAAACGTATCTTTGCCCACAGAGAGGAAATTTTCGATATGTTACAAATTCAAACTCCCAACGCAGAAAACAGGGTATTGCTACATTCTTACTGCACTCCCTGTTCTTCTGCCATCATAGAGTGCACATTGGCCAACAACATACCCTCTACTGTGTTTTACCGCAATCTCAATATTTACCCAAGAGAGGAGAAATAAGAAGCAATCCGTTTTGTAACAGCTTAAAGTCTTGATTTCATCAATGCTCACTATGACTACGAAGGTTAGCCGGTAGCTATCCATGGACTGGAAAAAGAACCAAAACGTAGCAATCGCTGCCTAAAATGCTTCAACCTACGTCTTACAGAAACGGCACGTTATGCTGCCAGCCACGATTTCTCCGTCTTCACCACTATCCTGGCCTCTTCATTATGGAAAAGCCTCGAACAAATCAAACAAGTTCTGCCCGATATATCCCTTATCGACACATAATTTTCCTTTTATATTCTCTAAGAACTTACTTTCCTTTAGAGGTTCCCGTTCATCTGCATTTCCCGGAGTGAACATGAAATTAAGAATTTCCTTCTTATCATTGATAATCAGATACAACTTGAATCCGAAGAAGCAGATCATGGAACACTTCCTCTCCCAGTTCAACAAAACAATTGTAGGAAACTAAACATGAAAACAACTGTTTCAGACGTTTACAGCCCCCCTATAATAAGGGCTGAAGCATCTGAAATCGCCAGGATGAAATAAAATAAGAATGGTTATAATCTCAGTATCACTCATCCGGTTCAGTTTGTTGCAATGCTTGCGGTTACTGTCTTTTACCATATATTTTTCTTGTCACCATGCAAATTCCTTACAGAAATCATCTGCCATACAATAAAATTCTGTAATTTTGGACTTTAGGAGCATAGTGGTAATCGTTTAAATGTTATAATTAAATACTATAAATTTAATACTTTTTCTCTATATTCCTATTATTCAATAAGATATTTATTGAATAATATCGAACTCACATTAAATACATAAATCATGAAAAACTTATTCGACATTAAAGACAAAGTAATCGTCATAACAGGCGGTTGTGGCATTTTAGGAAAAAACATCGCCAACTATCTGGCCGAGCAAGGAGCTAAAATCGTAATTCTGGACCGTGTGG
>ENA-OQDT01001764-OQDT01001764.1-human-gut-metagenome-genome-assembly--contig:-NODE-1764-length-12064-cov-5.191003_pt1 | contig 12064 bp, 11 predicted proteins | sample MGYA00242786_ERZ504617 | MGnify/ENA primary metagenome ERZ504617 (study PRJEB26092, sample SAMD00036337) | human gut metagenome | host: Homo sapiens | study: EMG produced TPA metagenomics assembly of... | reverse complement strand
CGGTTGATAGGCGGATGTTCTCCTTGCTCTGCTTGTACTGCTCGTACTGGCGGTGCAAAACGCCGTCCAGCTCCGCCAGCTCGCTGTGCAGGGCGGCTTCGCGCAGCTGCTCGTGCTGCACCGTCAAAATCAGCACCCCGGCCAGGTCCACCAGCGTGCGGATGTAAAACATGTTCATGTTGGCTTCGCTGCCGTTGGCAAAGCTCAAATTGCTCACGGCAAATGCGGTCAGCGCCATGACCACCGCCACAAAAGTTCCTGCGGGCGTTTTTTTCAGCTTCCCGGCCGGGCCGGGGCGGCGGTTCTCCACAAAAAGCATCGCGGCAAAAATGCCGCCGTACACCGCCGCCAACAACAGCAGCGAAAGCGGCTCCGCCCCACCGCGCTGCGGCCACAGCACGCAGTGCAGCTGCCATTCCACGCTGGCCGCCAGCTCCGCCAAAATAAAGGCTCGCGCGCACACATAACCCGCTTCCAGCAGCGTAATGCTGCGTGTGACCCACAAAAACAGCAGCATGGAAAGAATCGCCATTGCCATGCAGGGAATCCACCACGCCAGCGGAACTTTCCCCGTGGCCTGCAAAAACGCCCCCAGCAGCACCGCCCAACCGGCTTCCACGCCCCAGATCACGCGCTGGTCCATCCGCGGCGGCAGCCTGTGCGCATACAGCAGCGCCGCCAGCACTTCCGCCAAAGCGGTGTACAGGCGGGGAATATCCGGCAATGTCGTCATTGGCCCGCACCCCCAATATAATCCGCCAGCCCCGCCATAAAGGCCTTGCGCCGCGGGCGGCTGATCTGCAGCGTATACGGACCAACCTGCACCATATCCTGCTGCACGCCGGAAACCTGCGCCAGATTGACCAGATACCCGCTGTTGCACCGTGCAAACGCCCGGCCCACCAACTTTTTCCTCATAGTTTTTCAGGGTACCCGGCACCACAAAATCTTCTTTTTCGGTGTAAAAATGTACCTTGTGGCCTTCGCTTTCCAGGTAATAAATTTCCGCCGCGTCCAGCCGCCGCATGCCGCCGTCCACCGCCACAGCCAGATAATGCCGCTCCCGCTTTTCCAGCTGTCCCAGCGCCTTTTGCAGCTGCTGCGAAAATGCAAAGTAGGGCACCGGTTTCAGCACATAATCCAGCGCCCCAACGGCATATCCGCGGATGGCATACTGCGCCATGTTGGTAATGAACACGATCAGCACCCCGCCGTCCCGCTCCCGAATGCGGCGGGCGGTCTCCATGCCGTCCAGGTGCTTCATCTCTACATCCAGAAAGATGATGTCAAACTGCGGGCGGTAATCTTCCAGAATCTCCATCCCATCCGCAAACTCCGTTACCTCAAACGGCGTGCCGTACTGCCGGGTGTACCGCTGCACATACCCCGCCAGCTGTTCCCGCACCGCCGCCTCGTCCTCCACAATCGCAATCCGGGTCATCTGCTGCTCCCCTTTCTCAACACCACACTGCGGCCCCGCACAGTCCACACCTGGTGCGGTTTCTTAAGGTGTATCTGAAAACAAAGAAAATGACGGATATTTCGCAAACACAAACAGGATTTAAGGCAAAGAGCCGCAGGAATCCTTTGTGGATTCCAAGGACTTTTAACGCAAAATCCCGCTGCGTTTGTAGAAATAGACGATATTTTCGACTTTTCAGCTGTACCATAGATTGTTTTTAGTATAGCACATACAACCATACACAGCAAATGCGGGGTGGAGCAGTTTGTTTGCCCTCAAAGCGTTTTGTCGGTCGGGGCTGCCAGAGCAGGCCAGCCCTGGCATGCCACAAATATGCAGGTTCATTGTGAATTGTGCCTGTGTGCTGCAAGTGATGGAGCAATAAATCAGCGGGAAAAGCATCACGGAAATCAATGCGCATCTTGAAACCACTGCTCTGCCGGAAAAGCTTCCTGCACCTTGCTGTTTGTGCGCTCCGCCCCCTTTCTGCCGTCGTTGACTATTTCTGCCTTTAGTATATAAGATCAACAAAAAAACGCCTCACACTTCCGTGTAAGGCATTCTTTGGTGCACCATCAGTGGGTGCATTAAGAATTCAGTCCGGTCCGCTTGTCGGCCTGTAAGGCCTCCATTTTGCTTCGCAAAACCGCTCGTGCGGTGTACGCCGCGCGCGGCGTACATTGTTCGCTCCCCGCTTTCGCTCATGCTCAATCGTGGCCCCTGCTCACAAACCCGCAGCCATTTTTAGCGACCAGTCCCCGCGAGGCGAACACGAGCGCTTGCGCGAAGTGCGAGTCCGTCCCGAAGGGAATGGTGCAACAAAAAAGCCGCAACATTCGTTGCGGCTTTTTCTGGTGCACCATCGGGGACTCTCCCGGGTGCTTTACTTTTTACGCACCACATTAGTCAAGCGATAGAATCCGTTGCAGCGACGGATTCTGTTTTTGTTTTTATGGGGGTTACAGAGCGATTGAGGCAATCGCTGGTTTTGCCGATGAAGCGGTAGTAGATTTCGATGCGCATCACCGTTTCACCGTCGATTATCTCTTTCTCGTGGACGATGATTTTCTCAATCAGCGTGTGAACCAGTTCCTCATCCAGTTCCGTAATGTCTGCATACGGGGCGACCAAATTGGTGAAATCCTGTATGCCCTGCGTTTTGGTGGTTGCTTCGGTGAGCAACGCTTGAATTTCTTTGGCGCGGGTTTTCAATTCTTTTGTTTCCGCTTCATACTTGGCAGATAGGGTTTGGTAGAGGTCATTCGAGAGCCGTCCGAACACGTTATCCTCGTAGATGCGCCGCACCAGCGTGGCCAGTTCGGACAGGCGGCGCTGGGCTGCGTCCAATTCTTTTTTCATGGCTTTCTGCTCGCTCAACTGCCCAGCCTGTGACAAGCCCATCAGATAGTCCGCATACGCATCGGCATCCTCGGCAGCCAGCATAGCGTGACGGCGGATGTCTGCCAGCACGATAGCCTTGACCTGTTCCAGCGAGATATAGTGCGTGGTACACACCTTGCCGCCGTAACGCCGATTGGCGTTGCAACTGAATGTCCCCAACGACTTGCGGCGCTCGTCTTTTTTGCGGCTGCAAAACGCCATGCGCTTGCCGCACTCTCCACAGAACATGATTCCACGGAAAATGTTATTCTCGCTGCGCTTTTTACCCGGCTGCTTGACCTTGATGCGCTCCTGTACCGTCCAGAAAGTCTCGGCATTCACCAGCGCTTCGTGCGTATCCTCCACAACGACCCAATCCTCTTCGGGTTTCCAAATCATCTTTTTTGACTTGAAATTTTGCGTGCCGGTGCGGAAATGCACCATATTCCCGATGTAGACTTGATTCATCAGAATGGCACGAACCGTGCTGTGATCCCACGCATACGGATAGGTCAGAACAATATCCGAGGCAAAGGTTCCAAACTTTTCATGCAGGTACGCCTGTGGGCGGAGAACCTGCTTTTCTCCCAGTTCCTTTGCAATGATGCTGCAGCTTTTGCCCGCAAGCGACATTTGGAAGATTTCCTTGACGACCCATGCGTACTGATTCGGAACGAGCTTGTGGCGGTCATTAGGGTCACGGTCATAGCCATACGGTGGATACGCACCCGTGTATTCCCCACGCAGTGCCTTTGCCTTGAATGCTGACTTGACCTTGCGGCTGATGTCCTTGGCATACCATTCGTTGATGATATTCTTGAACGGCGCAAACTCGTTATCCCCGGCAGCGGAATCTACGCCATCCGTGATGGCGATGAACCGCACCTTATTCTCCGGGAAGATAACTTCCGTGTAGCGTCCGACTTCCAGATAGTTGCGGCCAAGGCGCGACAGATCTTTTACAATAATTGTTCGCACCCGCCGCTGCTCGACCAGTTCCATCATCTCAGTAAACGCAGGGCGGTCAAAGTTTGTGCCGGAGTAGCCGTCGTCCATAAAGAACCGGCAATTCGTAAAGCCGTGTTCCTTAGCGTACTGCCCCAGAATGGCACGCTGGGATTGGATGCTCATGCTTTCGCCGCCGACTTCATCGTCGCGGCTCAATCTGCCATATAAAGCGGTAATATCCTGTAGCTGTTTCTCTTTCATTTTCCATCCTTTCCGAACAGCGATTCAGGATGTCTGCCGGTTGTAGTATAACTCTCTTCGCACGATTTGTGTAGGGGCTTTCGACACATTTTTCGCTGAATGGCGGTTCTTTTTTTGCTTGATTTTTCAAGTATACGGACTGCTGCTGAAAAAGTCATTGAGCTAGAATTGTGTGCAAATTGCACATCGCACAAATGATAACATTTGAAACTTTTGTGAACAATCATCGTCATCTCTCGCAATATGGCGGAGAACTTGCTATACTATGTATTGTTCATCTCTATCGGCATCCACGCAGGGAACGCCTCAAAATACGGAGAGTTCCGTAATCAGATGATTGGGTAATGAAAGATTTCCGCCTGCTTGCAGAAAGAATGACGCTTATTTGAATTTGAAAGAACCTTGAAAACCGAATCACAGTTAGGGGGTACGCGAATGGAGCGTTTAGACTTCTGCTCATTTGTGGCGACCCTGCGCAGATACATTTATGCGGATGCGCTGGGAAACCAATTAGACTTGCTTTGTTTGCTGTTCGGCAGCTTTTTGCAAAGTACAGATGCCGAAGATTTCACCTTCGACAACGGACAGGTCTGCCGCTGGCTTAACGGCACAGCGCGGGTCAGCCCGAAGATCACATCCTTTTACCTTGCCAGTGAGAACCAAGAGAAACTGACACAGGACATGGAAACAAAAATACTTACCATTATGTCGGACCCCGCAATGGCAGCGCAGAGGGAGTGTGACTTGTTGATGCAGGATGTTTCCATTTCCAGCAGCAAGAAAAAGTCATTATATGCGGAACGGGATTTTTCCGTTTCCGCGCAGGTCGCAGAGTTTTTGTCCTTACTGCTGTGCTTCGCAATGCAGCGTGAATTTGTAAAGTGCGAAGCGCGGGCAAAGGTCTGCGAACAGATCATCTTGCCGCCGGACTATGACCCAAGGGTATTCACCAAGGCAAGGATGGAGCAAGGCATCATGATTCGGGCAGAAAGTACGCCTTACAATATCTACCATCCTGTAGATATTGCAAGTGGACTTCCGCTTGATATGCGAAAAGCATTTCTGCCTTTGTCCGGGAATGTGCTGGAACGTGCGGCGCAGGTTCGCCAGCAGCAATCTATGCTGCGAACCTTGATACGCTACACCAAGGAAACGTACCAGTTGGGTGTCATCAACATCGAAATCGGCAATGAGGAAGAAGGCCATGCACTTGTAAAAGAAGCACAGGAGATTTATAAGAAGCTGTATGGCGAGATACCTGCCATTATGGAACGAAACCGTCAACGAGACAAGGAGTATCTGGAAAGTAATGGGATTACGCTTTCCGAAGAACCTCCTAAACTAACAGGCTGACGACATAGCGGTTCTCTCACGAAAGTGAGGGGGCCGCTTTTTCTACGTCCATTTTCCTGCGCTCAATTTCCGCACAATTTCCCATCAATGCCAAAACAGCCCACTTTCGATAAAATGAATCTGTAACCCGATACCAAAACAGGTGTCGGCAGCAGCATTCCGGAAGGGGGCTTTTTTATAAGGCAAGAAAAGAAAATTTTATCGAAAGCCTATCGGCACAAAATCGGCAGGGTGACATTTGAGGTCACGTCCTATGATAACCCGGCAGGCACACAAACATCACAGGAAATGCTTTTGCAGATGATGGAGCAGAAGATGCACGGAGAGAGGAGATGATTTCCCGATGAAGCAATTCAACGACATTACAATTATCGGCATCGACCAAGGATACGGCAATATGAAAACCGCAAATACCATCTTTCCCACAGCCATTACTGCCTACGATACCGCACCTATGTTTAAGGGTGATGTGCTGGAATACGGCGGCAGATTCTACCGCGTGGGCGAGGGTCACAAAGGCTTTGTGGCAGATAAGTCAGAGGACGGTGATTTCTACCTGCTGACGCTGGCGGCCATCGCCAAAGAGTTAGAGCAATACCGGCTGTTCACCGCCAACCTGTGTCTGGCGGTGGGGCTGCCACTGAGCTGGGTCGGTAGCCAGCGCGAGAGCTTTCGGCAGTATCTGATGCAGAATGAAACTGTAAGTTTCCGCTTCAACGGAAATCCGTTTCAGCTTCGCATTGTAAGCTGCAAGGTGTACCCGCAAGGCTATGCGGCCATTGTCCAGCAGTTGGCAGACTTTGAGGGGGAGCATCTGTTGGCCGACATCGGCAACGGCACAATGAATCTGCTTTACTTGACGGATTCTCAGCCGCAGGAGAACCGCTGTTGGACGGAGAAAATCGGTGTGAACCAGTGCATGATCCGCGCTAAAGAAGCGGTGCTCCGTCGTTTCGGCAGCAAAATCAGTGACAGCACGGTGGAGCAGGTTCTGCGCACCGGCACAGCGAAAATCGATGTCGATTACCTCGCCTGTATTCGCGAGGTCGCAGCCAGCTATGCAGCCGAACTGTTTGCAGCCTTGCGCAGTTACGAGTACGACCCCGCCACCACACACCTGACGATTGTGGGCGGCGGCGGGCAGTTGATCAAGCACTTTGGCAGCTATGACCCGGAACAGGTCACCATTGTGGACGACATCTGCGCTGCTGCCAAGGGGTACGAGTACATGGCCTACCGCCAGATGCTCCGAGGGTAAAACCGTGCCGGAGGTACGGACGACCAATCTGCGGTTCAACCTTGGCAAAGAATCGCAGCGGAAAGCGTGGCAGTATTTGCGGACGATGGACAAATCAGTGTTCAAGTCGTACAGCCAAGCGGTTGCCACGGCAGTGGTGGACTACTTTGACCGCTACTACCAGACGCAGGATGACCCCTATCTGGAAACGCGGGCGCGCGAGGAACAGTTTGTGCAGCAAATCGTGGATGCAGTGCGGGATGCTTTGCGGGAGACGATGCCGGTCTTTCTGGCAGGGTGCATGACCGGGATGGCACAGAACCCCGCCGCTGTTTCTCCCCAGCTTGTAAAAGAGCCTGTGAAGGACAGCATCAACTGGGATTTTGTGGGTGGCTGATATGCCTGTGCGGACTTTACAGGAATGTCTGGACGAGTTTGTGGCAGAGCGCCCACTCCAGCCGGATGAATACCCCGATGTTGTCAGTGGGCTTTCCTACTGCAAACGCTGCCACTCTCCGCGCAGAACACGGCAGGTGCTGTTCGGGAAAGAAAGAATCCTCCCGATAGTGTGCAGATGCCGGATGGAAGATGCTGCTTTTGTTCAAAGCGGCGGCACAAATGGCAATAAGCAGCGGCAGAATTTCAGTTTCAAAACGTAGACACCCAAACATGGCTGACTTTCACACCAAAAAGGAGAAAGTATGACCGAAGATGAGAAAAAGTTGATACAGGCACGGCACAGGCTGGAAGCTGTGCAGGCCCGCAACCGCGTACAAGAGCGCAAGGCGCGAACCCGCCGACTTATCCAAGAGGGCGCGATACTGGAAAGCGTATGGCCGGAGGTACGCGACATCCCGATGGCTGACTTGCCCCGCAAGCTGCACGACAAACTGAGCAATGCCCCGTGAGGGGCAGCTCTCCCTCACCGAAGTGCGCACTTACTCACCACCGGCAAGCCGGCGGTGGTATGTGCGCCCTCTGCGGAGGGGAGAGATTGTTGAGGAAGTGATGCCGCATAGCTATCTATCATTTTGAGTCAAAAATCATCAGCCGTGGGGCGGGGCGCTCTGCTATTGCAGCCGCAGCCTACCAGAGCGGCGAAAAGCTGTACAACGATTATGACGGCCTTACCCACGACTACACCAAGAAAGGCGGTGTTCTCTACACCGAGATTCTACTGCCGCCCCAAGCCCCGACAGCGTGGAAAGACCGCCAAACCTTGTGGGCGGCGGTAGAAACTGCCGAGAAAACCAAGGACAGACGCCTTGCCCGCCAGTTGATTGTTGCCCTGCCGATAGAACTGGAGCGGGATGATTGGCTGCTGCTTCTGCGCGGCTTCATCCAGATGGAATGTGTGGACAAGGGTATGTGCGCAGACTTTGCCATCCATGACCCGGATGGGCATAACCCTCATGCGCACATTATGGTGACGATGCGTCCATTGGATGCCCACGGAAAATGGCAGAGCAAAACGCAAAAAGAATACCTGTGCCGCAAAGCCGATGAGGAGCGCGGCTTTACAGCACAGGAGTTTTTGCAGGCAAAAGAGGACGGCTGGGAAAAGCAGTACAAATACAGAAGCGCAGCGGGCGTGTCGGCGTGGCTGACGCCCACACAGGCCGCCCGTGAGCCGGGGTGGGAACGCTGCTCGAAGCAGCCGAAAGCGGCGAAATTCGGGCGACAAAACCCGCTGTGTGCGCGTTGGAACAGCCCGGAGCAACTGCTGGATTGGCGAGAAGCATGGGCAGATGCCGTGAACCGCGCACTGGAAGAAAAGCAGCAATCTGCCCGCGTGACCCACCTAAGCCACGCGGCGCTGGGACTGGACGAGCAGCCCACAGTGCATGAGGGCAGCCAAGCCCGCAGCCTTGAGTTGCAGGGCATCAAGGCAGACCGCTGCGAACTGAACCGCCAAATCCGCGCGAACAACAAGCTGCTGCGGGAACTGAAAGCCCAACTTGCCAAGCTGTCCAAGGTCGTTGAAAACACTGTAGAGCATATTGCGGAAACGCTGGAACGGCTGCGCAGCAGTTTGATAATGCTGCAATACCGCCTGTTGGTGAACCACAAACAGGCGGACACATGGGAACGGCAGGTCAACTATTACCGCCCGATTCTGCAAGATTATCATGCGGTAACACAACAGCTCTCTGACAAGAAATCCGAGCAGGAGCAGCTGCAAACCAACCGCAACGCTGTACCCCTGTTGCAAATCGCCCAGCGCCGCCAGCTTGCCGAGCAAATCGCCGCACTGACTGAGGAAATCGAAGAACTCCGCAGCCGACAGGCCATGATTCTGCACAACCTCGACTGCAAGAACAACAGCGAAGCCCAGCGCTTCGGCAGTTACTTGGACAAGCTGGAAGAAATGAAGGAGAAGCGGGCAGCGCAGCGTGAAAGCCTTGTGCAGCAGCTTTCTGCCACCACAAAACAGTACCTTGGAATTGAGAATACGATTCAGCCGGAGGATGTTGATGCTGTTCATCAACAGCGTATTGCCTTGCGGCCAATCATCGCCATCGAACGAGAACGGACGCTATACCGCGAAAGCCGTGTTGATGATACGGCAATTTCGCTTGCGGAAAAAATCGTAGATACAGAAATCGAGAATGTTTACAGCACCCCTAAACAGCAGAACATTTCCCAAAGCCATAACGAAAAATTCCGATAAAAGGCCAGCGGCGGCTTTCTTTACGAAAGCCGCCGCTGTTGTCAGAATGAGTATTCTTAGAATTTTCCGCCGGAACTGCCGCCAAAACCGTCGCTGTCGGTACTCGACCCGCTCGAGCTGCTCGAGCTGTCGTCCTTGACGGGGTCGTACGTTTCGGTCTCGGTGGTGTGGGTGTAGGTGTCCTCCACCACGGACAGCGCCAGACCCTCGGCGGGCATATAGGCGTTGGCGTGCGTCTGCTCATTGGCAGTTTTCATCTGCGCATAGAAGATGCCGCAGACAATGCTCGCCACAGCCAGCGGAATGACAAACACAAACACCCACTTGATCCAACCCTTGGCGGGGTCGTTGCCGCTGTCCAGCGGTGCACCCTTTTCGGCATAGAAATCCAGCGTGTCAGCGCACATTTCTATGTAGGTGTCGGAGGCCTTGTAATACGATCCGTCCGAGAGCATCGGCACGATCTTATCCTCGATCTGCGCGATGCGGTAGTCGGTAAAGGCGGTCACGCCGCCGCCGTAGGTGATGGTAACATAATCGCGGGAATCCAGCGCGATCAGGAACAGGATACCGCTTTTGCCCTCGCCGTAGCCAAGGTCATAGTTGCGGTACCAGTCCTTGGCGAACTCGCGTACGTTCTGCCCGCCGATGTCAGACACCGTCAGCAGGTAGACGTTGACACCGTGTCCGGCACTGGCGTCCTGCGCCTTTTGTTCCAATTCAGCGGTCGCTTCGGGTTTGAACAGCTCGTAGGTGTCCATCACCAACGGCATTTCGGCAAACGCCGGTACAGCGCAGAGCAAGCACAGCACCAGTGCCGTAAGCAGAGAAAACAGTTTCTTTTTCATACTCTGTTTCCCCCTTTCAAAACAGGATGGCAAGCAGGATCATCAGCGGAACACTGATGCCTGCAAACCAGGCGGCAAACTTGCGCATGTCAACGGGCAAGTCACCCACCAGCTTGCCGGTCTGCCCGTTCATGGCGAACAGATAATCCTTGCCCTGCCACTTGGTGTGCAGCATCCAGACGGGCAGCAGCGCGTAGTGCTTGGCGGTGTAATCAATGCTGATGTTCTCGCTCAGGGTACTTACGCTGCTGTAGCCGGTAATGCTGGCCGAAAGCTCGCTGCTGACCGAATTCTGCATACGGCTGTGGGCGCGGGCCTGGCAGGTGTCGGCGTCCTCGTCATATTTGTCGGCCATGTAGCCCGGCAGATAGGCGGTCGAGAAGGGCTGGAAGGCGCGGTAGTCATACGGCTCAATGGCGTCCATGTGGCCGTTGGGCATCTTGGTCGAGCCATCCACAGGTACGCCCATAAACTGCGTGGTGCCCGCGCGGCGGACATCATAGTGCTTGGTCGTGGTGATGACGTAATCGCCGTTGCGGTGGGACGAGGAGTTGGACGCTTCATAATGTCCCGAACCGGACGCGTTGGCATCGAACAGCCAGAAGGGGACATACACGCCCTTGATCTCCTCAATGTGGTTTTGTGCCGAGAAGGCGCTGGGCAAAAACCGCTTGCCGCGGTAGTATTTTTTCAGTGCGGCCTTGGCGGCATTTTTGTCCAGCACAAACGGCAGGACAAGCTCAGGCCGCTGCATACCGCTGAACTGCCCCGCAATGACTGTGGGGTTGCCGCAGTAGGGGCAGCTGGTTGCGGCGGTGGTTTCGTCACAGATCAGTTCCGCCCCGCAGGACGGGCAGGAATAGCTGCGCAGCCCGGCGGCCTCGTTTTCGCTCCAGACGGAGTCGGGCGGGGGCGCCTCTTTGTTTTGCGCGGCGGTTTTCGGCAGCGGCTTCCTTCTGGGCATACATGGCTTCGATCTCGGCGGTGTCGTAGCTGCTGCCGCAGAAATCGCACACCAGCTTGCCGCTGGCACCGTCAAAGTGAAGCGGACCGGTACAGGCAGGGCATTGGTAGTTGGTAAGCTGCGTTGCCATTATGCGTCACCTCTCTTTCCTTCGGTTTGCAGCTGCCCTGCCAGATCCTCAAAAAAATCACGCAGGGCGCTGCGCGTATTGCCATCGGCATCCAGATAACGGTAGATGGTCTCGTCATCCGGGGCCTTGTAAATCAGGCAAACGCTATCTAACGTTTCATCGGCGATGAATAAGCCGGGAAATTTTTCCTTTTCGTCTGGCAGGCTTTCCAGCCCCAGCTTTTCTGCCAGAGCCAGGGCTTCTTGCCAATGGGTGTCCTCAACCGGGATGTTTTCCAGCTCCACCCATTCATCATCCTTGTAATTGCAGCTGAAAAGGCAGCCGTCAACCGGGTCATTTCTTATGCTGAACCCATAGGTGTCGTCATAGCACATACCGGAATAACTGATGCTGATACCGGTCAGTGTGCCGGGCGGCGCTTTTTTACAGCCGGACATTGTCAGAAAAGCGGCTGCGGCGCAAAGCACCGCAGCGATTTTTTTGTGCATCACTGGCCAAACGGCTTACCGCACTCCGGGCAGAACTTGGGCGGATGGGCCGGGTCAACCGGGGTCCAACCACACTGGCTGCACTTGGCGGGGGCCGGTGCTGGCTTGGGGTTGCCGCAGTTGCAGCAGAACTTACCGGTGTTGGAGGTGCCGCAGCTGCATACCCAGCTGTCGGCTGCGGGTGCCGGGGCAGGCTTGGGGCTGCCGCAGTTGCGCAGAATTTGCCGGTGTTGCCGGTCTGGCCGCAGCTGCAGGTCCAGCCTGCGGGAGCGGCTGCCGGGGCCGGGGCGGGCTGTGCGGCGGCCTGCTGCTGGGCGCCCAT